>FSWS01000030.1_pt1 | contig 66732 bp, 42 predicted proteins | sample 1638091 | NCBI WGS metagenome assembly FSWS01 (sample SAMEA3914788, study PRJEB12502) | metagenome | biome: forest; material: soil | place: Canada | collected 2011-07-03 | depth 0.1 m
GCGCCGATGTTCGAGGTCATGATCAGCACCGTGTTCTTGAAGTCCACCGTGCGTCCCTTCGAGTCCGTCAGCCGGCCATCATCGAGCACCTGCAGCAGCACATTGAACACATCCGGATGCGCCTTCTCGATCTCGTCGAACAGCACCACCGAGTACGGCCGACGGCGCACCGCCTCGGTCAACTGCCCGCCCTCGTCGTACCCGACATATCCCGGAGGCGCGCCAATCAGCCGCGCCACCGCATGCTTTTCCATGTACTCGCTCATGTCGATGCGCACCATCGCCGCCTCATCATCGAACAGGAACTCCGCCAGCGCGCGCGCCGTCTCGGTCTTGCCCACGCCGGTCGGCCCTAGGAAGATGAAGCTGCCGATCGGCCGTTTGGGATCCGAGAGTCCGGCCCGTGAACGCCGAATAGCATTCGCCACCGCGCTCAGCGCCTCGTCCTGCCCAATCACGCGCTCCGCTAGCCGCGTCTCCATCTGCACCAGCTTGTGCATCTCGCCTTCGAGCATCTTCGCGACCGGTATCCCCGTCCACTTCGATACCACCTGCGCGATGTCCTCCTCGTCGACCTCCTCCTTCAGCATGCGCGAGCTCGATCCCGCGCCCGAATCCTGCGTCGCGGTCAGTTCCTTCAGCTCATTCTCCAGCCGCGGAATCTCGCCATACTGCAACTCCGCCGCGCGCTGCAGATTCCCCTTGCGCGTCTCCTCGCCAGCCTGGAAGCGCAGCGCTTCGAGCCGCTCCTTCAGTTCCGCGATCCTGCCGATCGCACCGCGTTCGGTCTGCCATCGCGCGCGCAACCCGCTGGCCTTCTCCTGCACCTCGGCCAGCTCGCGCTCGACAAGCTCCAGCCGCTCCTTCGAGGCCACATCGGTCTCGCGCTTCAGCGCCTGCCGTTCGATCTCGAGCGAGGTGGCCCGCCGCTCCAGGTCGTCGATCTCCACCGGCACGCTGCCGATCTGAATCGCCAGCGCCGCCGCCGCCTCATCCACCAGATCGATCGCCTTGTCCGGCAGAAAGCGGTCGGAGATATAGCGGTGCGACAAGTTTGCCGCCGCCACGATCGCCGAGTCCTTGATGCGGATCTTGTGATGCGCCTCGTACTTCTCCTTCAACCCGCGCAGAATCGCGACCGTGTCCTCGACGTTCGGCTCTCCCACATACACAATCTGGAAGCGCCGTTCGAGCGCCGCATCCTTCTCGATGTACTTCCGATACTCGTTTAACGTGGTCGCTCCAATCGCTCGCAGATCGCCGCGCGCCAGCGCTGGCTTCAGCATGTTGCTCGCGTCGAGCGAGCCCTCCGAAGCTCCTGCGCCCACCAAAGTATGTAACTCGTCGATGAACAAAATAATCTCGCCGTTCGAGTCCTCGATCTCCTTCAGCACCGCCTTCAACCGATCCTCGAACTCGCCGCGATACTTCGCCCCGGCGATCATCGATCCCAGGTCCAGCGACACCACGCGCTTGTCCTTCAGCACCTCCGGCACATCGCCCAGGAAGATCCGCCGCGCCAGTCCCTCGACGATCGCCGTCTTGCCCACGCCCGGCTCTCCGATCAGCACCGGATTATTCTTCGTCCGCCGCGACAGCACCTGCACCACGCGGCGAATCTCCTCGTCGCGCCCGATCACCGGGTCGAGCTTGCCGCGCCGCGCCAGCTCGGTCAGATCCTTCGCATACTTCTCCAGCGCCTGAAACTTGCCCTCGGGATTTTGGTCCGTCACCCGCTGCGATCCGCGCACCGTGCTCAGCGCCTTCAGGATCGCCGCGTGGGTTCCACCCAGCGCCGCCAGCGCGCTTTGCACCGGATCGTTCTTCGCATTGGCCAGCGCCAGCAGCAGGTGTTCCGTCGAACAGTACTCGTCCTTGAAGTTCTCCGCCTCCTTGAACGCCTGGTCCAGCACCTTCTGCAGCGCGCTCGAAAACCCCGGCTGCGCACTCCCGCCCGAGACCTTGGGCAGCTTCTCAATTGCCTGGTTCACTCCGTGCAACAGCTGTTCCACCGGTACGCCGACTTTCTCCAGCACCGGCACACAGATTCCCTCGCGGTCCTCCAGCAGCACCGCCAGCAGGTGCAGCGGCAGAATCTCGGGATTGCCGTGCTCCCCCGCCATGCTGCTCGCGCCCTGCACTGCCTCCTGCGCCTTGACCGTCAACTTCTCCCAACGGATCGCCATCTTCTCTCCCTCTCAAAAACGCTCTTCGATCCCGCTCCCGGTCTTATGCTCTACCCGCTGGACCGCACTGCTACGACCATGTACGGCTAATACTCTCCCCACCCCGCATCCCTCGTCCAGACATCTTCTTCCGGTCGCCGCACTCCTCAAATCGAGCCACAGAAAACCGCGGAGGACCGATCCACGCAGATCCTCCGCCTGCTTCCTCCAAGGGCGATCCAGCAGCACCGCCAGCGCTTAGGCCGACGGATCGCGGGCATCTGCAGCACAGCCGCACGCTCCAAGATCGCCCCCGAACCGGAACCTGGATGTCCATTCACCGCATCCTCACTTACTTAGACGAATTCTTAGCATATTGGTTGCAGAAAATATGATGCAAATACACTCATACAAAATATGAACCCCCGCGAGGACAACTTCCCTCCGTCAGGCACCATCACAGTCCGTGGTTGCCTTCGGTCTACATCCTTATTTGCACGTCTGATTTTTCTCCTTGGAAGGTTCAAATGCAGGAATCGATTCATTGCGTGCCGCTTGAGGCCATAACCAGTCATGTCCGTATGGTGATTGGAACCCGTAACGTCCTTGCCCACCAACAACTTCTGCAGGAACTCGCACACAGCTTCGGACAATCGGCTGCGATGCATGGGGTAGAACACTTCATCAGAGGCGCCGGTCGCGCCATGACCCCCTACCTGCTGTTCGTCCTCGCCGATGCCAACGCTCCCATCCCCTTGGCCCCGGACAACATCCTCGGCGCCGCCCTCCTCCATGAGTTCCAGATCCTCGGCATCCGCTCAGGCGTCTTCGTCACGGAGGGCAAGGACGGCATGCGCTCCATCATCGCGCCTGCCGAGTCGCGCGCCTTCATCGCCGCCGCCGTCTCCACCGCCCTGCTCGAACAGCAAGCCCAGATCATCGTGGCCTCCTACATCGATCGCGGCGAGTCTGCCCCCGCGCCCCAGCCCCTGTCCAGCCGCGCCTTCCATTGGGCCGCCACCACCCGTCCCGCTCCCGGCTATCTCCCCCTGGCCAAGACCCTCGACCAGACCCTGCAGACCTTGAACAAGAAGACCCGCTTCAACTTCCGCTACTACCGCCGCCTCCTCGAGGCCGAGACCCCGCTCGAGTTTGTTCCCGATGTCGCCGCCGTCCTCTCGCTCCCCGACATGCTGGCGCTCAACCGCCGCTCCCTCGGTCCCATACCCGACGACGTCGTAGTCCAGCGCCACCATACCTTCGCCCGCACGCCCGGAGCCTTCATCTGCGGTCTACGCACCCAGGCCGGCGAGTGGCTCGCCCTCATCGCCGGCTGGCGCCAGGACGAAACCACCGTTCTCAAATGGCAGCTCAACCTCAGCGGCTACGAGAAGTTCTCCATCGTCACCGTCGCCCGCTCCTTCTGGATGGAGCATGAGATCGCCCTGGGCAGCAAGGTGCTCCGCATCGACGGCGGAACCAGCCACGCGATGAATCACTCCTTCATCCCGGAGAACGCGGTCGACCTCATGCTGCGCCGCAAATCGCTCCGCGCCTACGCCATGGTCAAGATCGCGGCGCCGCTCGTCGCCAACCGCAAGATTCCCGTGGCCCAGAACAACTTCCTCGCCAAGACCCTCAGCAGCCCCGGCCTGCACTGGCGCCAGCAATCGCCCGCAGCTATGCACAAGATGCAGCCGGAGCCCCAATACGTCCGCGGAACCCCCAGCGCCTGACGCCACACGGAAGTTCGGGGCGGCGGCCATAGCCTGCGCCCCCCGAGATCCTTCCTTCTACTGCGCCGCCGTTGTTGCCTCCGCACCGTTCACCGGCTGCTCCGGCTTGACGTAGGCATCCAGCCATCGGTTCATCTCCCACAGCATGTGATCCAGGCTTTCGTGCGCCATGTAGTGGTGCGCCTCGAGCGGCAGGAACACCAGCCGCACCGTCGCGCCCTGCCCCTTCAGCGCCACATAGAACCGCTCGCTCTGGATCGGGAACGTCCCCTCGTTATCGTCGGCCTCCCCGTGAATCAGCAGCAGCGGCGTCTTGATCTTGTCCGCGAAGCTGAACGGCGACATCCCGTAGTACAGCTCCGGATCCTGCCAGTAGGTCCGCTCTTCATTCTGGAATCCGTACGGTGTTAGCGACCGGTTGTAGGCGCCCGACCTGGCGATGCCCGCGCGAAACATATTGGTATGCGCCAGCAGGTTAGCTGTCATGAACGCGCCATAGCTGTGCCCCATCACCGCCACCCGCTTGGGATCGACCACCCCCAGTGACGCGCCATAGTCGACCGCCGCCTTCGCCCCCGCCAGCAACTGCTGCACGTAGGTGTCGTTCGGCTCCTGCTTGCCCTCGCCCACGATCGGAATGCTCGCATTCTCGAGCACCGCATACCCCGTCGCGGTGAAGAACACCGGCGAGCCCCACCCGATTCGCGGATAGCGATACCGCGATCCCTCCACCTGCCCCGCGGCGGCCCTCGTCTTGAACTCAGCCGGATACGCCTCCATCAGCGTCGGCAATGGCCCTTTGCTCTTGTCGTACCCCGCCGGAACCCACAGGTTTGCCGAAAGCTCGAGTCCGTCGGCACGTTTATAGTGCAGCACCGTGCGCGTCGGCAGCGGTGTGCTGCCATACGGCGAAGGAGAGTGCGTCACCGCCACCAGTGTTCCCGACGTCGGCGTCACCAGGAAGTAGTTCGGCGGCACCGTCTCCGACTCCCGCCGCACCAGCACCTTGTCGTCGCCCAGCACCGCGATCGGCTCTTCGTAAAACGGCGCCTTGGACTGCCAGATCTTCCTCTCAGCCCCGCCTCCCGCCACCGGCAGAATCCCCACAAACGGCTGATCGCCGTCCGGCGAAGCCCCATCCCCAATCAAGTAGACTCCCGTCCCATCTGCCGTCAGCTGCAACGTCGGCAGCCCACTCGCGTTCGGCACCGTCACCGGCACTCCGGGATCGTGGTACCGGTCCTCCGACGATCCCTCGAAGATCGTCTGCGCCGTCTTCGCCGCCGGATTGAGCGCCACCAACAGCCGCCTCCGCGTCCTGTGCTCCCGCTCCGTCACCAGCGCCAGGTGCTCGTTGCCCCACTCCACCCGCGCAAACCTCAGCGGCATCTCCAGCAGCCTCTCCGGCTCGCCGGCAAACGGCGCCGTCAGCGCGAACAGACGATCATGCACATCCATCTTCTTTCGCGGATCGCCGCCGTCGGCCGCCTGCACCCAGGTCACCGTCGCCGGCGCATCGCTCCGCCAGCCAAAGCTGCGCGGCCCCGGCTCGACCGCATCGAACGCGATCGGAATCGAGTCGGCCAGTGGCTCATCCGCAAGCGGCTTCACTACCTTGGCCGCGTGCAGATCCAGCACCGTTACCTTCAGCGGAAAGAAGTCCACCGGCAGCGCATAGCTGAACGGCCGATGCCGCTCCACAACCAGCGCATACCGCCCATCCGGCGACGGCTTCGCCTGCTCGATCATTCCAGTCACCGGCAGCAGCCGCACCGATCCTGTCACCGGCACCATCGCCAGCTCTGCCGTCGCGTAGTACTCGAAGAAGCGCTCATCCTCCGGAGTTCGCAACAGATCCTCGTAGGTCCGCCCCGGGCTCACCCGGCCCAGGTTCTCCGACACATCCGGCCCCTCGGGCGCTGCGTCATGCTTCGGCTCCGCGCCCCGCGACGCCGGAACCGCCCGGCACAGCAGCCCCTTGCTATCCGGCATCCACACACATGGATCGCCCAGCACCCCATTCAGCCGCATCGTCCCCAGCCGCCGCGCCTCGGCCGTCTTCACATCGACGACGAACAGCTCCAACCCCGCCCGCGGCAGCCCCCCCGGCCCTCCATCCTGACGCTGCACAAACGAAAGCAGATGCCCATCCGGCGACCACTTCACATACAGAATCTTCAGCCCCGGCGGCGTCCCTGTCACCGGCCTCGCCCGCCCGCCGCCAACCGCCTGCAAACTCAGCGCCGTCGCATACGGCACCGCCGTCTGCCCATTCGTCAGCGGATTGAAGCGCAGCCCCGCCAGCCGCAGCCGCGGCTCCGACAGCTCGGCGATCGTCGACAGCGTCTCCGGCTGCTCCATCGCCAGCATCTTCCCATCCGGCGAGACCACCGCCACCGGCGTCGCCGGCGCCTCCAGCAACCGCTCCATCGCCTGCGGTGGATGTTGATACGTAATCGCCGTCTGCCCCATCCCCACCTGCAGCCCCGCACACCCAACCGCCGCTACAAGCAGCACCTCCCCCAGCACTTCGCTAATAAGCTTTCGCACTCCGCACCTCGTTATGGATTTATGCCGCGTGTTACCCAGACGTGCTGCCAGACCGGTCCGTCCTCACAGCCCCGCTCGTTCCATTCCAGGCCGTGCGCCATCGCACCTACTCATTTGTTATCAATAGCTCGTATTCTCCCTTGCCGCCGCCACCCAGGCAAGCACCATTCGCAAACGCCAGCTGCGTCTTCGTGGTGCTCTTCGCCGGCAAATCGACCCCCGCCAAGCAACCAATTCCGCGATAAACTATTTTGCGCCGTCTTCTGCCCGCAGACTGCATCCTTTCCCTTCTCCGTGCGTCTGCATCCATGTGGCTGCTTTCCTTCGCACTGGCTTGCCTTGGGCCTCCGCGCTCCTGATCGCCTCTCTTTTGCCTGCCGCTACGAGAGAGTCCAAACCCGCGCCCAGCTCCAACCTCGCCACGCCCGCCGCTCCCGAACACCAACGCCTCGTCGGCTACTTCCCGCAATGGGGTCTCTACAACCAGCCACAGTATGTCGTGAAGAATCTGGTCGCCACCGGCGGTGCCGCAATGCTCGACCAGCTCAACTACGCCCAGGGCTTCGTCACCAACGGCCACTGCTCCATCGCCGACCCCAACGCCGACCTCAACTACACCTTCCCCGCCGCCCAAAGCGTCAACGGCAGAGCCGACCGTCCCAACCAGCCCTTTCGCGGCAACCTCCACCAGCTCGTCGAGCTCAAGCGCCGCTACCCACGCCTCAAGATCCTCATCTCGCTCGAAGGCAAGGGCGCCGACTTCGCCCAGGACGCCCAACCCCAAAACCGCCAGGCCTTCATCGACTCCTGCGTCGACCTCTTCCTCAAAGGGAACCTCGCCCCCGGCATCTCCGCGCCCCACCTCTTCGACGGCATCGACGTCGACTGGGAATATCCCCACGCTCCCGACGCCGCCAACTTCCTCGCCCTGCTTACCGGACTGCGCCGCGAGATGGACGCCCTCCGTCCCGGCCTCCTGCTTAGCGTAGCCGTCGGCCCCAGCCCCCACATGTACGAGGGCACCGACATGGGCGCCGTCGCCAGGATCGTCGACCAGGTCGGCCTCATGACCTACGACTTCAACGGCCCCTGGAGCCCCACCACCGGCTTCGTCGCCCCCCTCGCCAGCGACATCCCCGACCACGCCGGTTCGGTCGAACACACCGTCTCCTCCTATATGGAAGCCGGTGTTCCGGCCGCCAAGCTGCTCATCGGCATCCCCTTCTACGGCTACGGCTGGCACAAGGTCCCCGAGATCGCCAACGGCCTCAACCAGGAGGGAAGCGCCATCCACGGCGACCGCCCCTACAGCTACATCCAGACCCTCGCCACTGCCTCCACCATCTACCGCGACCCCATCTCCAAGGCCCCCTGGCTCTTCGACGGCGACACCTTCTGGACCTTCGACGACCCTGCCTCCATCCGCGCCAAGGCCGGCTTCGCCCGCTCCCAGCACATCGGCGGCCTCATGCTCTGGGAGCTCAGTGAGGACACCATCCAGGCCACCCTCCTGCTCGCCGCACACAAGGCCCTCCTCAGCCCCGAAAGCAACGAAGTCCCCTCGGAGCCCACCACCACCGAGGCTCCCGCCTCCGATCCTAGCCCCTCCCCCGGCATGCCCTCGCAATAAGCCATTCCCGTCTCGCTTGACCGCCAAAGGTAGAATCAGAGAGGCATGATCCTTCCTTTCGTTCGCGAGCTCCTCGCGGACCTCGAGCACTCTGAACCCTTCGAGCGTGTCCGCCGCCATCTCAGCGCCGGCACCGGGCGTCGTCGCGTCTCCGGCCTCACCGCCACCGCCCGCGCTCTTTATCTGCCGTCGTTTGTCCGCGCCGCCAACGCTCCCTGCGTCATCATCGTCGCCGACAACAAAGCCGCCGAGACCCTCCACGCCGCCGTCCTCAGCGCCTGCGAGCTCACCGGAGCGCTCTCCCCCGATGCCGTCCTGCGCCTGCCTGCGCATGACGTCCTGCCCTTTGAAAATCTCTCGCCTCACGCCGAGATCCAGGAGCAACGCGCCGCCACCCTCTGGAAGATCGCCCACGCGGTCACCGGCGGAGCCCGCCTCGTCATCGCGCCCCTCGAAGCCGCCTGCATGAAGCTCTTCGCGCGCGACTACTACCGCGCCCTCGCCTTGCATTTGAAAAAGTCGGAGGAGTACATGCCCGACATGCTCGTCGAGCACCTCCTTTCGGTCGGCTATACCAAGGTCAACGTCGTCGAGATGCCCGGCCAGGTCACCCTCCGCGGCGGCATCCTCGACGTCTATTCCCCCGAGATGGACGCCCCTGTCCGCATCGACTTCTTCGGCGACGAGATCGAGTCCATCCGCAAGTTCGATCCCGAAACCCAGCGCTCCAGCGGCCAACTCAACGACGCCTTGCTGCTCCCGCTTACCGAAACCCCCGTCACCGAAAAACTGCTCTCCGCCATCAACGCCCGCCTCACCCACGCTGGTGTTGCAGGCGCAACGCTCGAAGGCGGCGAAGGGCCCGCCGAACTCCTCACCCGCGTCACAACCGCCACCGGCGAGGCGACCATCTTCCCCGGCTGGGAGTTCTTCGCTCCCGTCGCCGGCGCCCGCCACACCCTGCTCGACCTGCTCAGCGCCTCCGGCCCCGCCCCGCGCGTCTTCATCGAAGAGCCCTCCATGGTCAAGAATCAGGGCGAGCGCTGGTGGAATAAGATCGAGCAGCGCCACGACCGCTCCGGCATCGGCAACCTCGTCCGTCCCGAGGACATCTACCTCTCTCCCTGGGATCTCGACGACCAGCTCCGCAAGTACTCCGGCTGCGAGCTCGACCAGCTCGGCCTGGTCGACATCCTCGACGCCGACCGCTCGGATCTTTCGGAAATCGACTTCAGCACCCGCCCCACCCAGCGCTTCCACGGCAGCATCCCCGCGATGATCGACGCCATCAACGCGCTCATGAAGCAGGACGCCCGCATCCTCCTCACCGCGCCCAACCAGGGCGAGGTCGAGCGCCTCGCCGGCCTGCTGCAGGAGTACCACCTCCCCTATCGCCTCGGCTCGCGCAGCGAGGCCCACGGCTCCGAGAGCGTCTACTCCGAATCCGCCCACGTTGCCGGCGACCTCCGCACCCCCGTCATCGTCAAGACCACCATCGCCGCCGGCGTCCAGGTCCTCGATCTCGACCGCACCACCGCCCGTCAGATCGTCCTCTTCGGCGCCCAGGATCTCATCGACGACGCCGACGTCACCGCTCGCCCCGTCCGCCGGAGCAAGTCGAAGGCCGCTGCCTTCATCTCCGACTTTCGCGACCTCGCCGTCGGCGACTACGTCGTCCACGTCGAGCACGGCATCGCCCAATATTGTGGCCTCAGGGTAATCGAGGAGAACGACGCGCCGCCGCTCGAACTCATGATCCTCGAGTTCGCCGACCAGGCCAAGCTCTACGTCCCCCTCACCCGTCTCGACCTCATCCAGAAGTACCGCTCCAGCGAGACCGGCCCCGCCCCGCAGCTCAACAAGCTCGGCACCCAGACCTGGCAGAAGACCAAGGCTCGCGTCAAAAAAGCCATGGCCGACATGGCCGCCGAGCTGCTCAAGCTCTACGCCCAGCGCCACGCCGCCCAAGGCACCCCCTTCTCGCCCGACACCAACATGCAGCACGAGTTCGAAGACGCCTTCGACTTCAACGAGACCGACGACCAGCTCTCCGCCATCGCCGACATCAAGCGCGACATGGAGTCCACCCAGCCCATGGACCGCCTGCTGTGCGGCGACGTCGGCTACGGCAAGACCGAAGTCGCCATGCGCGCCGCCTTCAAGGCCGTGCAGGACTCGAAACAAGTCGCCGTCTTGACTCCGACAACGGTTCTCAGCTTCCAGCACTTCGAGTCCTTCAAGCGCCGCTTCGCCAACTTCCCCGTCAACATCGAGATGATCTCGCGCTTCCGTACCGCGAAGGAGCAGACAGCCATTCTCGAAAAGGTCGCCGAGGGCAAGGTCGACATCCTCATCGGCACCCACCGCCTGCTCTCGAAGGATCTCAAGTTCCAGGACCTTGGCCTGCTGGTCGTCGACGAAGAGCAACGCTTCGGCGTCCGTCACAAAGAACGCCTCAAGCAGATGCGCGCTGCCATCGACGTCCTCGCCATGTCCGCCACTCCGATACCGCGAACGTTACATATGTCGCTCATCGGCCTGCGCGACATGAGCGTCATCGAGACTCCACCCAAGGACCGCATGGCCATCCAAACCATCGTCGCCAAGTTCGACGAGAAGCTGGTCCGCACCGCCATCGAGATGGAGCTCGAGCGCGGCGGCCAGACCTACTTCGTCCACAACCGCGTCGAGACCATCTACGAGCTCGCCACCAAGATTCGTGAGCTCGTCCCCAGCGCCCGTGTCGTCGTCGGCCACGGCCAGCTCCCCGAGGCCGAGCTCGAGCGCGTCATGCTCGCCTTCATGAACCACGAATACGACGTCCTGGTCGCCACCAGCATCATCGAGAACGGCCTCGACATCCCGCTCGCCAACACCATCATCATCAACCGCGCCGACCGCCACGGCCTCAGCGAGCTCTATCAGCTCCGCGGCCGCGTAGGCCGCTCCAATCGCCGCGCCTACAGCTATCTCCTCATCCCACCTGAAAAAGAGCTTACCGAGATCTCCCGCCGCCGCCTCGCCGCCCTCAAGGAGTTCTCCGACCTCGGCGCCGGCTTCAAGATCGCCGCCCTCGACCTCGAGCTCCGCGGCGCCGGCAACATGCTCGGCGGCGAACAGTCCGGCCACATCGAAGCCATCGGCTTCGAGATGTACACCACCATGCTTGAAGAGGCCGTCCGCAAGATGAAGGGCGAGGAGGACAAGCCCGCCCACGCCGGCACCACCATCAACCTCGGCATCTCCGTCCGCATCGACGCCGACTATATCCCCGAGGAGAACCAGCGCCTCCGCATCTACAAGAAGATCGCCGGCGCAGAGTCCCAGGCGAATCTCGCAGAGATCCGCGAAGAGTTGCAGGACCGCTACGGCACCCCACCCGACTCCGTCCTCAATCTCCTCGCCGCCGCCGAGGTCCGCCTCCACTGCGAGCAGCTCGGCATCGCGCAGCTCGACCGCAAGCGCACCCAGATCGAACTCCCCAACCCCAACGGCAACAAGAAGCAGCCCCTCAAATCCTTCGTCGAGATGCTCCACCTAAAGTTCGCCGAAGCCCTCCCCGGCGGCACTCCCGCCACGGCTCCCGGCACCGCCCCCGCACGCGAGCGCAGCATCGATCCCGGCCTGCTCATGAAGCTCGTCAGCCGCAACGCGAAAAAGGGAGCGCAGTTCACCCCACAGGGCGTCCTCCGCTGGCCGCTCACCTCCGCCAAAGCCGAGATCGTCTTAGCCGAAACCCGCGCCCTGCTCGACTCCTTAACGACAGGGCCTAAGGAATAGGGATCAGCAGGCAACAACGCGCTTGTCCTGATCCCCTACTCCCCGCCCTTCTCCCAGCCCATCAGCTTCGGCACCCGTCCCGCCGGCACCGGGCGCGAGTACAAAAATCCCTGGATCGCGTCGCAGCCCATGTTCAATGCCGCATCGCGCTGGATCTCGGTCTCCACGCCCTCCGCCACCACATGCATCCCCAGGCTGTGCGCCATCGACACCATCGCGTGCACGATCGCCTCCGAGCCCCGCGGCCCGTCCATCCGCTGCACAAACCAGCGGTCGATCTTCAGCACCGAGATTGGCAGCCGATGCAGATGTTGCAGCGATGAGTATCCCGTTCCAAAATCATCCACCGCAAACGTGATGCCCACATCCGCCAGCTCCCGCATCGGCCGCGACACCTCGTCGAAGTCCAGCACGGCGCGCTCGGTAATCTCGAACTCGATCGAGCTCGGGTCCAATTCGCACCGTCGGATCACTTCCAGTACATGCGGCACGAAGTCCTTGCTGCGCAGCTGCTGCGGAGAGACATTCACCGCCGTCCGCGTCACCGCACCGAAGCGATCCTTCCACTCCTTCATCTGCCGCGACGCCTCTTCGATCACCCAGAAGCCCAGCGGGCCAATCAATCCCGTCTCCTCTGCAATCGGAATAAAACGGTCCGGTGAGACGAACCCCGTGCTCTTGCCCGGCAGCCGCAGCAGCGCCTCCAACGCGCGAATCGTCCCATCCGGCGCGCACTCCGGCTGGTAATGCAGTTGGAAGCTGTTCTGCTTGATCGCCTCCCGCATATGCAGGTCCAGCTCCGTCCGCTCCCGGCCCTCGGTCGAGAACATCGCAATGCGGTGCCCGCCCGAGGTCTTCGCCCGTAGCGTCGCCACCGACGCCGCCCGGCACAACCGATCGAACTCCAGCGCATCCTCCGGATACACTGCCAGCCCCAGGGTCGCGCTCAGCGGAATCCCCACCCCATCCACCACTGCAGGTTCCGCAAAGATCTTCAGCAGTGCCGTCGCCACGCGATACAGGTCGAAGTCGTCATCCAGCTCCGCCAGGATCAGCGTGAACTCCTTCTCCCCGGTCCGCGCCACCGTATCCATGCCACGCACGCGCCGCATCAGCCAGTTCGCCACCTGTTGCATGCAGGCATCACGTGCCCCCGGCCCGAACCGTTCGTTCACCAGCTCGATCTCGTCGAGCTCCAGGTTCACCACCGCCACCCGCCGCTGCGTCTTGGTCGCGTTCTCGAAAGCCTCTTGCGCCCGCCGCAGCAGCAGCCTCGGGTTGGCGATGCCGGTCTCCCGATCATGCAGCGTCAACTGCGTCAGCTCGGCGCACAGGCTCAAGCAGTCGCCAATATCCCGCGCCACCACCAGACGCGCCACGCGCCCGTTGTCGACCAGGGCATTCGAGCTGATCTGCACGAAGAGCGGCGATCCATCCTTGCGCACATGCATCACCCGGTTCCCACTCTTCAGGCCGCAATCGCTTCTCTCGCAGCACTCCGGAATCGCATGTTGCTCGCAGTCGCCCGCGGCTCGCAGCTGCCCTGCGGTCATCCCCAGGAACTCTTCGCGCGTATAGCCATACTCGCGCACCGCGCCCCGGCTCACCTCGAGAAACCGCTTTGTCTCGCGATCGCAAATCCACATCGGCAACGGGTTTCCGCGCACAATCGAGCGCGTGCGCTCATCCTCCGCGTTGCCCTCATCTAGCCCTGCAATCCCCGCCAAGCTTCGCCCCATTCCCGCAAGTTTATCGCGCCATAGCCTTCGCGGTAATGAGAATTCGCCACGAATTCTCGACCGCACCTCACGATCTCGTAAACTGCCCAGAGAATCACTTTTTCCCCACCGGAGCCCCACATTCATGCGTAGATATCTCCTCTTGTGCCTCGGAGTGCTTTTGTTCTCATCCACTGCCCTTTCCGCCCAGCGCATCTCCGCCGACGGTGCCGTACAGACCTTCTCGGTGCTCTCCGATCAATACTTCAGCGATGTCTACTATCACTTCGCGCCCACGGCCGGAACCGCCGCCGGCCTGCACCAGTACGATGCCCAGCTCGAGGACTATTCCGAAGCCAATATCAAACGTCAGATCGCTGCGTTGCACGACTTCCAGGCCCGGATCAGCGCCATCGATCCCAGCGCGCTCGATGCTTCGGTCGCCGCCGATCGACAGATTCTCCTGAATAGTATCGGCTCAAACCTCCTCACACTTGAGGGCATTCGTCCCTGGCAAAAAAATCCCGACGCCTACTCCTCCGGCATCACCAACTCCGCCTTCGTCCTTATGGAGCGTCCCTTCGCCCCTGCCAACGATCGCCTCCGCGCCCTCGTCGAGCGCGAGAAGCTCATGCCCCAAGCGCTCCTCGACGCCCGCACCAACCTCAAAAATCCCCCCCAAATCTACACCGAGATCGCCCTCGAACAGATCGACGGCCTCGTCAGCTTCTTCCAGATCGACGTCCCCTCCGCCTTTCAGGACGCTAACGACCCCGACATCAAAGCCGCGTTCGCCAAGTCCAACGCCGCGGTCATTGCAGCCCTCCAGTCCTACGGCGCCTGGATGAAGTCCGATCTACTCCCGCGCTCCAACGGCGACTACAAGCTCGGCACCGACACCTTCGCCAAAAAACTCAGCTACGACGAGATGGTCGACATCCCGCTCCCGCGCCTGCTCGAGATCGCCTACGCCGACCTCCACAAGAATCAGGCCGAGTTCGCCCGCATCGCCAAGGAGGTCGATCCCACCAAGACTCCGCAGCAGGTCCTCGCCGAGCTCGCCACCATCCATCCCGCGCCGGACCAGCTCCTCGGCTCCTTCCACAACACCTTCGACGACCTCATCACGTTCATCCGATCAAACCACATCATCACGATCCCGAGCGATGTCCAGCCGACATTAGAAGAAACTCCTCCCTTCATGCGCGCCACCACCCAGGCCTCCATGGACCCGCCCGGCCCCTTCGAGACCCACTCCAAGAAAGCGTATTTCAACGTCACCCTCCCCGAAAAGGACTGGACCCCGGAGCACGTCGCCGAACACATGGCCGCCTTCAACGTCGGCACCATCGTCAGCACCAGCGTCCACGAGGCCTACCCCGGCCATTATGTCCAGTTCCTCTGGCAGGATCAGTTTCCCTCCACCATCCGCAAGGTCATCGGCGCCAACACCAACATCGAGGGCTGGGCCCACTACTGCGAGCAGATGATGCTCGACCAGGGCTACGCCGCCGCCCCGCCCAACGCCACCCCCGAGCAGATCCGCCAGGCCAAGCTCATCCGCCTCGGCCAGATCCAGGACGCGCTCCTCCGCGACGCCCGCTTCGTCGTCGCCATCGAGCTCCACACCACCACCGCCACCGGCCCCTGGACCATCGACCAGGCCGTCGACTTCTTCGTCAACCAGGGCTACCAGTCCCGCTCCGTCGGCCTCATGGAGACCAAGCGCGGCACCTCCGACGCCACCTACCTCTACTACACCCTCGGCAAGCTCGAGATCATGAAGCTCCGCGAGGACCTGAAGAAGAAAGAAGGCCCCGCCTTCAACCTCCAGCAGTTCCACGACGCCTTCATGCACCAGGGCTTCGCCCCCATCAAGGTCATCCGCAAGGCCATGCTCCACGACGACTCCCCCGTCCTGTAGCCAACCTCGAATCCCGCGCCCGTGGTCGTCCTGGTGCTACCCTCTATGCATCGGAGAGTGTGCTATGGCGACCACATCGCAGGTTCCCCTCACGCCTCCTGGCAACAAGCCATCCTCCTTTGGTTCCTGCAACAGGCCCGCGAGGGGAACATCCGCGTCCTCCCCTCGCTACGCGTCCAACTCAACCCCACCAACCTCCGCGTCCCCGACGTCACCGTCTTCGACCGTGACTACCCCATCGAGCAGATCCTCACCCGCCCACCCATCGCAGTCTTCCAGGTCCTCTCCCCCGAGGACACCATGCCCCGCATGCTGCGCAAGCTGAGAGAATACGAGCAGATGGGGATCCCCAACATCTTCGTCCTCGACACCACCGGCCCGCTCTTCTATCAATATCGGCATGGCAGCCTGGACAAGGATCACCGCCCCATCCGGCCCCTCGCCAACAGCCGCTGCTCCATCGACTGGCCCAGACTCCAGGAACTCCTCGATTGACCGGAAATTAACCGAAGGGAGTGCGAAAACGGCCACCACCCCGCCTGCTACCGCCGACGTCCCCAGCTCGGACCGCATCCTACACTTGTGCATCTAACCCAAACGTATGTTCGTATTGCCAAACAAGTTTGATAGCATTGCGCATCCAGTCGACATTCCCCTAAAGGTTTCTCCTCAATGACCATGAAAATTCGTAAGGCTGTCTTTCCTGCTGCCGGCATGGGTACCCGTTTTCTGCCAGCCACCAAGGCCATTCCCAAGGAGATGCTCTGCCTCGTGGATAAGCCCCTGATCCAATACGGGGTCGAGGAGGCCGTCGCCGCCGGCTGCACCGAGATCATCATCGTCACCGGCCGCGGCAAGAGCACCATGGAGGATCACTTCGACAAGTCCGTCGAGCTCGAAGCCGCCCTCGAAGCCCGTAACAAAACCGCTCTGCTCGAGCTCGCGCGCTCCGTCTCCAAGCTCGCCAAGATCACCTACACCCGCCAGCCCGAAGCCCTCGGCCTCGGCCACGCCGTCCTCATGGCCAAGGAGCTCGTCGGCGACGAGCCCTTCTGCGTCATCCTCCCCGACGACATCGTCGACTCCAAAACCCCCTGCATGAAACAGATGGTCGAGGCCTTCCACGAAACCCAATCCTCCATCCTCGGCTCCGAGATCGTCGAAGGCCCCGCCATCTCCGCCTACGGCGTCCTCGACTGCACGCCCGACTCCAAGAACCCGCGCCTGCTCGCAGTCAAGAACATGGTCGAAAAGCCCAAGTTCGAAGACGCGCCCTCCAAGAATGCGATCATCGGCCGTTACATTCTCACCCCACGCATCTTCGAGATGATCGAACACATCACCCCCGGTGCGGGCGGTGAGCTCCAGCTCACCGACGCCATCAAGGCCCTGCTCCAGCACGAAAAAGTCTACGGCTTCAGCTACGAAGGAAAACGCCACGATGCCGGTGACAAATTAGGCTTCCTCAAGGCCACCGTCGAATTTGCCCTCAAGCACCCTGCCCTCGGCGCAGACTTCCGCACCTGGCTCAAGTCCTTCCCCGTATAGCTCTCACATCGCAACAAACGGGTGTCCCACTCATGCAGCCTCATCGCATGAGTGGGCATCTCGCGAAGCGAGACCGTCTTTCTACTTCCCCGGCAACCGGGCGGCCCATTCGTTTCGCGGCTCCATCGCAAATAGATGGGGTATCGTGCGCGAGCCGCGAGCGGTACCCACAACGCTTTCCTTAGGGCCTCGGAGCCGGCGCGATCCGCTGCATATTCTCCATCGCATCCGCATCGTTCGGCCGCAACTCCAGCACCTTCTTATACAGCGCCAGCGCCAGGTCGTTCTTCCCTGCGCGCTGCAACAGCACCGCCAGATCGTAATACGCCGTGGGATCCTGCGAATTTGCATCAATCCCATGCACAAATTGCGACGCCGCATCGTTCCACCGCTGCTCCTGCAAATACAGTGTCCCCAAATCCACCCAAGGCCCGGCATCATGCGGCGCCAGCGGAATCGCCGCGTGGAACGTCCTCTCCGCCTCCGCCGTTTGCCCCGCCTTCTCATACGCCACCCCGCTGTTCAACAGCACCTTCACATCCTTCGGATCCGCCGCCAGCGACTGTTGATACGCCCGCTGCGCCTCCGCGAATTGGCCCTGTTGCAAATACACATCGCCGATGCTCGCATACGCATGCGGATACCCCGGCTCGAGCTCGAGCGCCCTCTGATAACCCGCCAGCGCGCCCGCCAAGTCGCCTTTATTCCTCTGCGAAAATCCCAGGTTGTACGCAAGCGCCGGGCTCCGCGGCGTCGCCTCCAGCGAGCTGCGATAGAGCCGCACCGGATCGCTCCAGTCCCCGGCTCGCACCAGCACCCGCCATCCACTCCACGCCACCCAGCACACCGCCACACTTAGCCCCGCCACCCGCCAGCTCTGCCGCTCGACCAGAGCGCACGCACCCACCACCGCCAGCGCAAACCCCAGCGAAGCGATATACGCAAACCGCTCCGCCATGCCCTGGTAGATCACCAGCAGACCGCAAAAGGGCAGCAGGCAGATCGCCATCCACGCCGCTCCCGCGCTCACCGTCGGCACCTTGCGCCGCAACCAAACACACGTCGCAACAAACGCAATCGCCGTCGCCAGCGCAACGATCGCCGTCCCCGACAGCCCTCCACCCGGCGTCGCCGTCGACCGCTCCACGCTCATCCGCACCGGCAGCGCAATCAGCCCGACGTACCGCCAAAAGAACTCGCCCACCGCCCACACCGAACCGAAGCGCGTCGCGCTCGCGACATGCAGCGCCCGCTCCACGCCCCACCAGCCCGCCACCGCCGCCAGCATTGCCCCCAGGGGCACCCCGAGCGAACGCGCAGACCACCACTCCCCCGCACCATACGCCACCAGCAGAAAGAGCGGCGCCACCAGCACTCCGCTCTCATGCGACAGCAGCGCCAGCGCCGCCGTGAAAAAGCAACCGCCGGCGATCGCAACTCCGCCCTTTTGTAACAGCCGAAGTCCCAAAATCAAGGTCAGCAGAATAAACAGCAGACACAGCGCATACGCGCGTCCGCTCACCCACGCCACCACCTCCGCGTTGATCGGCAAAAGCAACCAAAGCAGGCACACACTCCCGGCCAACACAACCGGCACCCGCAGCCGCCGCAGCAACAGAAACGCGAGGTTCCCATTGATCGCATGCACGATCAGGTTGGTCAGGTGATACCCCTCCGCTCGCAGTCCCCAGATCCTGTGATCCAGAAAAAGCGACAACCAGAACACCGGCCGATAGGTAGCCCCACCATGTCCCAGCAGGTCGTTCGTCAGCGTCACCGGCCTCTCGAGAAACCGCGCCACGAACGCCGCCCAGCTCCCAAGGTTCGGATTGTTCAGCACCTGGTCCAGATCGTCGTACACAAACGGCCCCGCCAGCGCCCGCCCGTATGCCAACCCCACCGCCAGAACCGACAGCAAGAAAAACGCCACCCCCGGGTGCTCCAGCCCCCACCGGCGCATCCCACCCATCTCCCCACCCTGCGACCTGTTTCGTACCCGACTCGCGCCCATTCTCCCTCTATATCCTTTGAATCCTACCTCCATAAGACTCTCCGATCGTTCCCTCGCGAGCCGTCGCCATTCTTTGTTTTGCTGTTGCGGCTGCTTATTGCCGATGCCGCTCGTTTGTGCCGTACAGTTGCAGTTCTTTGGTCTTGTCGTTGCGGTTGTTTGTTGCCGGCATCCCGAGCGCGCGAAGGACCTGGTACCACCCCGCATACCGCCCGCACCTTTTTCCCCGGAATCCCCGCGCCCTTGCCACTACCTTCTGATCCCTGGCCCCTACTCCCTGCTTTTTCCTGTCAAGCCCCTCCAGCACCGCAAAAACAGCAAATCCCCATTGAAAGGCGCGCCTAGAATAATTCAAAAAAGGCGGCGTAAAGGGTCCACCGCGTTTCGTACACCGGATATAGGGATCAAAAGAGAGAACAATCGGCACAAAGCCATCAAGCACAAGCCGTCCATTTGCAATACTTTGGACGCACTTCATTATTATGAATATCTTGCGCGGCCCGGCGACTCGTAAATTGCAGCAAGCAAACGAGTTGCGTCCAAGATAGCGGGAGGGGGTACCCCCTCCTGAACGAATTCTAGAACCCCGCCGGCCGCTCGCCGGAGACCGCGAACGCCTGCTCCAGCGCCATCCCCGCCTCGCCCAGCGTTCCCTCCTCGAACAACCTGCCGATCAGCGTCACCCCATGCGGCACCCGCCGCGGCGGCGAAAACTTCTTCAGCGGCCGCGCCGGATCCGGAGCCCAATCGCTCCGCTCCTCCGACACCTCCACAAATCCTGCCCGCAGCGTCAGCGAAGGGTGGCCAGTCGCATTCGTAATCACCAGAATTTCATCGCGCAGCGAAGGCACCAGCAACACATCGACCTCGCTGAAGATCCTTGCCATCTCCATCGCCACCTTGCGCCGCATCCGATCCGCCTGCACAAAGTCCACTGCCGAAAGGAACCGCGACTGCCGGAACAGATTCGGCCACGCATCGGGAACCTGCATCTTCAGCGTGTCGATCTGGCGATCCAGCGTAATCTCCTCAAACGCCGCAGCCGACTCCGCAAACAGGATCACGTTCAGCGAGTCGTACGGCCAATCCGGCAACTCCACCTCAACCGGAATCATCCCCAGCTTCTTGACCGTCTCCAGCGCCGCGCGATCCACTTCGGTCGCTGGACTCTCCTTCATCCAACTCGAAATATAGCCGACGCGAAGCCCCTTCACGCTCTGCTTGGCGTCGAAGTCCAGCCGCGACGGAATCGCCGAGACGTCCTTTCCATCCGGTCCGGTAATCGCCTCGAGCACCAGCAGCGTGTCCTCGACCGAGCGCGCCATCGGTCCCAACTTGTCCAGCGACCAGCACAGCGTCATCGCGCCCGTCCTCGGAACCCTCCCAAACGTCGGCCGCAATCCCGTCAATCCGCACCGCATCGTCGGCGAGACGATGCTTCCGCCCGTCTCGCTGCCGATGACGAAGCTCACCAGTCCAGCTGCGGTCGCCGCTCCTGGACCCGCACTTGATCCCGACGAGCCTTCCTCCAGCACCCAAGGATTCCGCGTTTCACCGCCGAACCAGATGTCGTTGAGCGCCAGCGCGCCCATGCTCAGCTTGGCAATCAGCACCGCTCCCGCTGCATGCAGCCGCTCGACCACCGTCGCGTCCGCCGCAGGCACGCGGTCGCGGAAGGGTTCGGCTCCATAGGTCGTATGAATCCCAGACGTGTCGAGCAGGTCCTTCGCGCCCCACGGAATTCCGTGCAGCGGCCCGCGATAGTGTCCCGCTGCGATCTCCTTGTCCGCCCGCGCGGCCTGAGCCAGCGCCAGCTCCTTGGTCAACGTGATGACGCAGTGCAGTTTGGGATCGAAGCGCTCGATCCGCTCCAGGTAGATCCGCGTCAGCCGCTCCGAGGTCAGCTTCCGCGTCTCGATCCACCGTGACTGCTCGGCGACCGTAGCGAAGGCGATGTCCTCATCCCGCTCCGGCAGCGGCCGATCATCGCCCACGCTGCGCACAAACCGGTTCTCCGCCGGTCCCCCCTGCGTTCCCGGCAGAATCGGATCCCAGCGCGACCACGGTGCGATGCCCGACTCGATCGCCAGCTTCCGCGGTCCCGTCCGGCGCTCGTACACAGGAGCGACCGAGTTCCGCCAGTTGCCCGCCGCCTCGGCGCGTTCCCGCTCCGTCAGCGTCACCTCCACAAGCTTCTCCGCCACCTCGAAGGTGGCCGGCGCAACCTCCGGTCCAAACGCCGGCGAGGTCCCAAACGCGGTCGGCGCTCCCGGAGTCGTCTGCGGCCCAGCGGTCGGTTCGCCCGTCTGTGCAACGCTGTTGGCAGTCATGGCTACTCCCAAAAGGCCAAGGGAGGAATTGGTCAGGAAGGTTCGGCGGCTATTTGTCATGGATCCTCACCTGCATACTAAACGACCCGCGCGTGCCCTCACTCGGTGCGTGATCCCCTTCGCCCGCGCCCTCGTCTTACAGGAGTCTCCTCTCTCCGTTTGCCGGATCCTGCGCCCTAAATAACCGCAAACCCGAGGTTTACCATACAGTAGTAGGCTAACGTGCCAATCGCTGTCGGCCGCACCGGTCGACGCGCTTTACCTCCCTGCCGAAAAAGGCTGCGCCTTAATTGCCGGGTGAAACGTCAACATAGTGACGGGAAAGCCCTGCGCGACACCCGACCTTCTAATATCTTGGCAAGGAGCTACATTGCCCGCCGAACCGCACCAGAGCCCTGAGCAGCAACATGTCGGTCTTGATCACCAACTACCAGCCCCTGCTGCTCCTCCCCGCCGAAGCGGCACCGTGCGCGTCCTGGTCTGGATCGTGCTGCTGCTGGTCTTCGCCGTCGCCTTCTGGCTCGTCTGGCATCACAAGGACACCACCAAAGCCGCTGCGCCCCATCGCGGTCCCGGCGGCGGTCCGGTCACCATCACCACAGTCACCGCCCAGCGTGGCAACCTCGGTGTCTACCTCGACGCCATCGGCACCGTCACGCCGGTTTACACTTCGTCGATTACCGCGCAGGTCACCGGCGTCATCGAGGCCGTCCACTATAAGGAAGGCCAGTTCGTGCGCAAGGGCGATCCCTTGATCGACCTCGACGCGCGCCCCTATGAAGCCTCTCTCTTGGAAGCGGAAGGCGCGCTCGAGCGCGATCAGAACCTGCTCGCCGAGGCCGAGATGGACCTCAAGCGCTACCAGGACGCCTGGGCGCGGAACGCCATCCCACGGCAGACGCTGGAAGACCAGGAGAAGCTGGTCCTCCAGACCCAGGGCACCGTCAAGAACGACCAGGGTCTGGTCCAGTTTGACCAGGTTCAGGTCGATTACTGTCACATTACTTCCCCCATCAATGGACGCGTCGGCCTGCGCCTGGTCGATCCCGGCAACATGGTCCAGGCATCCGGAACCACGCCGCTGGTCGTCGTCACCCAGATCCAACCGATTACGGTGGTCTTCACCATCCCCGAAGACAGTCTCCCTCCGATCCAGGCGCGCCTGCGCCAGGGAGCGAAGCTCCCGCTCGACGCCTATGACCGGACCGGCGATCAGAAGATCGAGGAGGGCTCGCTGCTCACCCTCGACAACCAGATCGATACCACCACCGGCACGGTGAAGGGACGCGGCTCCTTCGTCAACAAGAACGCACAGATGTACCCGAACCAGTTCGTCAACACGCGCCTGCTGGTCAACACGCTCCAGAATGCGACACTCATTTCCGACTCGACCATCCAGCACAACGGCCCGGTCGCCTTCGTGTATGTCATTCAGAATGGCGTCGCCCACGAGCGTAAGATCACGCCCGGAGTCAGCGACGGCGGCGTCACCTCGGTTCAAGGCATCAACCCCGGCGATGTCGTCGCCAATAGCAGCTTCGACAAGCTGGAGGACAACTCCAAGATCATCCTGTCGAACAAGCCAGTGCCCGTCAGCGCCAGCGGGAGCGATGCTCCGTGAGTCCTTCCCGCCCTTTTATCCTGCGTCCTGTAGCAACTTCCCTCTTGATGGCGGCGATTCTCCTGGTGGGTATCGTCGCTTACACCCAGCTTCCCGTCTCGGCGCTTCCTCAGGTCGACTATCCGACCATTCAGGTCCTGACCTTCTATCCCGGGGCCAGCCCCGACGTCGTCGCGACCACCGTCACCGCGCCGCTGGAGCGGCAGTTTGGCGAGCTCCAGGGGCTCAGCCAGATGACCTCCACCAGTTCGGGTGCGACCTCGGTCATCGTGATGCAATTCGATCTCAACCTCAACATCGACATCGCCGAAGAAGAGGTGCAGTCGGCGATCAACGCCGCGCAGAGCTTTCTGCCGTCGGACCTGCCCGCGCCGCCGATCTACAGCAAGACCAATCCCGCTGACGCGCCTGTCCTCACGCTTGCCATCAGCTCGAAGAACATGCCGCTCTCGCAGGTCGAGGATCTGGTCGACACGCGCCTCGCCCCGAAGATCTCGCAGCTCGCCGGGGTAGGCCTCGTCAGCATCAGCGGCGGCCAGAAACCTGCCGTCCGCATCCAGGCCAATCCCAGGGCGCTCTCCTCCTACGGTATCGATCTCGAGAGCCTCCGCACCGCGATCGCCAGCGCCAGCGTCAACCAGGCCAAAGGCAACTTCGACGGCGCCCGGCAGGACTTCCAGATTGACGCCAACGATCAGCTCGTTACCGCCAACGATTACAAGCAGGTCGTCGTCGCCTACCGAAACGGGGCGCCGGTCATGCTTACCGACGTCGCCCAGATCGTAAACGGTGTCGAGAACAACAACCAGGCCGCCTGGATGAACAAGACCCCGGCTGTCGTTCTCAACATCCAGCGCCAACCCGGTGGCAACACCATCGCCATCGTCAAGAGCATCAAGGCGTTGATGCCCCAGCTCGAAGCAAACCTTCCGCGCGGCATCGAGGTCACCACCCTCACCGACCTCACCACCTCAATCCAGGCCTCCGTCGACGACGTCGAGTTCGAGCTGCTGCTCACCGTAGGCCTGGTCGTTCTGGTTATCTTCCTCTTCCTGCGCAATCTCTCCGCAACCATCATCCCGTCGGTCGCCGTTCCGCTGTCCTTGATCGGCACCTTCGCGGCGATGTATGCGCTTGGCTACAGCCTCGACAACCTCTCCTTGATGGCCCTCACCATCTCCACCGGCTTCGTCGTCGACGACGCCATCGTGATGGTCGAGAACATCTCGCGCTATCTGGAGGAAGGCGATCCGCCGATGCAGGCCGCCCTCAAGGGCGCCGAGCAGATCGGCTTCACCATCGTCTCGCTCACCGTCTCGCTCATCGCCGTGCTCATCCCCCTGCTCTTCATGGGCGATGTCGTCGGCCGCCTCTTCCGCGAGTTCGCCGTTACCCTGGCGGTCACCATCGTCATCTCCGCCGTCGTCTCCCTGACGCTGACGCCGATGATGGCCTCGCGCATTCTCCGCCACAACCACAACGCGCAGCAGAGCCGCTTCTACCGTTGGTCCGAGTATGCATTCGAGAGCATGATCTCGTTCTACGGCCGCACGCTCAAGGTGGTTCTTCGCTACCAGGGCGTCACCCTGCTCGTCGCCCTCGCGACCCTGCTGCTCACCGTCTACCTCTACATCCTCATCCCCAAGGGCTTCTTCCCGGTGCAGGACACCGGCGTCATCCAGGGCATCACCCAGGCGCCTCCGGCCATCAGCGCAACCGCCATGGCGAGGAAGCAGCAGGAACTCGCCGACGTCATCCTCCAGGATCCCGCGGTCCAGAGCATCTCCTCCTTCATCGGCGCCGACGGCACCAACGTCACCACCAACAGCGGCCGCATGTCGATCAATCTGAAGCCGCTGGACCAGCGCAATCTCTCCGCCGCCGACGTCATCCGCCGGCTGGAGACCCAGCTCAATAAGGTCCAGGGCATCGAGATCTTCATGCAGCCCGTCCAGAACATCACGGTCGATGACCGCGTCAGCCGGACGGAGTACCAGTACACGCTCGAAGATCCCGACATCAACGAGCTCAACCACTGGACGGCCCTCTTTGTCGCCCGCCTGAAGCAATTGCCGGAGCTCGAAGACGTCGCCACCGATCAGCAGCCCGGCGGCAGCGCGGTCAATCTCGTCATCGACCGGGTCACCGCCTCGCGCCTCGGCATCTCGCCCACGACCATCGACAACACCCTCTACGACGCCTTCGGTCAGCGCCAGATCAACACGATGTACACCCAGCTGAACCAGTACCACGTCGTGCTCGAGGCCACGCCGAAGTTCCAGGAGAACGCCGCCAACCTCAACAACATCTACATCCAGGCGGGCGCCTCCTCCGGCCAGTCCGGGGCCGCAGCAGCCAACTCCTTCTCCGCCTCCGGTTCCAGTTCCGCAGGCTCGAACGCCACCACGGAGTCAGCGGCCTACACGCCCTCTACCAGCAACCTCACACCGCCCACCGGCGTCATCACCCCCACGACCACCTCGGCCACCCAGGGCGTCAACGCCGCCGGGACGACCAGTTCCACGCCGTCCAACGCCATCCCGCTCAGTGCCATCGCGCACTTTGAAACCTCCACCGAACCGCTCGCGATCACCCATCAGGGGCAGTTCCCGTCGGTCACCGTCTCCTTCAACCTGGCCTCCGGCGCCGCCCTCGGGGGTGCCATCAATTCCATCACCAAGGTGCAGAAGGACATGCACATGCCCGCCAGTCTGCAGTCTGACTTCCAGGGCACCGCTGCCTCCTTCCGCAACTCCCTCTCGAATGAGCCGCTGCTGATTCTCGCCGCGCTCGTCACCGTCTACATCGTTCTCGGCGTCCTGTATGAGAGCTTCATCCACCCCATCACCATCCTCTCCACGCTGCCCTCGGCCGGCGTGGGCGCCTTCCTCTCACTGATCCTCTTCCATCAGGACCTCAGCGTCGTCGCCATCATCGGTATCGTGCTGCTGATCGGCATCGTCAAGAAGAATGGCATTATGATGGTGGACTTCGCTCTCGAAGCCGAACGCCATCACAATCTCACCGCCACCGAGGCGATCTATCAGGCCTGCCTGCTGCGCTTCCGTCCCATCATGATGACCACCATGGCGGCTCTGCTCGGCGGCATTCCTCTCGCCTTCGGCACCGGCATCGGCTCGGAGATGCGCCGCCCCCTTGGCATCGCCATGGTCGGCGGTCTCATGCTCTCGCAGGTGCTCACCCTCTACACCACGCCGGTCATCTACATCTTCTTCGATAACCTCGCGCATCGCTTCTCGAAGACGCCTACCAAGACGCAGACAGGAAACGAGCCCCAGCAGGCGGGTCCCGATCCGCAAATCTCCGGGGCGCTATGAATATATCCGCCCCCTTCATCCACCGGCCCGTCGCCACAACGCTGATCACCATCGCGATCGCCATCGCAGGCGCCATCTGCTTCAACCTGCTGCCGGTCGCCCCGTTGCCGCAGGTTGACTTCCCCACCATCTCGGTCGGCGCCAGCTTGCCTGGCGCCAGCGCCGAGATCATGGCCTCCTCGGTCGCCACACCGCTTGAGCGCCAGTTCGGGCACATCGCCGGCGTCACCGAGATGACCTCCTCGAGCGGCCTCGGCACCACCAGCGTCACCATCCAGTTCGACCTCAGCCGCGACATCGACGGCGCCGCGCGCGACGTCGAAGCCGGCATCAACGCTGCGCGCACCTATCTGCCCACCAACCTCCCGGGCAATCCGACCTACCGCAAGGTCAACCCCGCAGACGCGCCCATCATGATCATCGGGCTCACCTCGGACAAGTACGCCGCCGACAAGATGTACGACGAGGCCTCTACCATCATCGAGCAGAAGCTCTCCCAGATTGCGGGAGTCGGTGAGGTGACGGTCGGCGGCGGCGCGCTGCCCTCGGTCCGCGTCGAGGTCAATCCCACCAAGCTTGCCAGCTACGGTCTCGCGCTCTCCAACGTGCAGTCCGTCCTGAGTTCGCAGAACTCCGACCTCGCGCGCGGCCAGATCCATAACGGCGACACCACCGCTGACATACTCGACAACGACCAGATCTCGCACGCCGAAGAGTACAAGCCCATCGTCATCGGCTATAGCAATGGATCCGCCGTGCGTCTCTCCGATGTCGCCGACGTCGTCGATTCCACCCAGAACATCCGCGCCGGCGGCTATCTCGATGGCAAGCGCGCCGTCACCGTCATCGTCTTCCGCCAGCCCGGCGCGAACATCATCGACACCATCGACCGCATCTACGCCCAGCTGCCGTCGATCAAAGCCTCGATCCCACAGGGCATCAACACCACCATCGTTCTCGACCGAACCACCACCATCCGCGCCTCAGTCCTGAACGTCGAAGAAACCCTGATCCTCTCGATCATTCTCGTCGTCATCGTCGTCTTCCTGTTCCTGCGGAACCCGCGCGCCACCATCATCCCAGCCATCGTTGTGCCCGTCTCGCTGATCGGCACCTTCGCCGTGATGTACCTCTTCGGCTACAGTCTCGATAACCTCTCCTTGATGGCCCTCACCATCTCCACCGGCTTCGTCGTCGACGACGCCATCGTGGTCATGGAGAACATCAGCCGCCACCTCGAAGAGGGCATCGAACCCTTCGCTGCCGCCCTGCTCGGCGCGAAGGAAATCGGCTCCACCATCCTCACCATCAGCGTCTCGCTGATTGCGGTTTTCATTCCGCTCCTCTTCATGGGTGGCATCGTCGGCCGCCTTTTCCGCGAGTTCGCCGTCACCCTCTCCACCGCCATCGTCATCTCGACGGCCATCTCGCTCACCGCCACACCCACCATGTGCGCCTACCTGCTCAAGGACGAGAGCCACCTGCAGCACGGGCGCCTCTACATGGCCGGCGAGCGCTTCTTCGATTGGGTCCTTTCCGTCTACCGCCGCAGCCTGCTCTGGGTCCTCGACAACTCCGTCCTGACGCTCACCGTCCTATTGCTCACCATCGCTCTCAACGTCGTCGTCATCATCAAAATCCCCAAGGGATTCTTCCCCCAGCAAGACACCGGGGCGTTGGTCGGAGGCGTGCAGGGACCGCAGGATTCCTCCTTTCCCGCGATGAACTACGCCATCCACCAACTTCAGTCCGTAATTAAGGCGGACCCCGCCGTGCAACACGTCATCGCCTTCACCGGCGGCGGCGGCCCCACCAACACCGGCTTCATCTACACCACACTGAAACCACTCAATGTGCGCAAGATCGGCGCGCCGCAGATCATCGATCGCCTGCGCCCAAAGCTCAATCGTCTGCCCGTCGCCTCGGTCTTCCTCCAGGCCGCACAGGACCTCCGCATCGGCGGCCGCAGCAGCAATGCGCTCTATCAATACACCATCCAGGCCGACAGCGCCGCCCTCTTGCAGACCTGGGGACCGCGGCTGCTCGCCGGGATGAAGAAGCTCCCTGGACTGCAGGACGTCAACTCCGACCAGCAGAATGGCGGCCTCGACGAGTACGTCAAATTCGACCGCGTCACCGCCGCCAAGCTCGGCCAGACCTCCACGTCTCTCGACTCCGGCCTCTATGCCGCCTTCGGCCAGTCCGAAGTCTCCATCATCTACACCCAGCTCAATCAGTATTACGTCGTCCTCGAGGTCGCTCCGAAATATTGGCAGAGCCCCGAGGGGCTGAAGAACATCTACTTCCACTCCGCGACCTCAAACACCACCAACACCGGCAACACGCCGCTGTTCACCATGGCCAAGCCGACGCAGACCACCACGCCGCTCGCCTTGAACCACACCGGCCTGTTCCCCTCGGTGACCGTCTCCTTCAACCTCGCACCCGGCGTCTCCCTCAGCGACGCCACACTCGAAATCGACCAGTTGCAGCAGCGGCTCAACACCCCGACCTCGGTGCGCGGCTTCTTCGCCGGCACCTTGCTCGCCTATCAGCAGTCGCTCGGCACCGAGCCGGTGCTCATCTTGACCGCTTTGCTCGCCGTCTATATCGTTCTGGGCGTGCTCTACGAGAGCCTGGTGCACCCGCTCACCATCATCTCCACGCTGCCCTCGGCCAGCGTCGGCGCCATGCTCGCACTGATGATCTTCCATGAAGATCTCAACATCATCTCGATCATTGGCATCGTGTTGCTGATCGGTATCGTCAAGAAGAACGCCATCATGATGATCGACTTCGCGCTGCAGGCCGAACGCGACGAGGGACTTAGCACACGAGACGCCATCTTCAAGGCTTGTATGCTGCGCTTCCGCCCCATCTTGATGACCACCATGGCCGCTCTCTTCGGCGCCATCCCGCTCGCCTTCGGCACCGGCACCGGCTCCGAGCTGCGCCGCCCCCTCGGCATCACCATCGTCGGCGGCCTCATCGTCAGCCAAATGCTCACCCTCTACACCACGCCGGTCGTATACCTGATGCTGGATAGCCTGCGCCTCCGCATGCTGGGCCGGGAACATGGCGTTCCCCTTCCTTCCATCGGACCCGCTTCCAACCACGCAGACTAATTTCTACGGACCTATAAGCCTATGCTGAAGATCTCTCGATTCCCGCGATTCACTGGCGCCGCCCATCGCAGCGCCAGCCTCCCCAGTTCAACCCTTTCTAGTTCAGCCCTCCCCAGCGCCGCGCTGCTCGGTCTATCCTGCCTGCTCTCCGGCTGCATGGTCGGCCCCAAGTACCACCCGCCTGCGGCCCTTCCGCCAACTGCGCCGACCGCGACCACCTACAAGGAAGCACCCGCAGCCGCGACGCAGAACACCGCCGACGCCGGCGACTGGAAGGTCGCGCGGCCCGAAGACGCCATGCTCCGCGGCAAATGGTGGGAGGTCTTCGGTGACCCCGAGCTCAACGCCCTCGAGGACAAGCTCAACATCGACAACCAGACCATCAAGCAGTACTTCGAGAACTTCATGGAGTCCCGCGCCATCGTCCGCGAGGCCCAGGCCGCGCTCTATCCCACCCTCGGCACCGACTCCACCTACACCCGCTCCAAGTCCTCCGCCAACCTCGGCAACGCCATCTCTGGCTCCACCGCCGGGCAGCAGGCTTCCCTTGGCGCCCTTCCCCTGACCGCCTCCTGGGAGCCCGATCTCTGGGGCAAGATCCGCAACACCATTCACTCCGATCAGTACAGCTCCCAGGTCAGCGCCGCCGATCTCGAAGGCGAACGCCTCACCGAGCAGGCCGCCCTCGCCGAGGACTTCTTCGAAATCCGCGCCCAAGACGCCCTCATCCGCGTCCTCACCGACACCGTCGCCGCCGACCAGAAGGCCCTCGACCTCACCCAAAGCCTCTATGAGACCGGCGTCGACGACCAGATCTCCGTCGTCGAAGCCCGGACCACGCTGCAGAGCGCGCAGGCGGCCCTCACCAACACCGGCGTCGCCCGCGCCCAGTACGAGCACGCAATCGCCACGCTCATCGGCACCGACCCCTCCACCTTTTCCATGCCCGTCCGGCCCGCCACACCCGGTGCTCCGCCCATCCCCATCGGCATTCCCTCGCAGCTGCTCGAGCGCCGCCCCGACGTCGCCGCCGCCGAGCGCACCATGGCCGCCGCCAACGCCCAGATTGGCATCGCCTACGCCGCCTACTATCCCTCGCTCACGCTGAGCGCCACTGGAGGCTTCGAAGCCTCCAGCTGGAGCCACCTCTTCAACTGGCCCAGCCGCTTCTGGAGCATCGGCCCCAGCGTCTCCGAGACCTTCTACGACGGCGGTCTGCGCCGCGCCACCGTCAACCAGTACATCGCCACCTACAACGCCGACGTGGCCGGCTACCGCCAGACCGTCCTTACCGCCTTCCAGCAGGTCGAGGACGGTCTGGCCGGCGTCCGCGTCCTCACCCACGAGATCGAGCAGGAGAAGCAGGCCGTCGCCTCCGCCCAGCAGTATGTCACCCTGGCCACCGGCCGCTACGAGACCGGCGTCGATCCGTACCTTAACGTCCTCACCGCCCAGACCACGCTGCTCGCCGATCAGCAGACCCTGGTCACTCTGCAGATGCAGCAGATGGTCGACGCGGTCGAGCTCGTGCAGGCGCTCGGCGGCGGCTGGGACCGCACCGACCTGCCCACCCCCAAGCAGGTCACGAACAAGCCCACCAAGGCCGACACCACCATCCAGCAATAAAACACAGTCCGAACGACACAGTTACGGCGCCGCGATCCTCTTACGCGGCGCCGTAACTGTGTTCACTCACCTCTCGTATGGCGCCTTGGTCGTCGACTCCCGCACCACCAGGCTCGGCTGCAGCGTCAGCTCACTGCGGAACTCCCGCCCGGGATTCTTGATCCGCTCCAACAGCGTCGCCGCCGCCAGGCGCCCCATCTCCTCGAGCGGCTGCCGCACCGTCGTCAGGCTCGGAATCCCGTACGCCGCACCCGTGACGTCGTCGAAACCGATCACCGACACATCCTCCGGCACGCGGATCCCCTCGTCATGCAGCGCCCGAATCGCGCCCACTGCCGAGAAGTCATTGAAACAAAAGATCGCCGTGAAGTCCCGCGTCCGCCGCACCAACTCTCGGACCGGCTCGTAGCCCATGCACGGCGACCACGAGTGCAGGTTCAGCTGAATCGTCAACTCCGGGTCGACCGTGATGCCCAGCTCCCGCGCAGCCTCTACAATCGACCGCCACCGCGGCTCCGCATCCGAGTTGAACGTCTGCCCCCTCATGAACGCGATCTTCGTGTGTCCCAGATCACGCAGATACCCCAACGCCAGCGCCGCCGCCCGGTGGTGATCGAGCAGCACGTTGGTCACTCCCGGCAGGTCGTTGCGCCCCGAGATCGACACCACCGGAATCTCGATGTTCTTCGGGACGGGCGTGCTGATCAACAGCAACCCATCCACCTGCCGCTCCACCAGCAGCCGCGAGTACTCCTCGATCAGATCCTGCTTGTGATAGTGCGATGCCTTGAAGTAAAGGTATCGCGCGTTCAGCAGGTACTGCTCCACCCCATACATCACCAGCGTGAAGTAGCCCTCGCTCGTCTCCGGCGCAAGGATTCCAATCGACATACTGCGCGTCCCACGCAGCGAGCGGGCCATGTAGTTCGGCGTGTACTTCAGCATCTCCGCCGCCTCGAGGATTCGCTCGCGCGTCCGCAGGGGAATCCCCTGCGCCGCAGGCGCATTACTCACCACGACCGACACGGTCGTCGTCGAGAGCCCAAGGTGCTGTGCCAAAGTTTGAAGGGTCACGCGTTTGTGTACCGCGGACTCCTCGACCCGTTTTGTCATGCACGCTTTGTACCACGACGCGACAAACTCAGGCTACAACCCAGATGACAAAATCTTTTGCTGCCCGAAAAATTCTGCCGCCCATCACCCGCGATGGCGGAATTTCCCTGCCGGTTAACCCTGCGCTCGGCAGAGCGCAATCAGCTCCGCGCGGGGAATCTTGGTCTGTTCTCCGGTTGCAAAACTCTTCACGGTCAACACTCCCGACGCAACCTCGTCCTCACCCAGGAGAACGATCCGCCGCGCCAGCTTGTCCGCCAGTTCGAACGACTTCTTCACCCGGAAGCTGCCATCGCCTACCTCGGCCGACAGCCCGGCACCGCGCAGCTCCCGCGCCAGCGTCAGCGCCGCCGCATTCTGCCGCACCCCCAGCGGCGCGATATAAATATCCAACTCCTCCGCCCCTTGCTGCACCTCCGCAGCCGCCGCAAGTGCCTGGAGCGTCAGGATGAGCCGGTCCTCGCCAATCGCAAACCCGATCCCCGGCGCCTTCGGTCCACCCAGCATCTCCGAGAGCCCGTCGTACCGCCCGCCGCCCAGCAGCGCATTCTGTGTCCCAAGGCCAGAAACCGCCGTAAACTCGAAGGTCGTCCGTGTGTAGTAGTCCAAGCCGCGAACCAGCCGCGGCTCGATCCGGTACGGAATCCCGCACGCATCCAGCGCCGCGCGGACCTGCGCAAAATGTTCGGTCGAAGCCGCGTCCAGGAACTCCGCAATCTTCGGCAGGCCGTCGATCGTCGCCTGGTCCTCGGGCACCTTGCAGTCCAGCACCCGCAGCGGATTGGTCTCCGCCCGCCGCTGGCAATCCTCGCACAGCGCTGCCTTCACCGGCTCAAGCGCCGCCTTCAACGCCGCCAGATACTGCGGCCGGTCCGTCGAAGATCCCACCGAGTTCAGCGCCAACCGCCAGCCCGTCTCGCCGTTCGCCGCGCTCGCCCTTGGAATCCCCAGCTCGTCCAGCATCGTCGCCAGCATCTCCAGCACCTCGGCGTCGCGCAGCGCCGACTCCGCCCCCGACGACTGCGGCCCCAGCACCTCCGCCCCGATCTGCCAGAACTGCCGGTACCGCCCCCGCTGCGGCCGCTCCCGCCGGAACTGCGGCCCAATGTAGTAGAGCTTCTGCAGCATCCCGGTATCGCCCAGCTTGTGCTCGATGTACGCCCGCACCACGCCTGCCGTGTTCTCCGGCCGCAGCGTCAGCGACTGTGCCTTCTCGCTCGCCGCGCGCGCCCGGTCCTCCCACGTATACATCTCTTTCGAGACGACATCCGTCTCTTCGCCCACACCGCGCACGAACAGTTGCGTGTCCTCGAAGACCGGCGTGCGAATCTCGCCAAACCCATATCGGGCAAACACCGCGCGGACAGTAGCCTCCACGCGATTCCAAAGGGCAGTCTCAGGTGGCAGCAGATCGCGCGTGCCGCGTACAGCTTTCAAGGTCGACATATCCCTTCCAGTCTACCGAACCCAGCCGATCAGCGGGCTTCCGCGCCCGGCGACCTGCTTCGGGCTACCGGCCACGATGTCCGAAAATAGGGCAACCCCGCGCTCCATCGCTCTGTCCTAAGAGCCAGGTTCAAGGCCAGCACGCGCGGCCGCACGCAGAATCGCCGCGATTGGCTTGGGCGCCGCACTCCGTGGTTCGCCCGAACCAAACCTTCACATTCCGAAGATTTGAGGACACATTATGGGAAAGCAACTCGCCATGGTCACGGGAGCTTCAAGCGGCATCGGATACAACCTTGCCAAGGTCTTCGCCGAAAACGGCTTCGACCTCGTAATCGCCTCCAACGGCGAACGTCTCGACACAGCCGAGATCGACCTCAAGGCGCTCGGAGTGCAAGTCACCGCCGTCCACACCGACCTCGCCACCTACGACGGCATCGCCGAGCTCTGGAAGCAGGTCGAATCCCTCGGCCGTCCCGTCGACGCGGCAGCCATCAACGCCGGCGTCGGCGTCGGCGGCCTCTTCGCCGAGACGCCTCTCGACAAGGAGATCAACCTCGTCCGTCTCAACGTCGAAGGCACGGTCCACCTCGCCAAGCGCATCGTCCAGCACATGCTCCCGCGCAAGCAGGGAAGAATCCTCATCACCTCCTCCATCGCCGGCGAGATGGTCGCGCCGCGCGAGTCCGTATACGCCGCCTCCAAGGCCTTCGATCTCTCCTTCGGCAAGTCCCTCCGCGAAGAGCTCGAGGACACCGGCGTCACCGTCACCGTCCTCCAACCCGGCCCCACCGACACCGACTTCTTCCACCGCGCCGGCATGGACAGCACCAAGACCGGCCAGGAGGGCAAGAAGGAGAGCTCTCCTTACGCCGTCGCCAAACAGGGCTACGAGGCACTCATGAAGGGTGAAAAACACGTCTACGCCGCCAGCCTCAAGACCAAGTTCGAGGGCGCGGTCGCCAACTTCGTCCCCGACGCCGTCAAGGCCTCCATGCACGAGAAGATGGCCAAACCCCTGCACCACTAGCCCCTCCGTGAGGTCCGCCCTCACCGGACCTCACGCCTCCCCAGCCCACCGCACGCGAACCGATGGAGACTCTCATGGCCACCTCGATCCTCAACCGCGACCTCCCGCTCGCCGACGTCTCGTACCCCATTCCCGCGCAGGGCCAGCAGTACGTCCCGCTTCCCGACCGCGAGCGCGACGGCCGCATCACCGCCTCCGCCGTCCAAACTATCCTCGCCGACCCCCTCGCTCTCTACACCCTCTGGCGCGATGTCGCCCGGATTGCTTGCTGGCAGGAGTTCGTCCTTTCCGTCACCCCGAAGCACAACGGCATTACCCACTGGATCATGGGAAATCCTGACGACGAGTACGCCACCAAAATCGAGTTCGACTCCCAGATGGTCGATGACCTTCCCGGGGAGAAGATCTCCTGGCGCTCCCTCACCCCCGAGATCGAACAGACCGGCGCAGTTACATTTACGCCCTGTCCCTCGGGCCGCGGCACCCTCGTCATCCTTAGCCAAACCGTCCGTTCCTCCTTCGCGGGCCTCAGCAGCAACGTCGCCGGCATCGGCAAGCGCAGCCCCAAGCAGCTCGTCACCGAGAACCTCCGCCACTTCAAACAGCTCGCCGAGACCGGGGAAATCCCCTCCATCAAAGGCCAGCCGCACGGCCCCCGAGGCACCGTCGGCGGCATCAAGGAATGGATCTACGGCGAGCACAATCCCGCCCCTACCGGCACCAGCGAGGCGGCCTAACTCACCCATTCACCCTGCACCACGGGGAGGAACCATGAAAGCAGTCTGTTGGATGGGCTCCAAGTCCATCGAAGTCCACCAGGTACCGGATCCGCAGCTCATCAACCCGCACGACGCCATCATCAAGATCACCCGCACTGCCATCTGCGGCAGCGACCTCCACCTCTACGCCGGCCTCATCCCCTCCATGGAGTCCGGCGACATCCTCGGCCACGAGTTCATGGGCATCGTCGAAGAGGTCGGCAGCGCCGTTAAGAACCTCCAGCGGGGCGACCGCGTCGTCGTCCCCTTCACCATCGCCTGCGGCAGCTGTCTCTTCTGCAAGAGCGAGCTCTGGAGCCTCTGCGACAACACCAACCCCAACGCCCACATCGCCGAGACCATGTACGGATACTCCGGTTCCGCGCTCTTCGGCTACTCCCACATCTACGGCGGCTACGCCGGCGGACAGGCGCAGTACGCCCGCGTGCCCTTCGCCGATGTCGGCCCCATCAAGATCGAGAACGACCTCTCCGACGAAAAGGTCCTCTTCCTCTCCGACATCTTCCCCACCGGCTACCAGGCCGCCGAAAACGGCAACATCCGGCCCGGCGACACCGTCGCGGTCTGGGGCTGCGGCCCTGTCGGTCTCTTCACCATCGCCAGCGCCTACATGCTCGGCGCCGAGAAGGTCATCGCTATCGACCGCTTCCCCGAGCGCCTCCAACTCGCGCGCAACTGCGGCGCCATCACTATCGACTACAGCCAGAAGGACATCAGCATCGTCGAGGCCCTGCGCGACCTCTCCGGCGGCATCGGCCCCGACAGCTGCATCGACGCGGTCGGCATCGAGGCCCACTCCTCCTCCGCCGCCGGCGTCTACGACAAGGTCAAGCAAACCCTGATGCTCGAATCCGACCGCCCCTTCGTCCTGCGCCAGGCCATTCAGGCTATCCGCAAAGGAGGCACCCTCTCCATCCCCGGCGTCTACGGCGGCGTGCTCGACAAATTCAACTTCGGCGCCGCCTTCGGCAAAGGCATTCACATGAGCATGGGCCAAACCCACATGCACAAGTTCCTCAAACCCCTGCTCCAACACATCGAGCAAGGCCACATCGATCCCAGCTTCCTCATCTCCCATCGCGTCGGCATCGACCAGGTCCCCGAGATGTACGAGAAGTGGCAGAAGAAGGAAGAGGGCGTCACCAAGATCGTCATCGACCCCTGGGTTGACACCATCACCTCGCAGCCCCACCGCGCCGCCTAGGACAAACGCACGAAAGGCGCTTGCAAACACATCGTCCCCATACGCTCCAACCTGCCGCGCAAGGCGAAGCGATATGGGGACGATGCTCTTCTCCACCAGTCCAGAGCAGTTACATTCCCGCTGAAGAAGACCGCAAAATCACGATCTCCGCAGCGACACGAGCATAAAAAAACGGCCACCCAAAGGCAGCCGCTCTCTTGTCATACATGGAACCAACCTTACATCGCAGGCAGCGGGCTCGTGCTCGGCGCCAGGATGTCGTCCAGCCGGTCCGGCGTGCCATCCACGCGCTGGAGCGACGGGACCCGCAGGCCATCGTAGTACGGCAGGCTCACGGTGGTGTATTTCTCCCCATCGCGGAACTGTAACTGCAGCGGTTGCTTGCTCTTCTCCGCCGCGAGAATAGCGTCGGTCAGGCCCTTGGCCGTGTACGCCGTACCGTTCACCGACACCAACTGCATCGCCGGCGTCACGCCTGCCTTGAAGGCGGGGCTACCCCACCACACGTTCGCGATGGTAGCCGGTCCATGGCCCGCGTGCACCGAAAGACCCAGCGAGGTCGAGAAGTCCGCCGCGCCGAAGCCCTCGTACTCCTTCACCATCCACTCGGTCGGCTTGTCCGTGTACACCAGCTTGTAGCCCCCTTGCGTGAAGCCATTCATCGGAACCTCAGGATGCAGATCATAGACTCGCTCCTCGAGGAAGCCCTTCCAGTCGTACGGCACCACCGCATTCAGGTCGTGCACCACGTCCTCGAACGTATACGGAGCGGTGATGTAGCTGCCGTTGTAGATCCCGAGAAACTTCTTGCAGAAGTCATCCAGCGACTTCTTGCCATCCGTCAGCTCGCGAATCTTCGTGTCGGCATCCAGCCAGATCAACATACCCTCGGTGTAGTAGTCCTCCGGCCGCTGATAGCTGACGAAGCTCACCGGCCGCCGCTGCGAGACGATCGGCTGGTTGGTCGTATCGTCCATCGGACGCCAATCGCGCCCGGCCTGATCCGCCGCGAAGCCCGCAGCGGTGTGTGCCAGGATGTCGCGCGTCTCCTCCGGGGTACGCATGCCGGCACGCGCCGTCAGGATGTTGCCCCAGTACTGCGTCATGCCCTCATACACCCACAGCAGATCGTCGCGCATCGGCACGCTGAAGTTCGGCGTCCACAGATCCGCAGGCCGGCGGAACTTTCCATCCCACGAGTGCGTGTACTCGTGCGCCAGCAGGTCGCGATCCAGCACGCCGTTCGGCCAATCGGTCAGGTAGTTGGTGTCCAGACCATCCTCGCTCGACTGGTGATGCTCCAGACCAACGCCGCCCACCTTCTTGCTCAGCAGCAGCAGAAAGTCATAGTGCTTGTAGTGGTGCGAACCATACAGCTTGTCCGCCTCCAGCGCGAGCTTCTTATGCAGCTCCAGCTCCTCCGGGGTCATCTTCAGATCCTCCGCCTCGTCGGCGAAGATGTTCAGATGCACCGGGTCCGTCGGCGCCGGTGAAAGATCCACACGCAGCGAGTACAGGCCCGCATACAGCGGCGAATCCACCAGCGTGTTCAGCGGTGTCTGCTCAAACCTGATGGTGTTCGTGTCGTCCTGGTGCGATGCCGTCTCCAGCGCCGTCGCGTACTTCCAATCCTTCGGCAGCTTCAGCGTCGTGTCCACCCTGATGTCTCGCGAGAAGTACCCCGCCGGATACATCACCACCTCGTTCCACTCGAGGTCGACCATCGCATCCGACATCTCGATGCGGCCCGCGCTCGGCTTGATCGCCGACAGGTAATCGAAGTCCACTCCCACGCTCTTCGCGCCCTCAGGCAGCGCCACGTGGAAGGCATACACATTCACCCGGTCGCGCACCCACTGCACACGCTTGCCATCCACCGTCGTCACGATGCCGGCCAGGCTCGCGATCGGGCCCGAAGGCTCGTGGTCGCCAGGCAGCCACTCCGGATAGAGCAGCACCATCTCTTTGCTCCCCGGAACCACCGGAATCGCTTCATGTACCCGTTCGTTGCGGTCGACCGTGTTGGTCACGTCCACCGTCAGTTGAACCGGTCCGACATACAGCTTGTCGACAGGCGTCGCGATCGCCGGAGGCATCGGCACAGGCTGCGGCTGGGGTTGGGGTTCCTTTTGCGCGAACGCGCCAGTGACAAGAAGGGCAGAGGAGAGGACCAGGGATGCCGAACGTTTCATTGCACGAGTGTAAATGAGCACTCGATACCGGCAACAAAGCCCTAACCCCCAGCATATCGCAACCGTCAAAACGATGCATTCCCGACTCTGATTCGAGCGACCTTCCTTACCCCCGAATACATCGCCAACACCAACAACTGCAGTTTCCCTGACCTGCTTTTCCGGCGCTCGCCTACCCATCACATCGACTCTCGCAAACGAGCGCACGCAGTCTGCATCGAACTCATCGGGAAGCCGTCGCGACGCCGCTTCCCTGGCCTTGCTTCAAGGAGACCGTATGGTCAAAGCCGTTCTCTCTGACATCGATGGCACCCTGGTGCAAAGCAACTGGCTCCACGCCGCCGCCTGGCGAGACGCCTTCCTCATCGCCGGCATCCCCCTCGATCTCGAACAGATCCGCCGTCAGATCGGCAAGGGCGGCGACGAGCTGATCCCCGTCTTCACCCCCTGGTGGCTACGCAAGCATATCGACGCCCCCTTGAAGACCTACCGCGAGTTCCTCTTCCACACCGCCTACATGCACCAAATCCAACCCTTCCCCAAGGTCCGCGAGCTCTTCCTCCGCATGAAGCGCGCTGGTCTGCGCACCGCCTTAGCCTCCTCCGCCGCGAGGGACGAACTCCAGGTCTACGCGCGCCTCGCCCACATCGACGACCTGCTCGACGAAGGCTCTTCCGCCGACGACGTCGACCGCTCCAAGCCCCACCCCGATGTCTTCAAAGCGGCCCTCAAAAAACTCCGCCTGCCCGCACACCACGTCCTCGCCCTCGGCGACACTCCTTACGACGCCGAGTCCGCCGGCCTCGCCGGCATCTGGACTATCGGCGTCACCACCGGCGGCTGGAGCCGCCAGGAGCTCCTCGACGCCGGCTGCCTCGAGGTCTACGAGGATATCGCCGACCTTCTCTATCACTACGACCAAAGCGCCCTCAACCAATAGCTCACGGAGATCGCGCCATGACCGCCACCTCACCCAGCGTCGGCCAGCTCCGCATCGGTATCTCCGGCTGGCGCTACAAGGGTTGGCGTGGCGTCTTCTACCCCGAGAAGCTCGCTCAGCGCCGCGAGCTCGAGTTCGCCTCCCGCCAGTTCGGCACCATCGAGCTCAACGGCTCCTTCTACTCCCTCCAGCGCCCGCAGAGTTTCGCCGCGTGGAACGCCGAAACTCCTGAAGACTTCCAGTTCGCCATCAAGGGCTCGCGTTACATCACCCACATGCGCCGCCTGCGCGAGATCGAAACCCCGCTTGCCAACTTCTTTGCCCAAGGCCTGCTCCAACTCGGCCCCAAGCTCGGCCCCATCCTCTGGCAGTTCCCGCCCAACTTCCAGTTCGATCCAGACCGCCTCGAGTCCTTCTTCGCACTTCTCCCCCGCACCCACAAAGCCGCCGCCCACCTCGCCCGCCAACACGACCAGCGCCTTGACTCCGACCATTCCGACGACCGTACCTGGCTGCACGTATCCAACCAGCAAAAGGACACTCTCCTCCGCCACGCCATCGAGATCCGCCACCCTAGCTTCGTCTCCGAAGCCTTCATCCAGCTCCTCCGCCGCCACAGCATCGGCCTCGTCGTAGCCGACACCGTCGAGTGGCCGCTCCTCATGGACGTCACCGCCGACTTCGTCTACTGCCGCCTCCACGGCAGCGAGCAGCTCTACGCCAGCGGCTACGACGACCGCGCCCTCGACACCTGGGCTCACCGCATCGTCGCCTGGTCCCAAGGAGGCGAGGTCCACGACGGCCCCCGCGCCAGCCAAACCGATGCGCCCCAACGCAAAGCCCGCGACATCTTCGTCTACTTCGACAACGACATGAAGGTCCGCGCCCCCTTTGACGCCCGCGATCTGCGTGACCGCGTCACCCGCCTCCTCTCAGCCTGAGCCTTTCCCGCCCCTCCAGGGTGGCCATTTCCCCCCCGAAGATGGTATAAATGTTATGCAGACGTGTCCCTGGCAGGACTTGATACGAATAGGTCGGCGGTTCATCCGCTCCGGCCCGCCGCTTCCACAGCCTTTGTCCTCATAAACGGCTTGTTCTCTGGAAGTTCTGCGACCTCAAGATTTGAAATTGGAGCAAGTCATGGCACAAAAATGTGATCTTTGCGGCAAAGGCCCGCAGTTCGGCAACAACATCTCGCATGCCCACAACACCACCCGTCGTCGTTGGAACGTCAACCTGCAGCCCGTCAAGGCCAAGGTAGACGGTGGCAGCAAGCGCATGCGCGTCTGCACCAGCTGCATCAAGACCGGCAAGATCGTCAAGGTCTAAGCAACCCTCCAAAGATCGCGAGATTCAGAGAAAAAGCCCCAGCCGCGCACATCCTGCGACTGGGGCTTCTCGTGTTTCTCCGCGACGAACGTCGTCTTACTGCTTCTTAATGCCTGTCTTATTCCTTTTCAAACGCTAACGAAGCGCTGTTGATGCAGTACCGCATCCCCGTCGGCTTGGGTCCATCCGGAAACAGATGCCCCAGATGCGCCCCGCAGCTCGCGCAGGTCACCTCGACCCGCCGCATTCCGTGCGTCGTGTCCTCATGCGCCTCAATCGCGTCCGCCGCCACCGGCAGCCAGAAGCTCGGCCATCCGCTCCCCGACTCGAACTTCTTGTCCGACGTAAACAGCGCCGCATTGCACGCTCCACAGCGATAGATCCCATCCTCGTGATTGTTCACCAGCGCGCCCGAAAACGCCCGCTCCGTGCCCTTCTCCCGCATCACGCGGAACTGCTCCGGCGTCAGCAGCGCGCGCCACTCCGCCTCCGTTTTCTGCACCTTAGTCTTCGTTCCAGTCTCTGTAGTCTCAGCCATCGCATTCTCTCCCGTTCCCTCCATTGGACGCGGTCGCGCCCCATCGCGACTCGCGCCCAGTGGATCCAGCCTTACGCCTCCGGCATCTCCATCGCGATCACCTCGATCTCCACCAGCGAATCCTTTGGCAGCCGCGCCACCTGCACCGTCGACCGTGCCGGCGGAACCACGCCCGCAGGCGCCATGTACTTCGCGTAGATCTCGTTCATCGCTGCAAAGTCGTTCATATCCTTCAGGAAGACGGTCGTCTTCACCACATGCGCGAAGTCGATTCCCGCCTTCCCCAGCACCGCCCTCAGGTTCTCCATCACCCGCGTCGTCTGCTCCGCGATCCCGCCTGCGACCATCTGTCCCGTCGCCGGGTCCAGCGGAATCTGTCCCGACGTATACAGCAGGTTCCCCACCCGCACCGCCTGCGAGTATGGCCCGATCGCCGCTGGAGCCTCCTCCGTCGAGATCGCCCTCTTGGTCTGGGTCATCCCCGCCTTGCTCTGTACGTTTTCTGCCATTCTTCTGGTCTCCTGATCGCTTCCGGCACATCTCCGCCGATTGGCTCAATCATAGCCGCTCCAGGAAAGAAATCGCCCATCGCCCGCATCCCTCCACCAGCCCTCCCCCCGAGCCTTCGTTTTTCTCCGCCAAATCCCCCTTTGTCCAGTACAGTGGCAGTCATCCTATCCATGCATCTGCCCGCCCTCACTGGAGATTCCCCTAGAATGCACCTTATGAAGACCGTTCTTGCCGCCTCCCTGATCTCCGCGAGCACCCTCGTCCAAGCCGACGCCCAGTCCCCGTCCTACCCCAAGCCCCACACCGTGGATCAGGTTGACGACTACTTCGGCACCAAGGTCGCCGATCCCTACCGCTGGATGGAGAACCTCGACGCCCCCGAGGTCAAACAGTGGGTGGACGCCGAGAACCTCCTCACCCGCGGCTATCTCGACGCCATCCCCGGCCGCGACGCCATCAAGTCCCGCCTCATGGCGCTCACCAACTACGAGCGCTTCAGCGCTCCCACCCGCTACGGCGCCCGCTACTTCTACAGCCACAACACCGGCCTCCAGAACCAGGCCGTCCTCTTCTGGCAGGAGGGTCTCACCGGCACCCCGCACGTCCTGATCGACCCCAACACCCTCGCCGCCGACGGCACCGTCGCCCTCAGCGGCATCAGCATCACCCACAACGGCACCCTCATGGCCTACTCCCTCGCCGACGCCGGCTCCGATTGGGTCACCTGGCGCGTCCGCGACATCGCCACCGGTCACGACCTCCCCGACCTCGTCGCCTGGTCCAAGTTCTCCGGCGCCGCCTGGCTCAAGGACAACTCCGGCTTCTTCTACGAAGGCTACGAGCGCCCCGACCTCCTCAACAAAATGTCCAAGGAGGAGGCCCTCAAGGCCGCCAACTACTTCCACAAAATCTACTTTCACAAGCTCGGCACGCCGCAGTCCGAAGACACCCTCGTCTTCGAACGCCCCGACGACAAGGAGCTCAACGTCGGCGCCAGCGTCACCGATGACGGCCGTTACCTTATCATCGCCCAGACCCGCGGCACCAGCCCCAACAACCAGCTCACGATCAAAGATCTCCAGCACCCCGAAGCCCCGCCCATCAAGCTCGTCACCACCGAAGAGGCCGTCTTCCAGCCCATCGACAACGACGGCACCTTCATCTGGGTCCAGACCACCCTCGACGCCCCTAACGGCAAGGTCATCGGCATCGACCTCACTCACCCCGAGCGCTCCGCCTGGAAGACCATCATCCCCGAGTCCAAGAACTCGCTCGACAGCGTCTCCATGGTCCATGACACCCTCATCGCTCAGTACCTTAGCGACGCCCGGAGCCACGTCGAGCTCCACGCCCGCGACGGGCATCTCCTCCGCAGCTTCGAGCTCCCCGCCATCGGCACCGCCGCCGGTTTCAGCGGCAAGCGCACCGACTCCGAGACCTTCTTCACCTTCACCAACTTCACCACCCCCGGCACCATCTACCGCGTCGACCTCGCCAAGCAGCAAACCACCCTCTATCGCCAGCCCAAGCTCGAGTTCGACCCCGCCCGCTTCGAGACCAAGCAAGTCTTCTTCACCAGCAAGGACGGCACCCGCGTCCCCATCTTCCTTACCTACAAAAAAGGCCTCAAGCTCGACGGCCAGACCCCCACTCTGCTATACGGCTACGGCGGTTTCAATGTCTCCTTGCAACCCCAGTTCGCTCCCTCCTACGTCCTCTGGATGGAGATGGGAGGCATCTACGCCCAGGCCACCCTCCGTGGCGGCGGCGAGTACGGCGAATCCTGGCACGAGGCCGGCATGAAGCTCCAGAAGCAGAATGTCTTCGACGACTTCATCGGCGCCGCCGAGTACCTCATCGACAACCACTACACCAACACCGCCAAGCTCGCCATCGAGGGCGGCTCGAACGGCGGCCTGCTCGTCGGCGCCTGCATCACCCAGCGTCCCGACCTCTTCGGCGCCGCCGTCGCCCAGGTCGGCGTCATGGACATGCTCCGTTTCGATAAGTTCACCATCGGCTGGGCCTGGAAGGCCGACTACGGCTCGCCGTCGGAGAACGAAGCCGAGTTCCACGCCATCTACAAATACTCCCCGCTGCACAACATTCACCCCGGTACCGCCTACCCACCCATCCTCATCACCACCGCCGACCACGACGACCGCGTCTTCCCCGCCCACAGCTTCAAGTTCGCGGCCACCATGCAGGCGGCCGTAAGCGAAGAATCAGCCGCGTCCCAGGAGTCCACTGCAAGCCATCCTGAAATCAACCCCGTCCTCATCCGCATCGAGACACGCGCCGGCCACGGCGCCGGCATGCCCCTCTCCAAGCGTGTCGACCTCACCACCGACGAGTACACCTTCCTCGTCAAAAGCCTCCACATGACCGTGCCCCCCACCCTCTCCCAAAACGAAACCAAAGCCGAGTAACCCGCCTGACAATCTGGGAGGAAGCCTTTCCTCCCATCCACCATCGCCGCAACGGGCGCCTCGGCCCGTTGCGGCGATGCGACTAAGGTGGGCATCGAGCCCAAACCCACCCGCAGACTCCACCGGAACGAGCACGAGGCGCCCGGCTTGAAGTCGTGCCGCCACCACCCCCACCCACAATCCCACCTTGAGCAGGGGACTCGCAGTCTCACCGCGAGGCGTGTCGACGAAGGACCGTTCTTTGCGCGGCCGTTGCCATCGCCATTGCTGCAGCTGTTGTTTTTGCTGTTGCCCTAGCTCACGCCGTTGCCGTTAGTCCGGGCTTCAGACCCGGACAATAGGGGCCTTACCCAACGCTCCCCTCCTTCGCGGAGGCCCTCGACGAGCTTCTCCTGATCACCGAAGGCACACTCCCGAAACGGGTACTCTCCCACCGCGAACGGTTACTAACGTCTGGCAGAAACAAAGATTCCCCTAACGCTTTCAAAAAAAGGCGCATCCATTCTTCCCATGAGCGATACCGAAAAAGACAAACTCATCTGTGCCCTGTTCGCCGCTTGGGAGACCTCTCTCCACAACGTCGATGCCCTGCGCGTCATCGTCCAGGACGTTCCCAACTGGGAGCAGAAGTTCGCCCTCTACCAGCAGGACTTCCAACGCACGCTCTACACCACCCGGCGCCTCGCCCCCATCCGCCAGGCCATCCGCGAGATCCTCGGCAGCGACGACTCCCACACCCTGCTCAACGAGGCCCAGAAGCTTCTCAACCGCAAGCTCAACTAGCGGCGCTCTCTCCGACGCCCGCTCGAGCGCCGGCGTTCTCGCCGTCGCCTCTTTTCCCGTCTTCCTGAGCGCGGTGCAGGAAGACGGTACCGTCCATCCGTCCCATACCGCTCGCACCGCCCCCCAAAAACAGCCGGTCGCCGACATATGCAGCGAGCACCTGCCCCCCAACGAACCGGGTGCATTCATCGCGCACGCGATGAGTGGGGCATCGTTTGCACCAGCAAATGACCGCCTGCTGATCCCTATTCCCTGATCCCGAAACCGTATAACCACGACAAAACAAAAGAACTAAAGTTGCCGGTAACGCATCGTCGACCTGGCCTACTGGTTATTAGAGATTAGAAAATAACGCTTTTAGATTGAATATTTTAACTGTAAACGCTTTGCTTTCAATACTTTGCAATCGAAAACGGCTTGCAAGCCACTGAAAATAAGTGACTTGGCTTCCGAGCAAGAGAGGGGGAGGACACCCCTGTTTTAGATCTTCTGCACCCGGTGCACGTCCCGCACTCCTGGCACCTTGCGGAGATTGAGCACCAACCGGTTCAGATGGCGGACATCCACCGTCTCGACAACGAAGTCCACCACGGCGCCACCATCCGCCGCCGGCTTCGAATCGACCGACCGGATATTGGTCCCGTCGTCCGAGATGATCGCCGTAAACTCCTTCAGAAGTCCGGCCCGGTCCTCGCACAGCACCGTCAGCTTCACCGGATAGGTGGTCGCCTTCGTCGTCTTCGAATTCGGATCCGAAGGTGCCGCAGCCCACTCCACCTGAATCCGCCGATCCGACTCGTACAGCAAATTTTGAACATTCGGACAGCTTCGTGCGTGGACGGCAACTCCTTTTCCACGAGTCACATAACCGATAATTTCCTCGCCGCGGATCGGATTGCAGCAGCGCGCGCGATAGACCAGCAGATCGTCCTGTCCTTCGACCTGCAGCGACTCCGAACCTTTGCCGAAGAAGACGCGTTTCACCGCATCGGACATCTGTCCGATCGCATTTCCGACTGCACTCTCTTCCGTGTGCGCTTCAGCCGATATCGTCGATCCAGGCTCAAGTTTGTTCAGCACCTGTCTCGTCGAGTACTTGCCGAAGCCAACGCCTGCAAGCAATTCCGCCTGCGTTCCAAGTCCATATTCGGCCGCGACCCGAACGTAATCCTCTTCGCCGAACTTGCTCAGCGTCAGCTTGTACTTCCGCGCCTCGCGATCCAGCAGCTTCTTGCCTATCTCGATCGCGCGCTCGCGCTGATGCTCATTGATCCAGTGCTTGATCTTGTTCCGCGCTCGGCTGCTCTTGGTAAAGCTCAGCCAATCGCGACTTGGAGCATGACCAGTCTGCGTCGAGATCTCGACGATATCGCCGTTCCGCAATCGCGTCCGCAGCGGAACGATTCGCCCATTCACCTTCGCGCCGATCGTCGTGTTTCCGACCTCAGTATGAATCGCGTAGGCGAAGTCGATCGGACTCGCATCCTTCGGCAGCACGACAACCTTGCCCTTCGGCGTGAAGGTATAGACCTCTTCCGGATACAAGTCGATCTTCAGCGTCGACATGAACTCGTTCGGATCGGTCATCTCGCGCTGCCATTCCATCAGCTGCCGAACCCACGCGAGCCGCGCCTCGTCCTTCGCCGTAACACTGTCCGAAGCCTTGTACTTCCAATGCGCCGCAATACCTTCTTCGGCGACGCGATGCATGTCCTCAGTCCGGATCTGCACCTCGAACTGATGTCCTCCAGGAGCGATCAGCGTCGTGTGCAGCGACTGATACAGGTTCGGCCGCGGCATTGCAATGAAGTCCTTGATGCGTCCCGGAACTGGACGCCAAGTACTATGCAGCAAACCGAGCAGCGCATAGCAGTCCTGAACGCTCGTACAAATCACCCGGATCGCCAGCAGGTCATAGACCTGATCGACGGGAATCTGCTGCGAGGCCAGCTTCTGCTGGATCGAGTAAAGCCGCTTGATCCGCGACTCGACGCGCCCCTCGATGTTGTGTTCCTTCAGCTTCTGCTCGAGCTCCGCTACGATGCGATTCAGGAAGCTCTCGCCTTCGGCGCGGAACGCGTCCACTTCAGTCGAGACCTGCTGATACGCGTAAGGATCGGTATAGCGAAACGCCAGGTCCTCAAGCTCACCGCGCAGCTTGCCCATTCCCAGCCGATGCGCCAAAGGAGCATAGATGTCCAGCGTCTCGCGCGCGATCTTCTGCTGCTTCTCGGGCTTCAGGTGTTCAAGCGTGCGCATGTTGTGCAGTCGATCGGCCAGCTTGATGATCACCACGCGAACGTCAGTCACCATCGCGAGCAGCATCTTGCGGATGTTCTCGGCCTGATGGTCTTCGCGGTTGGCGAACTTAATCTTGTCCAGCTTCGTCACGCCTTCGACGATGTGAGCGACCTGCTCGCCAAAGCGCTTGGCGATCTCGGGCGAAGTGACATCGGTGTCTTCGACGGCATCGTGCAGCAATCCCGCGGCGATGGCGGTCGAGTCCATCTTCAGCTCGGCCAATACCTGCGCGACCTCGAGCGGATGGATGATGTAGGGCTCGCCGCTCGCGCGCTTCTGGCCTTCATGTTGCTGCAAGCAGAACTGCCAAGCGCGACGAATGATGTCGAGATCATCGCCAGGCCGATTGGTACGAACGGTCGCGAGTAGGGTCTGGAACTTGCGGTCGACCTCGTCGATGTCTTTCGCCGAGCTGCCGGCAAGATGCGCCGCTGCGTGATCTTCCTCGTTCAGCACCGGAGTTGGCGAGACCAAAGTCCCGATCGGTTCGGCTAAGACAGTCCCAGCTGTAATGTCGGCAAGAGCGCGCTTGGGCTCATGGAAGAGACCGCCTTCGCTTTCGGATGCGTTTGCCGGTGCGGAAGCGGAAGGCGATTCAGGGAGAACTCTCGGCATCGCGGCTTCGAGCTCGATCCCGGTCTCGGACGCTGCATCGATCGCCTCTTTGGCAAGAGGTTTCGATGCGGCCTGCTGAGACGAGGGATGCGCGATTTCCATAGGCTATTATAGCGGTTGATGCAAGCGTTGCCCTCGCATTCTCCGTGCGATACGACGCAACAACCCGACACGAGCGATATCTCGATCATGCCTTTGAAGAGCACGTTTCCTATGAACCGTCTTGTCTGTACCGTGATCGCTGCGCTGCTTGCGTTCACGTCCAACACGCTTCTCGCTGCGAGCAACGATGGTCTTCAGGTCAAGACCAAGCAGGGCAAGGTGGAAGGCGCGCTGAACGGCTCCGTTCGGACCTTCCTCGGCATTCCTTACGCAGCTCCGCCGATTGGTCCGCTGCGCTGGAAGGCTCCGCAACCTGCGGCGAAATGGAGCGGTGTTCGCGAGGTCAAGAGCTTCGGACCGCATTGCATGCAGCCGAAGCTCTATTCCGACATGATCTTCCGCGATCCAGGCGGAAGCGAAGACTGCCTGACGCTGAACGTTTGGACGCCAGCGAAGGCGAAGGCGGACAAACTTCCCGTGATGGTCTGGATTTACGGAGGAGGATATTTGGCGGGAGGAACGTCGGAGCCGCGGCAAGATGGAGCCAATCTAGCCACGAAGCACGACGTGATCGTGGTGTCGATGAACTATCGTTTGGGCATCTTCGGCTTCTTCGCCAATGCGGAGTTGGCTGCGGAATCGCGTCATGGATCGGCAGGAAACTACGGTTTGATGGATCAGGCTGCAGCGCTGGAATGGGTGCAGAAGAACATCAAGGAGTTCGGCGGCGATCCGGACAATGTAACGGTCTTCGGCGAAAGCGCGGGATCGTTCTCGGTAAGCGCGCTGATGGCTTCGCCGCTTGGGAAAGGTCTGTTTCGGCGAGCGATCGGCGAAAGCGGAGGCGGCTTCAACGGCGCTGCGCTGGCGTTCAAGCCGCTTGCGGAGACCGAGGCGCGTGACAACGAGTTCGCGCAAGCGGAGCTGTCCGCGACGACGCTTGAACAGCTTCGCGCGATTCCAGCCGAGCAGTTGGTTGACGCCGCGCAGAGAAAACCGGCGCAGGGGCCGGGGTATCGATTCTCGGCGGATGTGGATGGGTACTTCCTGCCGGAGAGCATTCCGGAGATCTTCGCCGCGCACAGGCAGAACGACGTTCCACTGCTGGCGGGATGGAATCGCGATGAGGCCGGCGTGGTCAAGGACGCCACCGTCGAGAGCCTGAAGACAACGCTCGGCAAGGACTTCCCCGACCGCGCAGACGAGGCCGCGAACGTCTATGCGGCCAGTGACGATACCTCCGCGGTGCGAGCGGCGACGGATCTCGCCGCCGACCGCTTCATCGCCTACTCCACGTGGAAGTGGATGGAGGCGCAGGTGGCAACGGGGAAGGCGCCGGTCTATCGCTATCGGTTTGACCTGGCACCCCCGGCGGACCCGAACCATCCGATAGGGCTGGCGGCGTATCACTCGGCCGAGATCGCGTATGTCTTCGGCAATCTCGACCGGCTGCAGGGCTACGCGTGGCGACCTGAGGACTACACGCTCAGCGCAGCGATGCAGAACTACTGGACCAACTTCGCGAAGACCGGCGACCCCAATGGAGGCGATCTGGCGAAGTGGCCGGTTTACTCACCCGACGCAGGTTGGCAGGTGATGCACCTGAGCCCGCAGTCGGAGGCGGCACCGGACGCTACGCGGCCGCATGACCTATTTCTCGAACGCGTCTGGGGCAATTGACGGGGCCTTTGAGGGCACCCCGGGGCGGGTACCTGCACCTTGCGCATAAGGCATTCATTCTAAAAGTTTTATTTCTGATGGAGAACAGAAACACCCCAGCTTGTGGCTGGGGTGTTCTTTTTTAATCTCTAATACCGGCGTAGCAGGTCGAGGGCAGGTTATCGGCAACGCAGTTCGTTTGTTTTGTCATGGTTAGTCGTTTTTTTTCACTTGACAGGAAAACAGGTGTCAAGGGATAGGGGTCAGGGATCAGCAGGCGGTCGTTTTGGGACAGCAAACGATGCCCACCCATCGCGTGAGAGAACGACGCGATGAAATGGGGCACCCAGTTCGTGGAGGCCGCTAGAAATGGGGCATTCTCCCTGTCTCGGGGCCGAGACAGGGAGAATGCTGCGTGGCTGGGGTGGTCGGTTAGAGGGCGGTGGTGCCGGCTAGCTGGCGGAGAACGTACTGCAGGATGCCGCCGTGCTGGTAGTAGAGGATCTCCTGCGGGGTGTCGATGCGGACGATGGCCGAGAAGACGGTGGTGTGGCCGGTGTCGGACTCGGCGGTAACTGTGATCGTCCGGCCATCGGCGAACTTGCCTTCGAGCATGACGGCCAGCTCGCCGGGCTCGCCGATGGAGTAGAGCTCCTGGCCGGAGAGGCCGTTGATGCCGACCGTGTCCACATTCTGGCCGGGCTCGAACTGGAGCGGGAGGATGCCCATGCCGACTAGGTTCGAGCGGTGGATGCGCTCGTAGCTTTCAGCGATGACGAAGCGGACGCCGAGCAGACGCGGACCCTTGGCGGCCCAGTCGCGCGAGGAGCCGGAGCCGTACTCCTTGCCGGCGAGGATGCCGAGCGGGATGGTGCGGTTGGCATACTCGACCGAGGCGTCGTAGATGCTCATGGGCAGGTCGTCGGGGAAAAGACGGGTGACGCCGCCCTCGGTGCCGGGGGCGAGTTTGTTGCGAAGACGGACGTTGGCGAAGGTTCCCCTCACCATGACCTCGTGGTTGCCGCGGCGGCTGCCATAGCTGTTGAAGTCGGTGGGTTTGACGCCGTGGTCGGTGAGGTACTTGCCGGCGGGGCCATTCAACTTGATGGAGCCGGCGGGGGAGATGTGGTCCGTGGTCACGCTGTCGCCGAGCATGGCCAGAATGCGGGCGGCGCGGATGTCCTCGACCGGCGCAGGGATCGGGGGCATGCCGTCGAAGTAGGGAGCCTTGCGGATATAGGTGGAGTCGGGCTCCCAGCCGTAGGTGTCGCCGAGCGGGAACTTGAGGTTCTGCCAGTTCTGGTCGCCGTCGCTGACGGTGGCGTACTGGTGCCGGAACATCTCGGAGTCGATCGAGGCGGCAACGGTGGCGGTGACCTCAGCCTGGGTGGGCCAGATGTCCTTGAGGAAGACGGGGTTGCCGTTCTGGTCGCGACCGAGGGGGTCGGCGTCGAAGTTGTGGGAGATGTGGCCAGCGAGGGCGTAGGCGACGACCAGCGGCGGGCTCATGAGGTAGTTGGCGCGGACCTCGGGGGAGATGCGGCCCTCGAAGTTGCGATTGCCGGAGAGGACACTGACGGCGACCAGGCCGTGGTCTTCAATGGCCTTGCTGACGTCGGTCGGGAGAGGGCCTGAGTTCCCAATACAAGTTGTGCAGCCGTAGCCGACGACCTGGAAGCGGAGCTGGTCGAGGTATTGCATCAGGCCGGACTTGATGTAGTAATCGCTGACGACCCGGGAGCCGGGAGCGAGCGAGCTCTTGACCCAGGGCGGGGTGCTGAGGCCCTTCTCGACGGCCTTTTTGGCGAGCAGGCCAGCGGCGATCATGACGTAGGGGTTGGAGGTGTTGGTGCAACTTGTGATGGCGGCGATGACGATGCTTCCGTGATGCAGGTAGGGCTCGGGATCGAGGCCGAAGCGGGACGCGATGCTGGTGGGCGCGGCGGTCAGGTCGGCTGCGGCTGCCGTGGCGGCGTTGCCGTTGGGATGGCCGCCCTCACCCTCCCAGCGACGGATCTGGCGGGCGTCGTTCTTGTGGGCGTTGGGGCCGAGCAGGGCGGGGAGCTGTTTCTCGAAGCTGGCCGGAGTCTCCGACAGCAGGACGCGATCCTGCGGTCGTTTGGGACCGGCGACGGAGGGCTCGACAGTGGAGAGGTCGAGCGAGAGAGTGGCGCTGTATTCGGCCTCGGGGGCGTCGGGAGTGTGGAAGAGGCCCTGCTCGCGGAAGTAGGCTTCGACGAGGGCGATGTGCGCTTCGCTGCGGCCGGTGAGGCGGAGGTAGCGCAGGGTTTCGGCGTCGACGGGGAAGATGCCGCAGGTGGCGCCGTACTCGGGAGCCATGTTGGCGATGGTGGCGCGATCGGCGAGGGGAAGCTCGGCGACGCCGGGGCCGTAGAACTCGACGAACTTGCCGACGACGCCGAACTTGCGCAGAGCCTCGGTGACGGTGAGGACGAGGTCGGTGGCGGTCGTGCCTTCCTTCAGCTTGCCAGTGAGGCGGAAGCCGACGACCTGGGGGACGAGCATGGAGACGGGCTGGCCGAGCATGGCAGCCTCAGCTTCGATGCCGCCGACGCCCCAGCCAAGGACGCCGAGACCGTTGACCATGGTGGTGTGGGAGTCGGTGCCGACGAGGGTGTCGGGGTAGGCGAGTACGCTCGTCTGCTCCACCTTGGCGTTATGTCCTTCGACGGCGACCGCGTCGAGGGTCCGTTCGGGCGCGGTGGTGAAGACGACGCGGGCGAGGTACTCGAGATTGACCTGGTGGCAGATACCCATGCCGGGGGGAACGGCGGAGAAGTTGTGGAAGGCGGTCTGTCCCCACTTGAGAAAGGCGTAGCGCTCACGATTGCGCTGGAACTCGAGCGCGGCGTTGAGGTCGTAGGCGTTGGCGGTGCCGAACTCGTCGACCTGGACGGAGTGGTCGATGACCAACTCGGCGGGCTGGAGGGGGTTGATCTTGTCGGGATTGCCGCCGAGGGCCTTCATGGCGTCGCGCATGGCGGCGAGATCGACGATGGCGGGGACGCCGGTGAAGTCCTGCATGAGGACGCGGGCGGGCATGTAGGCGATCTCGCGGGAGGGCTCGGCGGCGGGATCCCAGGCGGCGAGGAAGCGGATGTCATCGGCGGTGACGGTGCGGCCGTCCTCGTGGCGCAGGAGGTTTTCGAGCAGGATGCGGAGGGAGAAGGGAAGGCGGGCGAGGTTGGTGCCCTGCTCGGCGAGCGCCTGGAGGCGGAAGAGATGAACCTGAGTGCTGCCGGAGGTGAGGGTGGCGGCGGCGTGGAAGGAGTCCGGGTGGGTCTTCATCTTCATTTTCAACTTAGGCATCGGTGCATGTCTCCTAAAGCTGGTTCAAGCTGAGCCGCGGGCTACAGGCTGCGTCGAGGGCCGGAACGAGCCGAATCGTGCTGAGGCCGGCGACGCGGTTTGCGGCGACGCGGCGAATGGTCCATGGTAGCGGATGCGAGGGATGAGGTGCGGCCGGCGCTAGAGGGAGAACACGCAGGCTGCGGTAGGCCTCCCACGATCAGGGCGGCCGTGGCGGAAGCGCTTGGTGATGGGCTTGGTTTGGGGACGGGGGTGGAGCTCTGGCTGAGGCTCCGGGTAGGGCCGGGTGCTGGGCTTCGTCTTGGGAAGGCCTGCCATCAGGCTCATTCTACTGCGAGCTGGGTGAACTGGCGCAAGTTTCCTGCGGGCCAGCGCCGATGCGGCGGTGCGGCGCGAACGACGGAGCTGGAGTAGAGTAGAGGACCCCCGCTGGAAGCGGAAGGACACGGGAGGCCAAGCGTGCATCAGAGTGAGATACAGGACAGGAGATCGACCAGGATGCGGACGTCTGAGAGCAGTTTTAGGCTGGGACTTGGTTTGCTTGCAGGGCGGGTGGGGGAGCGGGTGCTGCTGGGTGTGATTGCCGCGGCGGCGATGGGCGTGATCGCGATGGTGGGATGCCATCGCACGGCGCCGCCGGCGGCTGCGAGTGAGAGTGTGGGCGGGAGTGCGGCGAACTCGGGGCCGGATCCCGCAGAGGCGAATTTGGCGCCGGTGAAAGGGGGTAACTCGACGCAGGTGCTGGGCCAGTCGCAGCAGGGAGCGACGACGCAAAGTAGCCAGGAGTATCCGCAGCAGCAGGCGGCGCCGATCGAACGGCAGGCACCACCGGATCAGGGGCAGGGGTATCCGGGCGATCAGGGCGCGTACGACCAGGACGCCGAGGCCGGATACCAGGCAACGCTCACTGACCAGCAGGCCAGCGAACCGCCGCCGCCGCTGCCGGTCTACGACCAGCCGGAGGATCCGGATCCGAACGATATCTGGACGCCGGGATACTGGGCGTATGGGCCGGGCGGCTACTACTGGGTGCCAGGCGCGTGGTGCGCGCCACCGTACGTCGGAGCGCTGTGGACGCCGGGATACTGGGCGTTCTATGGCGGGCGCTATCGCCTCCATCATGGCTTCTGGGGGCCGCATATCGGCTACTACGGCGGCGTGAACTATGGCTTCGGATATGTGGGCGTGGGCTACCTGGGCGGCTACTGGCGGGGGTCGAACTTCAACTACAACCGGAACTTCAACCGGGTCGGGCCGAACATCCGGAATGTGTACGTGCGCGATGTGACGTTCAACAACGTGCACTACAACAACTATGAGATGAATACGCGGATGGGACCGCGGGTAAGCTACAACGGCGGCAATGGCGGGGTTCGCGCGACACCGCGGCCAGCGGAGCTGGCGGCGCTGCGCGAGCCGCGGGTCGCTCCGATGCAGTCGCAGGTGCAGGCCGCACGGGAGGCGGCGGGAAATCGGGAGCAGTTCTATGCAGCCAATCGTGGCCGGCCGGCGATTGCGGCGGCGCCGAGACCATTCGCAGCGGAGCGCGGGATTGCGCCGCCTGCGCGAACAACGGCCGATCTCGCGCGGCCGGGAATGCAGCTCCAGAATCGCCCGGGGCAGACGGCGATTGAGAATCGGCCAGGACAACCTGCGCAGCAGGGACAAGGACAACCGGTAGCGCCGGAGCGGCCGATGGGAGTCCGGCCTGGCGAACCGCGGACAGCACAGCCGCAGTCGCCGGCTCCGCCACGCTCGGAGATCCGGCGCGTGCCGCAAGGGCAGTTCCAACCGAGACCGGCACAGCCGGAACCGGCACGGCCGACACCGCAGAGCCAACCGCAGCCGGAACCAGCGCGGCCAGCGCCGCAGAGCCGACCGCAGCCGCAGCAGTTGGCACGGCCGCAGCCGCAGCCGCGTCCCGAAACCCAGATACGACCACAGCAGCCGGAAGCCCGGCCGCAACCCCAGGTGCGACCACAGCCACAACCGAGGCCGCAGCAGCAAGCTCGCCCGCAGCAGCAGGTTCGACCACAACCCCAGGCGCAACCACGGCCGCAGGCGCCGCCGCACGACGACGCCCATCCCAAGCCCTAGCACTGATTGGGTTTGGATCTCAAAGCCCGCCCGGTGGGCGCCTCGTTGCTCCCCCGCAGGCTGTGATTGGCACCGGCCTGCGCGCCTATGCTGGCCTGCGCGCATCTCAAGAAGAGAGAGTCGCGAGGGGTCCGATGCGTCGAAGCATACACACCACGATCTTGATGGGCGGGGCTCTGGTCCTGGGTTTGGGCTTAGGTTCGCGACCGACACCCGCGCAGGCGGCCACGAGCCAGCCACAGGCGGCTCCGGTAGCGGCTCAGGGGCCGGCTACTACTACGCCGACGCCGGCGGCACCGGGCACCACACCGACCTCGGCGGCCGCAGCGCGCCAAGCTCGGATGCGGGCTCGACGGCGCACCCGGCAGAGGTTGCTTGCGGCACAACAGAGTCGTGCCCAGACGCCGGGAGGTGCGTCCCCCTCGACCGCGCCCCCCGCAGCCGGGAGCGGTACACCGGCGCAGGATCGGTCGTTTGCACGACAGCAGCAGGAGCAGGCGGCGAGGATGACGAGCGATCAGCAACAGGTGCTGCATCAGTACACCAAGGCACAGCGGCAGATGCAGGCGGAGCCGCGCATCCAGGACTCGCTGGGCGATCAACCTCCGCCCTCTGCGCCCGTGATTCCGCCGCATGCAGCGGCGCCGGACGCGCAGGGCATTCAGGAAGCGCCCGGACCGGCGCAGACGACGCCCAAGCCGGCACCCCCATCGCAGCAGAACCAACCGCCGCCTGCGTCGCAGCAGCAGAGCCAGCCGAGTGCGCCGCCGCAGTAAGAGCGGCTTTCCTGCACGGAGGTGCGGCACGTTACGCCTGGCGCTTTCTGCGGCAAAGAAAAAGCGAATAAAATGATTCTGGTTCGCTGATGGCCGACACTTCCACCCAACCCGATCGCTTTGGCTTTCTGCACATCGACCTGAACAGCTTCTTCGCATCGGTCGAGCAGCAGATGAATCCGGAGTATCGCAACCGGCCGCTGGCGGTCGTGCCGACGATGGCCGACACGACGTGCTGCATCGCGGCGAGCTATGAGGCGAAGGCGTTGGGGATCAAGACCGGAACGCAAGTGGGCGAGGCCAAGCGGCTGTGCCCGGAGATCATCCTGGTCGCGGGCAATCACGATCACTACGCGGAGTACTCGCACAAGATCGCTGCGGCGGTGGATCGTTGCTGTCCCGTGGCGCACACGCCGTCGATCGACGAGATGGTGTGCCAGCTGATGGGACGCGAGCAGGAGCCGCCGCGGGCGCGCCGGATCGCGCTCGACATCAAGCAGGCGATCAAGGACGACGTGGGCGAGACGCTGCGCTGCTCGATCGGCATGGCACCGAACCGCTATCTGGCAAAGATCGCGAGCGACATGCAGAAGCCGGATGGGTTGATTGGCCTGCTGCCCTCACAGCTGCCGCGCGCCATTGCGCATCTCGAGCTGCGCGATCTGCCGGGGGTGGGCGCGAAGACCGAGGTGCGGCTGAATACGAAGGGCGTCCGCACGATGCCGCAGCTGCTGGCGCTCGACCGCGGGGAGATGCATGGACTGTGGGACAGCGTGTGGGGGGACCGGCTCTACCATTGGCTGCGCGGTGGGGATACGGGTGACGATGGCGCGCCGGTACCGTCGGAGTTACAAAAGTCGCTGGGGCACTCGCATGTGCTGGGGCCGGAGTTTCGCTCGGAGCAGGGGGCCTGGTCGGTGGCACACAAACTGTTACATAAAGCAGCGATGCGGCTGCGCATGGAGCACTTCTACACCGGATCGCTCGCGGTTACAATTCGCTACCAACTGACGCGGGAGCAGGCGGAGCGGATGAAGGCGAAGCGACACACCTCGGGGATCAAGCACTCGGGGTGGGGGATGGAGGCGCGGTTTCGCGAGTGCCAGGACACGCTGTCGCTGCTGGAGGCGCTGAAGAGCCTGTGGCAGCAACGGCCTCAGGGCGAGGGCTTCGAGAGGCCATTTTTTGTGGGGGTGACGCTGCGCAATTTGGTTCCGGAGAGCGAGCATCAGGAGTCGCTGTTCGGCGCTGAGGACAAGCGCGGCGAGCTGTCGGCAACGATGGACAAACTCAATTTGAAGTATGGGCATACGACGCTGCACTTCGCGGGGATGCTGGCGGCGCGGGAGACGGCGCCGACACGGATTGCGTTCACGCAGATCCCAGTGCAGTATGGCGTGGATTATATGTAGCCTATATGTAACCGTGGGCGTTCGCTCCGGGCTCGTCGTATGATTTTGAGCGTGAGCGTCGCGTACATCGGCCGCCTGGCCCCCTCTCCGACTGGCCTGCTGCACTTGGGACATGCGGCTACGTTTTGGACCGCATACACGCGGAGTTGCGAGCGTGGCGGCGTATTGCGAATGCGCAACGAGGATCTCGATCCGCACCGATCGCGCGCGGAGTTTGTTGCGGCGATGTTTGAGGATCTGCGCTGGCTTGGTATCGCGTGGAGCGGCGAGGTGGTGACGCAGTCGGAGCGGCTGGCGGCATATCGCGCGGCACTCGATCGGCTACTACACGAGGGATGGGTGTATCCGTGCCGCTGCAGCCGGAAGGATCTGGCACGCATGATGCAGGCACCACATGAGAATCTCGCGGAGGGGGATCCGGATGATGAAGGTGTGTATCCGGGTGTCTGCAGACCGGAGAGCGAGCGCGTGGGGCGGGCCTTCGAGGCGGGCGTGAACTATCGCTTCCGCGTGTCGGATGGTGAGGTGATTGCGTTCGAGGATGGGAATTTTGGGGCGCAGTCGTTCACCGCGGGCCGCGACTTTGGGGATTTCCTGGTGTGGCGCAAGGATGGCGTGCCGAGCTATCAGCTGGCGTGCGTGGTGGACGATGCGGCGATGGGGATCACGGAGGTGGTGCGTGGCCGCGACCTGCTGAAGTCGACGGCGCGGCAGATGCTGCTGCAGCGGGCCTTGGGATACGCGACGCCCGTGTTCTTTCATACCGCGCTGTTAGTGGATGCGAACGGCGTGCGGCTGGCAAAGCGGCACGAGGCGCTGGCGCTGCGCACGCTAGGGGAACGCGGGCGTTCGCCGGCGGAGGTGCGGGCGATGTTCGCGGGCTACATGACAAGTGTCACTTCGCTTCGGTGACGTTTCCCACTGCCGGGCGCGCTTGGGCCGCGGCATGCTCTTTCTAGAGCGCGAGAGAGTCCGATAGACGCGGGGAGAGAGCGATGGCGACACTGATGCAGAGGCAGCGAGAGACCACTTCGCCGGAGAGACCTGAGGCCACGGCACTTGGAGAGCGTGGAGCGGCACAGCCGGTGGCTCGGCTGACAGGCGTGATCAAGCGATACGGGGCGACGACGGCGCTCGATGGGCTGGATCTTGTGCTGCGCGCGGGAGAGATCGTCGCGCTGCTGGGGCCGAACGGCGCGGGCAAATCGACGGCGGTGCGGCTGATGCTGGGGCTCGCGGCTCCGACCAGCGGGACGGTGCGGATATTCGGCAGCGGCCCGCGCGATGCGATGGCGCGAACGCGCGTGGGCGCGATGCTGCAGGTAGCGCGCATGGTGGAGACGCTGCGCGTGCGGGAGCATCTCGATCTGTTTCGCAGCTACTATCCGCGGCCGCTAGCGGTTGCGGAGATTGTGCGGTTCGCGCAGCTCGAGGGCATCGAGGATCGGCTCTTTGGGCAGTTGAGCGGCGGGCAGAAGCAGCGTGTGCTGTTTGCGCTGGCGCTGTGCGGCGATCCGGATCTGATCTTTCTCGATGAGCCGACGGTGGGGATGGACATCGAGGCGCGGCGCGGGCTGTGGCAGCAGATTCGGCAGCTGAAGGCGCGCGGAAAGACCGTGCTGTTGACGACGCACTATCTCGAAGAGGCGGATGCGCTGGCCGACCGGGTGGTGGTGATCAACAAGGGGCGCGTGGTGAGCGCGGGCACACCGGCCGAGATCAAGCGGATCAGCGGCGGGCGCAGGATTCGCTGCCAGACGGCGTTGTCGATTGCAGTGTTGGAGGCGATCGACGGTGTGGCGAGCGTGGAGCCCTCAGATGAGTTTGTAACCGTGACGGCACACAACGCCGAGAGCGTGGTGCGCGAGATGCTGCTGCGCGACGCGACGCTGAGCGGGCTGGAGATTGCCAGTCCGGCGCTTGAAGATGCGTTTCTCGCGCTGACCAAAAATTGATCTCGAAGAGTTGCAAATTATTTCGTTCCGCAGAATGCAAGTACAGGAGAGAGTTATGTCGACGACTGCCATGTCTTACGCATCGGGCGCGACCGGTTTCGCGCATACGCTTGCCATCTATCGCAAGGAGGCAAAGTACGAGTTTTTGAAGCTGCTGCGGGCGCGGTCGTTCTCGCTCGCGATTATCGGATTTCCGCTGATGTTCTATGCGCTGTTCGGGTTAACGAACCGGCATGAAACCCAGGGCGGCGTGTACATCGCGAAGTATCTGCTGGGCGGCTATGCGTGCTTCGGGCTGATTGGCGCGGCGCTGTTCGGGATTGGCGTGGGGCTGGCGTCGGAGTTGCAGTCGGGATGGCTGGAGTTGAAGCGCGCGAGCCCAATGCCGGCGCCGGCGTATCTGTTCGCCAAGTGCGCGGCGGCGGTGGCGTTTGGCGTGATCATCGTCTGCATCCTAACCGGCGTGGGGATCGCGTTTGGCGGCGTGTCGCTGACCGCGATGGAAATGGTGAAGATGCTGGGCATGACGGTTGCGGGGTCGGTGAGCTTCGCCAGCCTGGGGCTGTTACTGGCGTTGCTAGTGCCGGCCAACGCGGCCCCGGGAGTCGTGAACCTGATCTATCTGCCAATGTCGTACCTGAGCGGGCTGTGGATGCCGATCCGGTACATGCCGCACTGGCTGCAGCAGGTTGCGCCGGCGCTGCCGACGTATCATCTGGCACAGCTGATGCTGAGCGTCTTCGGGTACCAGGAGGCGGGATCGTCGCTGACGAGGCACTGGAACGCGCTGATCGGATTCACACTGCTGACGCTGGGAGTGAGCTGGATGGTGTTTCAGCGCAAGGAGCGGGATGCGTAGGAGCAGACAGGCGGTACACTGCGGGAACGGAATCTTAGGGGCGGAATCATGCAGCTTTACGACTTGACGATCCGATCGGATGCGCGGCGGTGGGTGCGCTTTCTGCCGCCCATCTCGCGCCCCGCCCCGGCTGCTTATATCTGGCTCGCCTACTCGATCTTCTACTTCATCGAGCCGATCTACCGTCATCAGGCGCGGTATTGGATGGAATGCCTCGGCGTCTACGCGATCTTCCTGGTGCTGTATGTGGGCATGGACGTGATCGAGAGCGTAGGGTTCCGGCTGGGGCTGGTGGCCGGCTACGTGGTGCTGGGCGTGGCAGCACTCCCGATGAATCCGGGAGCATCGGCCTTCTTCATCTACGCGGCGGCATATGTACCATTTCTGGTCGCGTCCATACCTGCGGTCCTGGCGTTCGCGGCTATTGACTGCACACTGCTGTTGGGCGAAACCTTGTGGCTTCACAAATCGTTGCCGGACTATGCGATTCCGGTATTCTTCCTTGTGCTGACGTCGATTACGAACATCTTCATCGCGCGGCAGACGCAGATGAACTGCAAGCTGCGGATGGCGCAGGAGGAGATTGAACGGTTGGCTGCGGTGGCGGAGCGGGAGCGGATTGCGCGCGACCTGCATGACGTTCTGGGACACACGCTGTCGGTGATCGTGTTGAAGGCGGAGCTGGCGGGCAAGCTGATGGAGCGCGATCCGAGGCGCGCGGCGGCGGAGATTGCGGATGTGGAGTCGACGGCGCGCACGGCGCTGGCTGAGGTGCGGGAGGCGATTGGAGGGTATCGCGCACAAGGGCTGGGCGCAGAGTTGGCGCAGGCGCGACGAACGCTCGATGCAGCGGGGGTGAAGCTGGTGTGCGAGGCCGAGGCCATCGCGGCGAGCCATACACTGCGCGCGCCCGAGGAGACGGTGTTGTCGCTGGCGGTGCGCGAGGCGGTGACGAACATCGTGCGCCATGCGGAGGCGACCGAATGCCGCATGCGGATCGAGACCACAGAGGAGGGCTTCCATGCGCTGCTGGTCGAGGATGATGGACGGCATGTGGTGAAGCATGAGGGTAACGGTCTGCGCGGTATGCGCGAGCGGGTACAGGCTCTGGGCGGACGGTTCAGCCTCGAGAGCGCGGCCGGAACGCGGCTGCGGATCGAGCTGCCGATTGCCTTGGAGCGGAAAGGGTAGACATGGCGGCGGCGATTCGAGTGGTGATTGCAGAAGACCAGGCGATGGTGCTGGGCGCGTTGGCGGCGTTGCTCGAGATGGAGCAGGACATCGTCGTGATGGCGTGCGCGGCGAATGGACGCGAGGCGCTGAACGCGGTGATCAAGCTGACGCCCGATGTGCTGGTGACCGATATCGAGATGCCGGTGATGACGGGCTTGGAGCTGGCCGCGGAGTTGCGGACCAATCATCCGGCGACGAAGACGGTGATCCTGACGACCTTTGCGCGGCCCGGCTATTTGCGGCGCGCGCTCGATGCGGGGGCGCGCGCGTATCTGTTGAAGGACCGGCCGGCGGCGGAGTTGGCGGAGGCGGTGCGCAAGGTGCATCGTGGGCTGCGGGTGGTGGACCCGGCGCTGGCGACCGAGGCGTGGAGCGCGGAGCTCGACCCGCTGACGGAGCGCGAGCGGCAGATCCTGCAGCGCGCGGGAGATGGGCGCTCGAGCACCGAGATCGCGGGCGAGCTGCACCTCTCGGAGGGCACGGTGCGCAACTATCTGTCGGAGGCGATCGCCAAGCTGGGGGCTTCGAATCGCGTGGATGCAGCGCGCATCGCAAGGACGAAGGGCTGGCTGTAGGCCCTGGGCGGGCGGGGTTGGCGCTGGATCTGGCTATCGCCGCTCGCGGGGTATTTTGTAGGCTTTAGGCGCTACGACGTCGCGCGAAAATGTGCTGTCGACGTATCCCCTTTGCCGTGGACTTGTGCATCCGATTGGCTGACAGGAGATTCTCACGATGCATAAGTCTTTGTCGCACACGATATTTCGTACGGCCGCAATGGGCGGCGTGGCGCTGCTGCTAGCGACAGGCTGTAATAAGAAGGCCGACAACACGATCAACTACAAGAGCGCGATCAACAGCTACTACTCGGCGCATCCGGTGTGCCTGTTTTCGGAGCCGGTGAAGTTCCCGGTGCAGGTGGCGACGTCGGATGCGAGCAAGACGGCACCCTATGACGCGCTGGTCGACCAGCAGATGCTGGTGCGGACGAACTCGGAGAAGAAGATCGTCATCCTCTCGAAGCAGGAGAACAACTATGACCTGTCGAATGAAGGGCGGCAGGCGTGGACGGCGGACACATCGCAGCCGGGGTATGGAAACTTCTGCTATGGACACCGCAGCGTGAGCAGCATCGACAGCGCGACGCCGACAAGCTCGGATGCGGGCGCGACGACGCAGGTGAGCTACCACTACAGCGTCTCCGATGCGCCAAGCTGGGCGACCGCGGCGGAGACCAAGACGGCGTTTCCAAATGTGCAGGAGAACCTCGCCGGACCGCAGACAGCGACCGCAGCGCTCACCAACACGAGCAACGGCTGGCAGGTGAGCAGCACGCAGGATGCCGACGGCTCGCATGCACCCGCGACGAGCGCGGATGGCAAGGTGGTGCAGTAGCGGGCTGCGCTCGATATAACGGCAAGCGGAAACAAAACCCCATGTCTCGGAGGCGAGACATGGGGTTTTTGCTGATGCTGGGTTGGGTTAGTTGGAAGGGCCGTTGAGGACGACGGACTCGACCTCGGAGTAGGGCCTCATCTGGTACTCGCGGGGCGGGATGCCGCCGGCGAGGTAGCGGACGAAATAGTCCCAACGACGCCGCGTCATGTAACCGGTGGCGTACTTGTAGCCGTGGGGCACGTTGGGGATGAGCAAGAGGTCGAAGTCCTTGTTGGCCTTGATGAGGGCGTCGACGACTAGCAGGGTGTTGTTGAGGGGTACGTTGTCGTCCATGGTGCCGTGGGCGAGCAGGAGGTGGCCCTTGAGGTTGGCGGTGTATTTCTGGTTGGCCTGGTCGTCGTAGTTGCTAGTGCCGTCGGCGTTGACAACGTCGATGCCAGCCCACTTCTCGGCCCAATCATCCTCGTAGTCGCGATTGTCGTGGTTGCCGCTCTCGCCGATGCCGACCTTGAAGAAGTCGGGGAAGTGGAGCATGGCGGAGACGGTGGCGTTGCCGCCACCGGAGTGGCCGTAGATGCCGGCGCGGTCGATGTCGATGAAGGGGTACTGGGTGGCGAGGTCCTTCATGCCTGCGACCTGGTCGGGGATGGTGTCGTCGCCGAGGTTGCCGTAGTAGGCCTCGTGGAAGGCCTTCGAGCGGGAAGGCGTGCCCATACCATCGATGCAGACGACGACGAAGCCGAGCTCGGCGAGCGACTGCAGATCGCCGTGGGCGGCGGTGAAGGTGCGGCCGCCGCAGGATCCGATCTGCGGGCCGGGATAGACGTAGTTGACGATGGGGTACTTGCGTGTGGGATCGAGGTTGGTCGGCTTGAACATGAAGCCGTAGAGGTTGGTCTGGCCGTCGCGCGCCTTGACCTTAATGGGCGTGGGCGGAACCCATCCGGCGGCGACGAGCTTGGTGATGTCCTGGTGGCCGACGTCCATGACGACCTTGCCGTCGAGATTGCGGACGACGGTGATCTGGGGCATGGTGGGAGTGGAGTACTCGTCGCTAAAGAGATCGCCCGCCGGGGCGAACTTGACGACGTGGTCGGCGTTCTCGGGGGTTAACAGGCGCTGCTCAGAACCGTCGAAGTGGACGCTGTAAAGGGCCTGGAAGTAGGGATCGCGGCCGGTCTCCTTACCCACGGCGAGGAAGTAGATTACGCGGTTCTTCTCGTCGATGTGCAGGGCCTGGGTGACGTTGCCGTCGCCGTGCGTGATCTGATTTTTCAGCTTGCCGGTGGCGAGGTCGTAGAGGTAGAGCTGGCCCCAGTTATCGCGCTCGGAGAACCAGAGGATCTCGTTCGAGGCGGGCAGGTAGTGCCAGTTCACCTTGCCGTTACCGCTCTCGTAGAACTTGGGGGCGCTCTCGGTCATGACCTCGCGAACCTGGCCGGTGGCCGTGTCAGCGACGCGCAGCCACTCCTGCTTGTGATCGCGGGAGGTGGAGACGAAGGCGAGGTGGCGGGTGTCGGGGCTCCAGTAGACATCGTCCCATGTGGTGCCTTCGCAGGCGATGTCGTCGCAGAGAGTCGACCGGTGCTGGTCGGGAGCCATCTTGAGGCGCGTGATCTTGTGCGTATCCACGTCGATGACGACGCGCTCGATCATGGTGACGTTCTTGTCGCCGACCAGCGGGTACTTCCACGCCTGCAGCGCGGGATGGCCATTGGTGACGGGAACGAGGTACATCTCGCCGTCCTTGCGCTGGTCCTGCTGGAAAGTGGCGATTTTCTTGGAGTCGGGCGACCAGAGCAGGATGGCCGAGTCGGTGTGCTTCCAGCCGGCGTTGTCGGTGGCGTAGCCGAAGTCGTTCACGCCGTCGGTGGTGAGCTGGGTCTCCTTGCCGGTGTTCAGGTCGCGAACCCAGAGGTTCCAGTCCCGGATGAAGGCGCCGAGCCTCTTGTCGGGCGAGAGGGTGAGAGGCGCGTGCTCGGGCTGGTTCTTTTCGATCGGCAGGATCGGGGCGCAGGTATCGGTGGTGCCGAGGATGCAGCGGAACTGGATCTCGTCGCGGCCGACGCTGACCAGGAGATGGGTATCGTGCTCGGTGAGGCTGAGGTCGGAGAGCTTGAGGTGCTGAGGATCGTTCTTGACGCGGCCGCCCGAGGCGGCGGAGAGCCCGGTGGCGAGCGCTGCCTGATCGAAGGCGGGCGCGCGGGTACCCTTGGCGGGATCGACCAGCATGTAGGTAACGGCGAGGGTGTCGCTGTCGACATCGCGGTACCAGAAGCGGCTGTCGTCCATCCACTGGGCGTGGACGAGGCCCTTATAGGCGAGCGGGTTCATGTTGTAGCTCATGAACTTTTCGGCGTGAGCGTAGTCGTTGTCGGTGTACTGACGGGGCTGCTGGGCGACGGCGGTAACGGCGAGGCCGCCGGCGATGGACAGGAGGAGGGCTGCCGCCCGGGCGGCTGATCGTGCTAAAGGCATTCTTCCGGTTCCTTTTGGGCTGCTGTGGATTTCCTGTGAATCTGTGGAGCTGGGGCTTCGGCTTCGCTGCGGTGCAGGGTGATGCGTCGGGCCTGCGACAGAAAAAGATGAAGTGACGGACAGTCTAGCAGTGATCAGCGGAGTTAGTGGGGGTCAGTGGGATTCGCGGTCCGGAGCTTCCATAGGATCTGGCGCAGGATACCCATCCAGACCGGGGTGTCGGTGCGATCAAACTGCAGGCGGAAGAGCAGGCGGCGCAGGTCTGCGGCGCTGGAGTTGGCGGGATGATGGCGGGTGTACTCACTGGCCTCAAGGAGCTGCTCGAAGAGAGCGGTGAGGCGTTCTACATCGCCAACCGTGGCCGGCTGGGCATTGCGGCCAGTGTGGGGAAGATCGCGCTGGCGAACGAGCTCGTAGAGGCAGACGGCGACCGCTTGGCCGAGGTTCATCGAGGGATGGCGGTGATCTGGATGCTGGTGCATGGGGATAGTGAGCAGCCAGTGGCAGTGGCTGAGCTCGTCGTTGGAGAGGCCGGTCTTCTCAGAGCCGAAGATGAGAGCGGCGCGGGGACCTTCTTCCGAGCTGCCGGCTGGCTCTCTGAGGGCTTGCAAGAGCTTGGGAGCGGCTTCGTTGAGGGCGAAGAGCGGGTGCTGGAGGTCGCGCTCGCCCACGGCGGTGGTGCCAGCGACCAGGGTGCAGTCGGCGACGGCGGAGGCGACGGTGGGGAACTCGCGAGCACCGGAGAGCACGGCGGAAGCGTCGATGGCCGAGCGCGCGGCCTCGAGCGGGACGGAGTAGTCATTGACCAGGCGGAGGTCGCGAAAGCCGAAGTCGTGCATGGCGCGGGCGACGGCGCCGATGTTGTTGGGATTGCGGGCGCGGACGAGGACAATGGCGATGCGATCGAGTTCTTCTGGCTGCAGCATGAATGTGTTTAGTTTAGGGCGTTCGCAGCTGGGCGTTCGGCGCTGGGCAATTAATCGGTATAGGGGGAGAGTTGGTTGAGGGCGCGGGCGGCGGTCTTCGTCACTGACCGAATTAGACTCGGCTTCACCGCGCCTCCTCCGCATTGCTCCGCTAATGCGGACGTCTGATGCCAAGTCCAACACATCGCCTTCATAGGAA
>FSWS01000142.1_pt1 | contig 44997 bp, 32 predicted proteins | sample 1638091 | NCBI WGS metagenome assembly FSWS01 (sample SAMEA3914788, study PRJEB12502) | metagenome | biome: forest; material: soil | place: Canada | collected 2011-07-03 | depth 0.1 m
ACCTGGACCTGCTGGAGGAGATGATCTGCCTGGTGGCCGATATCGCGTCTCCAAAGGCGACTCCGGATCGCCCTGCGGTGGGAACCGTTATCGAAGCCAAGCTCGATCGCGGCCGCGGTGCGGTGGCGTCGATCCTGGTGCAGAACGGAACGCTGCGCCTGGGCGACAGCTACATCGTCGGCAACACCTTTGGTAAGATCCGCGCCATGTTCAACGATCGCGGACAGGCGATCACCGAGGCGGGACCGTCGACTCCGGTCGAGATCCTGGGTCTCGAGGGCATGCCGGATGCGGGCGACACCTTCCTGGTGATGGCGGACCGCGACAAGGCCAAGGGCATTGCGCAGTACCGCAAGATGAAGGAGCGCGAGGCGCAGCTGGCCAAGAGCTCCCGCGTCTCGCTCGAGGGCCTGGCCGAGCAGATCAAGCAGGCGGGCATGAAGGATCTGAACCTGATCCTGAAGGGCGACGTGCAGGGTTCGGTCGAGGTGCTGGCCGATTCGCTGCAGCGGATGTCGACCGAGAAGGTACGCGTTCGTGTGCTGCACTCGGGCGTGGGCGCGATCACCGAGTCGGACGTGCTGCTGGCGTCGGCTTCGAACGCGGTCATCATCGGCTTCAACGTGCGGCCTGACCGCAAGTCGGCTGAAGTGGCCGAGCGCGAGAACGTCGAGATCCGGCTGCACTCGATCATCTACGAGTTGCAGGACGAGATCACCAAGGCGATGTATGGTCTGCTGGAGCCGGTTTACAAGGAGAACTACGCAGGCCGCGCCGAGGTGCTCAATGTGTTCAAGATCACGAAGGTCGGTCAGATTGCGGGTTGCCGCGTGACCGATGGGCTGATCAAGCGCAGCGCGCAGGCTCGCTTGCTGCGCGACGGCGCGGAGATCTGGAAGGGCAAGATCTCCTCGCTCAAGCGCTTCAAGGACGACGTTGCCGAGGTTCGCGATGGCGTCGAGTGCGGTATCGATCTGGCTGGCCACAAGGACATCCGCGTGGGCGACATCATCGAGACCTTCACCACCGAAAAGCTGGCCGATGAGCTGGGACAGAACACCGCCGCAGCGAAGAAGGCCGAGAAGGAAGCAGCCGCAGCCGCGGATAGCACCGTTCACGCGTAAAAAAGAAAAGAAATAATGGCGGCCAGGGGAATCTCTCCTCTGGCCGCTTTTCTTGTGTTGAGAGTGGGGCGGGGATTGTGTCCCCCGGGTCGGAGATCGGGGGAACAGCGGGGTTTGTGGTGCGGGAGGAGAAGGAGATCGTGTGCTTCCGCAAACGATGCCCACTCGTGCGATAAAACCGCATGAATGGGGCACGGAACCCCGGGGGGGCCGGGGTCAGGGCCCGTTGGTTTGAGGGATCAAGACACGCCGGTTTCATGGATCAATACCCGGAGCGGACAACCGGCGGTCGAAGTAGCGTAGTCCTATCGAGAAACAGGAGGCTTGCCATGCAGGCGATTCATGACGGGCAGTGCGGGGCATGCGGTCATTTTGGAGAGCATCATAAGACCGCTGCGCTGGTGACGATTCTGACCAGCAAGAAGGCAGACGAGTCCTTTCTGGATGAGTGCGGTCACCCGAAGCACGCCGCCCTTCATCTGAAGGTGACGGCGATTAGCGGATGCGACGGGTTCGTTCCCGCGGCGCAGGCGTAACGATCGAGATCTTCGTTCGGGGGGGCGGGTCCCGGCCGCAGGCGCAAAGGGCGGCCGGGGCTCGCCTTAGCTCGCTCCGAAATCGCTCCGGACCGGATTGCGTTTTGGCGCGGGAGGACGATTCCTCAGGCGGCGCTACACGGTGAGGTCGAAGGGGTGGGACTTTTCGAGGACCATGGCGTCGAAGCGGTGGCGCACGTAGAAGCCGAACTGCTGGTAGAGACGGACGGCGAGGTGGTTTTCCTGGGTGACGGTGAGGGTGATCGACTCGTAGCCCATCTGGAAGAGGTTGTAGATGCAGTGGCGTAGGAGCGCGCGCCCGAGGCCGGTGCCGCGGTACTCGGGACCGACACAGAGCTGGGTGATGTGGGCGACCTTGTCGGAGACGACCGAGCAGAGAAGCATGCCGGCGAGGCAATTGGCCTGCTGATCGAGGACGACCCAGGAGGCGTCGGGCTCGAAGACGCCGCAGCCGGGGAAACGGACGATGTTGTGCAGGAAACGGATGGAGCCGTGCATGGAGCGGTACTGGTCGTTGATGAGGGCGTCGAGGTGGCCGGCGTAGCTCTCATGGATGAGGCCGGCGGCGGCCTCGTAATGGGTTCCGGACCAGCGGCGCAGGGAGAGCCCGAGAGGAAGCTCGGGCGCAGGGAGGACGCGGTTGGCGCGGAGGCGGTCAAGGCCTTCGTGCCCGGGGGTGAGGTCGCACTCCATGAAGAGGCGAGGGTAGAGGGTGAAGCCGGCGTCGAGGAAGGGGGGCGCGGTGGCGCCGTTCGGGTAGAGCAGAAGCTGGGACTCGATGCGGGTGATGGTGGGAGTGTGGAGGAGGACCTCGAGGAGATGGCGGATCAGGGTGCGGGTGATCTGAAGGGAGGAGTCAGTGAGCGTGGTGAGAGGGTTGGAGGTGGTGAGGGCGAAGGCGTCGCCTACGATGGCCTTGGCGCCCTCGTAGACGCAGAAGGTGAAGCCGCAGACGCGGCCGTGGTCGAGGGCGACGTATCCGGGAAGGACCTTGGAGTCGAGGTACTGGAGCAGGAGCTCGGTGGAGCTGCGATAGTCCCAGCGGAGGTGCTCGCGCCAGAGGACGGCCTCCTGCTCGAGCAGAGGACGGAGCTGACGCGCGTTGAAATGACGAATGTCAAGAATCTCTACCTGGGCCGCTATCGTCAATTCCCCTATCACCTTGAACGAGAGTATAGGAGCTGGGAGTGGGATGGGAAGAGGCGGGGTGAGGCTTCGTTCTTTGTGGGTGGGGTTTTAAAAAGCAGGAAGTAGGGAATAGCGAACAGCGGGATTACGGTGACTGGAAGCGCAAGGCGGTCGTTTGCTCCCGCAAACAATGCCCCCCCGTGCGATAAAACCGCATGAATGGGGCACCCGGTTGGATGGGGGTGCCAGCGGTATGGGAAGGCTGTGCAGCGGACGGTGCGGCTGTCTGCTGCTTCGGTCGGGTGACGTTTCTTTTATTTGATGGGGCTCGGTTGGGGCTGGGGCTTGGCGTAGACCTTGTAGACGGCCAGGCCCTGGGGCTCGTAGAGAAAGAGCGGCTCGTAGAGGCGGCCGGCGAGCCAGCGGGGGAGTTCGCCCGTGTCGCGGGTGGGGAGCACGAGGATGTGCTCGGCGTCGGGGATGCCGTCGACGGGGATGCCGTCAGGAGGGATGTGTCCGTCCACGCCGTAGTGCAGCACGGGCTGGTCGCGGTAGAAGGCGAGACCGTAGACGAGGTCGCGCTTGACGGTCTGGACGGCGAGGAGATGGACGTCGGGGGCCTGCTGCTGGATCTCGTGGGCGAGGGGGCGTGCGGAGTAGTTGAGGTCGAGGTCCTTGCCGTGGAAGCCGAGCAGGAAGATGAGCAGAGCGATGACCGGGACGAGGGTGACGTTGGAGATCTGGGAGATGCCCCAGCGGCGGATGGAGAAGGCGACGCCCAGCAGAGTGGCGAGGGCGGCGGCGCCGGCGATGACCAGCCACTGCGCGGGGGGCACGAAGGTGTCGAAGCGCATGTGCTGTGGGGCGAGCACGAGGACGAAGACGAAGACGGCGCAGGTGGCGGCGTGGGCCCATCGCAGCCACGCGGGCAGGCCGCGGCGGCGGATGCGGTTAAGGTAGTCGCCGGTGAGGATGGTCAGGGGCGGGATGGAGGGCAGGATGTAGCCGGGGAGCTTCGATCCGGAGAAGGAGAAGAAGAGGATGGGGAAGATGGCCCAGAGGACGAGGAACTCGGGGAACGCGTCGCCGGCGCGGCTGTGTCCGAGGTAGCGCTGGGGGTCGCGGCGGGTCTTCCACTCGGCGATGGAGAGCTCGGCGGCGTCGATGAGGGCGCGGATGCCGAGGAAGGCCCAGGGCATGAGGGCAATGAGCAGGACGGCGAAGTAGTACCAGAAGGGCTGGTGGTGCTGGTAGCGGTTGGTGGCGAAGCGCTCGAGGTTGTGCTCGAGGAAGAAGAATTTGTAGAAGGTTGGGTTGCGGCGCTGGACCTCGATGTACCAGGGCAGGACCATGAGGAGGTAGAGGAGGATGCCGGGGACCCAGATGGTGCGGCGGAGCGCGGACCACTCGCGGCGCAGGCCGAGGAAGAGAGCGATGATGGAGAGGGCGAGGAAAGGCGCGACGGGGCCTTTGGCGAGGGTCGCGGCGGCGCCGAAGAAGTAGAGGTCGAAGAGCCAGAACTTTTTTCCGGTCTCGTACCAGGCGTACCAGCCGAGCATGCCGATGCAGAAGGGGGCGGCGAGCTGCATGTCGGTGGAGGCGCCGCGGGCGAAGGCGGCGATGCCGAGGCAGGAGATGGTGATGAGGGCAGCGTCGAGGTGGCCTCCGGGGCGGAATCGCCGCATGTGGAGGAAGACCAGCAGGACGAGGAAGAAGGCTCCGGAAGAGGAGGGCAGGCGCGCGGACCAGTCGGAGACGCCGAACTCCTTGAAGAAGCTCATGGCGCGCCAATAGTAGAGGGCGGGCTTTTCGAGCCAGGGTCTGCCGTACAGGATGGGGGTGACGGAGCCGCCTTCTAGGCAGCGGAAGGAGGCTTCGAGGTCGTGGGGCCGGAGGCTGCGCGGGAAGACCTTTGCGTGGACCTCGTGGCAGGCGTCGGCGTGGGCCTGGAGCATCTCGCGGGCGACCTGAGCGTAGCGGGGCTCGTCGGCGCCGACGAGCCCGAGCCGATCGCCCCCAAAGAGGGGGACAAGGCCATAGAGGAGGATGAAGAGGGTGACAGCGGAGAGGACAACGAACTCCCACGGCGCCTCGGGGCGCAGGCAGCTGGAGGCGCTACGGAGCCGGTCGAGGAGGCTGTGGGGTGGGTTGGCGCAGGCTTCAGCGCCGCGCGTGGCGGATTGAGGTAGGTCAGTCACAAGGCGTAGATGGGCGAAACAAGGCTATCAGAGTTGCGTTCGAAGTTGGGTGAGGACGCACTCGACGGCGTGGGTCAAGGGACCATTGAGGGTGCAGCCGCTGGCGCTGCGATGGCCGCCGCCGCCGAGGGCTTCGGCGACGCTGGCGACGTTGATCTTCCCCTTGCTGCGGATGCTGAGGCGGAACTGTCCGTCGGGGGTTTCGCGGAGGAAGGCCGCGGCTTCGGCGCCGTCGATGGCGATGAGGTAGTTGATGACGCCCTCGCAGTCCTCGGCGTCGGCGCAGGAGAGGGCGAGGTCCTGATTGGTGACCCAGGTCCAGGCGAGGGAGCCACTGTACTGGAGGTTGGCGAGAGCGGCGCCGAGCAGACGCATCTTGCTCACGCGATGGGAGAAGTAGATGTCGCGGGCGATCAGGGCGGGGTTGGCGCCCTTGAGGGTGAGATCGTGGGCGAGGGCGAAGGTCTCCGAGGTGGTTCCGGGGTAGGTGAAGGTGCCGGTGTCGGAGAGGATGGAGGTGTAGATACAGGTCGCCATGGAGGGGGTGATGTGGGCCCCGGGGGCGGCGATGGCGAGGCGGTAGATCATGGCGGCGACGGCGCAGGCCTCGGGGTCGATCCAGTTGAGGGTGGCGTAGTTGCGGCCGCTGGCGTGGTGGTCGATGTTGATCAGGAGGTGGTTCTCGAAACCGGTGAGGCCGGTGCGTTCGACGCTGTCGCACTCGAGGATGATGACGGGCGCCGGAGCGGCACCCAAGGGCGCGGTCGCCGCGGAGTCGAGGGCGGCGGCGTGGCGGATGCGCTCGACGCCGGGCAGGGTGCGGTAGATAGCGGGGATGGGGTCGGCGAGGATGAGGTCGGTAGTGCGGCCGAGCTGGTGGAGGAGTTCGGCGAGGGCGAGGACGGAGCCAACGGCGTCGCCGTCGGGACGCGCGTGGGAAGTGATGATGAAGTGCGGATGCTGTTGGAAGCAGTTCAGCAGCGCGGCGATTTGGGCTTCATCGATCATCGGTCCATTAGGCTTTCGCGCGTGCTTGGGTCGGGGCAGGATCGGTGGTGGAGGCTGCCGCGGCCTCACGGCGCTGATCGCGTTTACGCAGGCGACCGAGGAGTTCGTCCATGCGGCCGGTCATCTTTTCGGAGCGGTCGATGGCGAAGGTAATGTCGGGAACGTGACGGACGCCCATGCGGTCGCGGAGTTGGGAGCGGATGTAGGCGCGCGCGGTCATCAGGGCGACGAGGGTCTCCTCCTCCTGGTCGAAGGAACCGTTGACGGCGACGAAGACGCGGGCTGACTTGCCGCCGGGGGCAAGGACGACCTCGGTCACATAGCAGGGGGAGATGCGGGGATCCGCGAGTTCTCCTTCGAGCATGGCGCCAATTTCGTCGGCGAAGGTGCTGGTGACACGATTACGGTGGTGTGTTCTGGCTCGCTGCTCGGGCATATCAGTCTTTATGCTAAATCGTTGGGCGAACTAAAACCAGCATGGAGTGTGGTTTGGCGCGAGTTTGCGAGGGGGGAAGGCGCTTGGCGCGCGGCTTTTTGCGGGGTGGGTGGGTGGATTGTGCGGGATCTGTTGGGGTTAGGCGGCTGGTGGGGTCAGATTGGTTCGGAAAGGATTTCGGCGTAGAGGTCGAGGAGTTCGGCACCGGTTTGGGCGCAATAGGCGTGGAGGGCGCGCTCGATGGCCTCGAACTGTCCCTGAAGGTAGGGCGTGGAGGATGAGATGGCGACCAGGCCGAGGCTGGCGCGGTTGTAGACGAGGGCCTCGTCGAGCTCGGCGACGGAGACGTTGAAGTGGTGGCGGAGCTTGTCCTTGATGGAACGCACGGCCTGGCGACGGTCCTTGAGGGAGTGGGCGTGAGGGATGTCGAGTTCGAGGAGGATCTTTCCGATGGGCATAAGAGCAGGGATCAGGGCTGAGGGAACAGGGATCAGGGGGATTTCTTACAATCCACTGAGTGCTGCGAGGTGAATTTGGCTGTTCGATTGCTTTCGTCGTTGTGGGCGGAGTGTTCGGCCCGCAGGGAGAGCATACCTCGGGATGCAGGATATAGGCGCACAGAAGACGATGGTGGAGACGATGGTCGCGGGTCCGGGCGGCGGGGTTGGCGCAGGCGCGCCACAGCCGGCTGGGCAGCTGTCGGCGGGGAAGTTGCTGGCGCAGCATCGCCCGCAGGTGCTGCAGATGGCGCTGAATCTGGTCGAGCAGCGGCTGGTGGTGGATCCGGTATCGATCGAGCTGCTGTTCGAGAAGGGCTATCTGTGCGAACAGCTGGGCCGCCCCGCGGACGCTCGGGTGCTCTATCGCCAGGTGCTGGAGCGCGCGCCGGCGCACCTGGGAGCGCTGACGAATCTTGGCAACATGCTTTTTGCCAGCGATGGGCTGACGGAGGCGAACAACCTGTATTGGCGGGCGGTCAAGGAGCATCCCGAACACATTGTCAGCCGGACTAACCTGGGCAATCTACTGCTGAAGGTGGGGCAGTTCGCGGCGGCGCGGGAGCAGTTCGAGGCGGCGCTGCGAATCGACCCTGGGTATCGCGCGGCCCACGCCGGTCTGGCCTACGTGATGGAGGAACTGGGAGACGCGGATCGGGCGGCTCTGTACCGCAGCAAGGCGTTTTCCGGGCAGTGCATGGTGAGTTTGCCGTATCGCGGGGCGCAGCAGCCGATCAAAATCCTGCTGCTGCTGGCGACGACGACGGGGAACGTTCCAACGCACCGCTTCCTGACCAACCTGCTCTTCGAGCGCATTCTGGTCGCGACGGAGTACTACGAGCCGGGGATGGCGCTTCCGCCGCACCATCTGGTCTTCAATGCGGTGGGCGAGGCGGACACCTCGGAGCAGGCGCTGGCGGGGGCGACGGCGGTGTTGGCCAACACGAAGAGGCCGGTGATCAACCCTCCCAGCGCGGTGCAGGGGACCAGCCGGCGTGCGATCGCGGAGCGGCTGGCGGCGGTGCCCGGTGTGGTGACGGCGCAGACAACCTCGATGACGCGCGAGCAGCTGCTGGCGCCCGATGCGGCGACGATGCTGGCGGAGGAGGGGTTTGTGTTTCCGCTGCTGCTGCGCACGCCTGGTTTCCATGGCGGGAAGCACTTCGTGCGGGTGGAGACGAGCGCGGAGCTGGCTGGGGCAGTCGAGGAGCTGCCCGGCGGCGAACTGCTGGTGATCGAGTACCTGGATGCGCGCAGGGCGGATGGCAAGAGCCGGAAGTACCGGGTGATGCTGATCGACGGTAAGCTCTATCCGCTGCACGTGGCGATCTCAAATGATTGGAAGATCCATTACTTCAGCGCGGACATGGCGGAGTCGGCGGAGAATCGGGCGGAGGATCAGGCGTTCCTGACGGATATGCCGGGGGTGCTGGGCGAGGCGGCGGTGCGAGCGCTCGGGCAGGTGGAGCAGATTCTGGGCCTGGACTACGGCGGAATCGACTTCGGGTTCAATGAGCGGGGAGAGGTCTTGATCTTCGAGGCGAACTCGACGATGACGGTGGTGGTGCCGGACCGGGATCCTCGCTGGGACTATCGGCGTCCGACGGTGCAGGGAATCTACCAGGCGCTGCTGCAGATGCTGCTCAGTCGGGCGGCTGCGGGGTTGAGTGCAGGGGGGAAAATTTAGGGATTAGGGTGCAGGGCGACTGTTCTGAAGCGGGCTGGGTAGAATGGGGTCCGATGACTTTTGAGCGGAATCGGTGGGTACTGAGGTCCCTCTTGCTAGGGGCGATCGTCGTCGTTGGGGTGAACACGTGGCTGGCGTTCCGGTCGGTGGAGGCGCTGCTCGCGAGCGAGTATTGGGTGCAGCACACGCTTGAGGTGATCAGCCAGGTGGAGCAGATCATGAGCCTGGCGAAGGACGCGGAGACGGGCAGCCGGGGGTTCCTGATTACCGGGCAGGAGGAGTATCTGGAGCCGTACACGGTAGCGCGGCGGGTGCTGCCGGCGGTGTTGAACCGGTATGGTCTTCTGACCGTGGACAATCCGGTGCAGCAGACGAACCTGGTGGAGATGCGGGCGGTCGTCGAGCAGCGGATGACGCTGATCGAGGAGGGCATCCAGGTACGCCGTGCCGGGAATCGCCATGACGATGTACGGGCGATGGTGCTGACCGGGACGGGGAAGGTGGAGATGGACCATCTGCGCCAGATCGCGGACCGGATGGAGGCCGAGGAGCATCGGCTGCTACTGATCCGGATGCAGGAGACGAGTGCGGCCAGCCTGCGAGCGCGGGTGACGATCGGGGTGGCGAGCGCGCTGGACTTCGCGCTGCTGGTTCTGACGTTCCAGTTCCTGAGCATGGAGCGGGGGCGGCGGCAGGAGCTGGAGCGGGCGGCGCTGCGGTTGGCGGCGGCGCGGTCGGAGGCGGAGTCGAACGCGCGCCGGGCGGAGGCGAACGCCGCCGAGGTGCAGCAGCTGAATGCGACGCTGGAGGAGCGGGTCCGGCTAAGGACAGCGGAGCTGGAGACGACGAACCAGGAGCTGGAGGCGTTCAGCTACTCGGTGTCGCACGATCTGCGGGCGCCGCTGCGCACGATCGATGGCTTCAGCCTGGCGCTCGAGGAGGACTATGCGGAGGCGGTGGATGCGGTCGGCAAGGACTACATCTGGCGGGTGCGCGCGGGCGTGCAGAGAATGGGACAGTTGATCGATGCGCTGCTGCAGCTGTCGCGAATTACGCGGGCGGAGCTGGTGCGCGAGAACTTCGACATGCGGGCGATTGCGGAGCCGGTGGCAGAGGAGCTGCGGGTGGCGAATCCGGAGCGGAGCCTGGAGTTTCGGATTGGGGATGGACCGGTGGCGAATGGGGATCCGAAGCTATTGCGGGTGGCGCTCGAGAACCTGCTCGGCAACGCGGTGAAGTTCAGCTCCAAGAAGGAGCACGCGGTGGTGGAGTTTGGGTGGGATAGGTCGGCGGCGGACGGCGCGGGGGCGTGGTTTATTCGGGATAATGGAGCGGGCTTCGATATGTTTTATGCGGATAAACTGTTCAACGCATTCAATCGGTTACATGGGGACAAGGACTTCAAGGGGTCGGGGATTGGGCTGGCGACGGTGGCGCGGGTGGTGCGGCGGCATCATGGCCGCATCTGGAGCGATAGCGTGGTGGGCGATGGCGCGACCTTCTGGTTTACGTTAAAATAACGGGATGGCAGAGAGCACGCGGATGATCCTCCTTGTAGAAGACGATCCGGACCATGAACTTCTGACGATTCGGGCTCTGAATAAATCGAATGTGGCGAACACGATTCGCGTGGCACGGGATGGTGCGGAAGCGATCGATCTTCTGCTTGGGGCGGATCCGATTCGGCCGCAGGTGATCCTGCTGGACCTGAAGTTGCCGAAGGTGGATGGTCTGGAGGTGCTGCGGCGGATTCGCGAGAGCGAGGCGACGCGGATGCTGCCGGTGGTGGTGCTGACCTCCTCGGATGAGGAGCGCGATGTAGTGCGAAGCTATCAGCTTGGGGTGAACAGCTATATCCGTAAACCCGTGAACTTTAACGATTTCGCGGAGGCGACGCGCCAGCTGGGGATGTACTGGCTGGTGCTGAACGAATGCCCCCCGGCGAGCTAGGACAGGTCCGCGTGAACGTACTCCTGGTGGAAGACAACCCGGACGATGCGTTTTTGCTGGAACGGCACCTGCGGCGCAACGGGGTTGCGTTCATGATCAACAGGGTCGAGACGGCGGAGGAGATGCGCGCGGCGTTAAGCGGCGCGGAGCTGCCGGAGGTGGTGTTGGCGGACTACAATCTGCCGCATTTCAGTGGGCCGGCGGCGTTGAAGATTCTGCGCCGCACGGGGATCGATATTCCGTTCATCATGATGTCGGGGGCCCTGTCGGAGGAGACGGCGGTGGAGTCGATGCGCGCTGGGGCGCAGGATTATGTGACCAAGCAGAACCTGGCGCGGCTGGTGCCGGCGATTGAGCGCGAGCTGAAAGAGGTGGTGGCGCGGCGGGATCGACGGGCGGCGGAGAGAGCGCTGAAGGAGAGCGAGGCACGCTTCCACCGGCTGGTGGAGGCGATGCCGCTGGGGCTGCTGATCTCGGACGCGGATGGGCGGGTGGTGTATGCGAATGCCGCGGTGGAGCGGCTGCTGGGATACACGAATCTCGGGATGGGCAGCGATGGCGCGGATGGGAGCGCGAGCGGAAGCTTGACGCTGGATGCGATCTGTCCGGAGCTGGCGGCGGTGGCCGAGGGCGGATTTGGGAGCGACCGGGTGGTGACCGACGCGTTCGAGTCCACCTGTGTGACTTCGGCTGAGAACCGGATCGAGGTGCTGATCGGCGTGGCGCTGCTGAACCCGGGCGCGGCACGTGGGGAGCAGCAGATGGCGGCGTTTATCGCGGATCTGACGCTGCAGAAGAAAAGCGAAGAGGTGCTGCGGCGGACGGAGAAGCTGGCGGTGGCGGGTCGCCTGGCGGCGTCGATCGCGCATGAGATCAACAATCCGCTGGAGGCGGTGACGAACTGCCTGTTCCTGGTGGGGCAGACGGAGCTTCCCCCCGAGGCGCGGGGGTATCTGGATCTGGCGCAGAGCGAGCTGGACCGGGTGTCGCAGATCACGGTCCAGACGCTGCGGTTCTATCGGCAGTCGACGCGGCCGGCGAAGACGGATGTACATGACCTGATTGCGACGGTTCTGGCGTTGCTGGAGCAGCGGCTGGCGCGGCATGCGGTGGAGGTGGTGCAGCAGTTCCGCGACACACCGCATGTGGTGGTGCGGGACGGCGAGATTCGGCAGGTGCTCGCGAATCTGCTGGGGAACGCGATCGATGCGCTGGCCGAGGGCGGGCGGATTGTGCTGCGCACGGCGTGCGGGCATGCGTGGCAGAACGGCAGCGCGGGGATTCGGATCACCGTGGCGGATAGCGGCACAGGGATGGATGCGGCGACGCAGGCTCGGATCTTCGAGCCATTTTTTTCGACCAAAGGAATTACCGGGACCGGGCTGGGACTGTGGGTCTCGCGGGAGATCGTCGAGAAGCACCAGGGATATCTCCGGGTTCGCAGCCGGCTGGGAGTGGGGACGGTGTTTTCATTGTTCATTCCGGGGGAGTACTGCGACCCGGTGGATTGATGCCGGGTTGGATGGGGAGCGGCCCACGTGGGACCGGGTGCCGTTGGACTCGATGCATCGGGATGGGGTGCAGGGTGATGGGGATGTGACCCAATCGCGTGGAGATGCTGGCGGCGGCGCTGGTGACGCTGCGGCATCGGCTGGGACATGTGCTGCCGGCGACGCGACGCCGAATGCCGCTGCGGGATGGGGACGGTCTGCGGGTGGGAGCAGCACTGCTGTTTCATGCGGTGGAGGAGGCCGACACGCTGCCGCACGGAGATTGCGCGGAGGGGGGTGGGAGTCGAACGCGGGCAGGCAACGAGGCAGACGGCGGGCTGGCGAAACAACCGATCATCGTCATCAAGAAGAAGGTCTCGCGCGACGGTTCCCATGGGGGCGCATGGAAGGTGGCGTACGCGGACTTCGTGACTGCGATGATGGCGCTGTTTATCGTGCTTTGGCTCCTGAACTCGACGCCGCAGATTCAGAAAGCGGTGGGTGGATACTTCAATGATCCGCGGGGAAAAGCGAACAAGACAGGCACCGACCGGCTGGGCGCGGGATCGAATATCTCGATCGATATATCGAAGGTGGAGGCGCTGAAGGCGAAGCTTGAGCACACGATTCTCGCGCAGAAGGATCTGGTGAAGCTGTCGAAACAGGTGGAGATCACGATCGCCGGCGAAGGGCTACGGGTGGAGTTGATCGAGGGCAAGGGAGGGACGTTCTTCGATAGCGGGAGCGCGAAGTTGAACGAAAACGGGGTCCAGTTGCTCGCGTTGCTGGCGGACCAGTTGAAGGATCTGCCGAACCGGTTGACGATCGAGGGGCATACCGATGCGCAGCCGTATTCGAGCGACCTGGGGTACACCAACTGGGAGTTGTCGACGGATCGTGCGAACTCGGCGCGGCGGGTGCTGCAGCAGCATGGGATGGAGAACAGCCGTTTTGCGCAGGTGCGTGGGTTCGCGGACCAGATGCCGCGCGTGAAGGCAGATCCGCTGGATGCGTCGAACCGGCGGGTAACGTTGATCGTGCAGTGGGTGGAGCTTCCGGTTGGAGGTGTGGACAAGGGAGATACGGTGGCTAGGGGCGTGAACGCCGGGCAGCAGGGAGCATCCGAGCAGAGTGGAAGCACGAAGGCAGAGGTGCCGGGTGCTGCGAGTGAGGAGAAGGCTTCTGCGGGAACAGCAGCGACGGCTGCGGTTCTTCTGCAGCATCGGTTGCGGCTCCTGCTTCGCTTGCGATGCCTGCGGCGGTTCCGACGAAGGCTCCGGTTGCCGCTTTGCCGGTCGCGGCGAAGTCATCGGCGATGGTCGCGAAGCCGGGGATCTTGGATCGCCTGAAGCAGATGTTGCCGTCCAAAAAGAAGCCGGGAAGTTGCGTGATTCGCGTGAGTTGCGGGGTGGTGAAAATAGGCGACAAGAGCGGTTGCAAGGGTGGGTGGTTGCGCTAAAATCAAGGCTTGCGGCGACTCTTGTCCATTGCGATCATTCTCATTCTCGGCTTGCCGATGATCTCGCCGTTGTTCGCGATGGAGGCCGATGCAGGGAACCTGCCTGCGTGCTGCCGTCGCGATGGCCAGCATCATTGCATGATGATGGCCGGCATGATGATGGGCTCTTCCGATGGGGCCTCCGCGTCGAGGAATCCGGGGACGCAGCCGATGGTTGCAATTCTGACCGAGCCCTGCCCGTACGGACCGCAGGGACTGCCGGGCGCGATGCATCGGGACTGGACTTTGGATACGGGGTCGGCGGTGTTCGCCGGGCTGATGGCACATCCTTCGGGATCCCCGCAGACGGAGTCGAAGCGCCGTGTCTCTTCGGTGCGGGCGCGCCATAAGCGCGGGCCTCCCGTGATTTCTCTGTAACGACAATTGCGAGTGAGTGTGATGGTTTCAGGGCTCGGGCAGGATGCGGGGCTCTGACGAGATTGCGCGCGCTTTGGAGTTGGAAGACGCAGGAACAGGCGTCTGGCGGTACCGCTCGCTGGGTCGCAGACCACTCTCTTTCTTTGGGAATACAACGCTTTTGTGTCGGGTGTGAGGTGCCGTGTCGTGGGCTTCTCGGGCCAGGCTCTCTGCTGTCGTCGCTTGCGCGATGAGAAAGGTTTGTATGCGCAGAGTCGCATGTTTTGTTGTGTTGGTGCTGATGGGGGTCTTTGGGGCGGGGCGCGTGTTGGCCTCCGTCTTTGGACAGGTGGAGGGGGTGGTGCATGATCCGCATCACCGGCCGGTTGCGGGGGCGCAGATTACGGTGCGCGCTGGACGCTCGGATCTTTCGTTCACCGCGGTTTCGAGGGCGGATGGAACGTTCCGGGTTCCGGCGTTGCCGCTGGGCGATTACGTGGTTACGATCTCGGATGCGGGGTTCGCGGATCTGCAGCAGACCATTACGGTCAACTCGGACTCGGAGGTGACATTGCACTTCCAGTTGACGGTGGCTGCGGTGGATCAGTCGGCGACGGTGCATGCCATGGCGAACGCGGTGAACCCCAACTCGGTGACGCCGGAGACGGACATCGATCGGGTGGATATTGCGCGGACGCCGGGGGCGGACCGGACGAACAGCCTGGCGATGATTACGGACTTTGTGCCGGGCGCGTACATGACCCACGACATGCTGCATATGCGCGGCGGGCATGAGCTGAGTTGGCTGATCGATGGGGTATTTATTCCGAATACGAATATCGCAAGCAATATCGGACCGCAGATCGATCCGAAGGATATCGACACGCTGGAGGTGGAGCGGGGTAGCTATGGAGCGGATCTTGGCGACCGTACGTATGGCATGTTCAATGTCGTGCCGCGCACGGGCTTCGAGCGCGATCGCGAAGCCGAGGTGGTGCTGACGGCGGGAAACTTCGATCAGACCAATGATCAGATCAGCTTTGGAGACCACACGCAGAAGTTTGCCTGGTACACGAGCCTGAATGGGAATCGCAGTGACTATGGGCTGCAGCCGGCGATCTCACAGCCGGTGCATGATGCGGAGAATGGATATGGCGGGTTCGCCACGTTTGTCTATAACCACGATCCGGCGAACCAACTGCGGCTGGTGACGCAGTTGCGGACCGACTACTACCAGATTCCTTATGACCCGAACGTGAATGACTGGGAGAATCAGCTCTACAACTCGAGCGGGCTGCGCGACGGCGAGCATGAGACGGACAGCTATGGAGCGCTGACGTGGCTGCATACGTTCAGTCCGGTGACGGTGGCGCAGGTGTCGCCGTTCTTTCACTTCAATCGCGCCGACTATCAGCCGGGCGTGAACGATCAGCCGGCGGCGACGACGGCGGACGAGACCGGGATGTATGAGGGCGTGCAGGCGTCGGTATCGACGGTGGTCGCGAAGAACTCGCTGTCGGCGGGCGTGTATGGCTACGCGCAGCATGAGAACGATCTGTTCGCGGCGACGTTTAACGACAGCAGCAATGCGGCGTTCTCGGTGAACCCGGTGGTGACCGGCGGCGTGGAGGAGGTGTTCGTCGAGGACAACTATAGGCCGACGAACTGGCTGACGTTGATCGCGGGCGAACGGCAGACGCACTTCCAGGCGGCCATCAGTGAGAATGCGATCTATCCACGCGTGGGGTTGGCGGTGGTGATCCCGAAGCTGAACTGGGTCTTCCGCGGGTTCTATGGGCACTTCTACCAGCCGCCACCGCTGACCAGCATCACCGGACCGGCGCTGGCTTATGCGCAAACGAGCAACGACAGCTATGTTCCGCTGAAGGGCGAGCGGGATGAGGAGCATCAGTTCGGGGTGCAGATTCCGTTCCGGGGATGGCTGCTCGATGCGGACACCTTCCAGACGCAGGCGCAGAACTTCCTCGACCACAACAACATTGGAGAGTCGAGCATCTTTATCCCGATCACGGTGCAGGGTGCGCTGATCCAGGGATGGGAGCTGACGCTGCGATCTCCGCACCTGTGGCGCTACGGACAGGCGCATCTGTCGTACTCGAATCAGATTGCGCAGCAGATCGGCGGGGTTACAGGGGGACTGACCTGCTATATGCCGAACGATCCTGCGGCGTGTGTGCCGCCGCCGGGGTATTCGGCGCTGGACCACGATCAGCGGAACACGCTGAATGTCGGGTTCAATGCGAATCTGCCGTACGGGGTGTTTGGATCGTTCAACGTGTACTACGGGTCGGGCTTCTCGAATGGGTACCAGCAGGCGCCTTCGCCGTACACGGGGCCGTATCTGCCGTCGCACACGACCGCCGATTTGGCGCTGGGGAAGACCTTTGCCGAGAAATATACCGTCTCGGTGAACGCGTTGAACGTGGGCAATACCCGGGTGCTGCTGGATAACAGCCTGACGTTCGGTGGGTTCCACTACAACGATCCGCGGCAGATCTACGGGGAGGTGCGGTATCGCTTCCACTTCTAGGTTTCTAGGGGCGGCGTCGTAAGACGGTGAATAGAGGGTGAATAGATGGGGGTAGACGGCGCGGCAGGATCCCTGGCGTGGTGTCTGCCCCCGTTCTTTCTTGGGGAGTGTAAGCGGCCTAGGGTAGACTAAGAGGGACGCGCATTTTCACTTTCCGAACCATCCAAGACTAATCCTCAGCGCACAGACAGGACATACAACCGCAGTGAGCAACTCGACGACCCCCCAAAAGCCCATTTTCAACATCGCCATCATCGCCCACGTCGACCATGGCAAGACCACCCTGGTGGATGCCATGCTGCGCCAGAGCGGCACGTTCCGTTCGAACGAGGCCCTTACCGACCGAGTGATGGACTCGAACGATCTGGAAAAAGAGCGGGGAATCACGATTCTCGCGAAGAACACGGCGCTGTACTACCACGACTGCAAGATCAACATCGTGGACACGCCGGGCCACGCCGACTTTGGCGGCGAGGTAGAGCGAGCGTTGAAGATGGTTGACGGCGTGGTGCTGCTGGTCGATGCGTCCGAAGGCCCGCTGCCGCAGACGCGGTACGTGTTGTCGAAGGCGCTGGCTGCCGGCCTGACGCCGATGGTAGTCGTGAACAAGATCGACCGTCCGGATGCGCGTCCGCAGGAGGTTCTGAACGAGGTGTACGACCTGTTCATCGACCTCGATGCGGATGAGAGCGTGCTGGACTTCCCGGTGATGTACACGAACGGCAAGGCGGGCACGGCGACGCACGACCTGAGCGTCCCGGGCACCGATTTGCAGCCGCTGTTCGAGCAGATCATCAAGACGATTCCGCCGGCGAAGGGCGATCCGAACGGACCACTGCAGATCCTGGTGACGAACCTGGACTACTCGGACTACCTGGGGCGCCTGGCGATCGGACGCGTCTTCAACGGCACCATGAGAAGCGGGGAAGAGTACAGCGTCGCGAAGATCGACGGCACCTTCACCAAGCACAAGATCACCAAGCTGTTCAGCTTCTCGGGCCTGAAGCGGACCGATATCGAAGAGACACTGATTGGCGACATCGTTGCCATCGCCGGTATCCCGGGCATCTTCATCGGCGAGAGCTTCTGCAACGTCGAGGACCCGCAGCCGCTGCCTCCCATCATCATCGATGAGCCGACGATCGCGATTCAGTTCAACGTGAACAACTCGCCGTTTGCGGGCCGCGAGGGCAAGTTTGTGACGTCGCGCAACCTGCGCGACCGTCTCGAGAAGGAACTGCTGACCAACGTTTCGATCAAGATGCAGGACACCGGATCGCCGGACTCCTTCAAGGTGCTGGGCCGCGGCGAACTACAGCTGGGAATCCTGATCGAAATGATGCGCCGCGAGGGCTTCGAGCTGATGGCGAGCCGTCCGGAGATTGTCACGAAGCGCATCGACGGGGCGCTGATGGAGCCGGTTGAGCAGCTTTCGATCGACGTTCCGGAGAGCTTTGTGGGCACCGTCATCGAGCGCCTTGGACCGAGAAAAGGCGAGATGACCAAGATGACGAACCACGGTTCGGGCCGTGTGCGGATGGAGTTCCGCATCCCCAGCCGCGGTCTGATCGGCCTGCGCTCGGAGATGCTGACCGAGACGCGTGGAACGATCATCATGAACTCGATTCTCGATGGCTACATCGCGTACCAGGGCGAGATTCCGCAGCGGCTTTCGGGCGCGCTGATCTCGGACCGGCAGGGAACGACGACTGCGTATGCGCTCGATGGCCTGCAGGATCGCGGCATCCTGTTCGTTCCGGATGGCGTGGAGGTGTACGAGGGCATGATCGTCGGCGAGCACTCGCGCGACAACGATCTCGATGTGAACTGCGTGCGCGAGAAGAAGCTCTCGAACATGCGCGCTTCGGGCTCGGATGACGCGGTGCGGCTGGTTCCGTACAAGCAACTGACGCTGGAACAGTGCATCGAGTTCATCGCCGATGACGAACTGGTCGAGGTCACGCCGAAGTCGCTGCGTATGCGCAAGAAGGTGCTGCAGGCGAACCGGCGGCCGAAGCGGGGCAACACCGCTCCGGTCGAACTGTAAAGAGAAAAGAACTGGTTGGGCGAACGCCTCTTGCGACCTGGTCGCGGGAGGCGTTCGTGTTCTTGAGAGGCAGGTTCTGCGATGGGGTAAGGTAGTCGAGCGACGCGCTCTAAGCAGCTTGGCCGGGACGCTCTTAGAGTGGGATTACCTTCGGCTGCTTCTTTCGGCGCGCGTAGCTGAGGTCGTAGGCGACCTGAAGCGCCATCGAGAAGCTTGCGGTGCTGAGGTCGGCACTCTCGAGCCTGAGGGCGAGGTCGGAGCTGATGGCGGCTCGTCCGTTGGCGACGCGGGAGAGCGAGACGCGCGACATACCCAGACGGCGCGCGGCTTCGGCGATGCCTAATTCCAAGGCACGGAGGCTCTCTGAGAGGAGTAGGCCGGGATTTTGGGGAGTCTTCATCAAGGTGGTTGGCCTCAGTGGTCGTCCAGGTAGTGACGAGCTCAACGTCGGTTTCGAGGAAGCGGAAGGCGACCCGCCAGTTGCCGTTGACCCAGATCGACCAGTGTCCCTTCTGTTTGCCTCTGAGTACGTGGGTGCGGAAGGGTGGAAGGCCAGCTCCGCCGGCGTGGTGGCCACGTCCAGCGCGGCCAGGATGAGGCTCAGCTTTGCGGCATGTTCCGCCTGGATGCCGCAGGTCGATCCAGTCTCGGAGAGCAGATCCCTGTGGCGGAAGCTGACCATCACAAGCCAACCGTATCGCCAAACGATACGGTTGGTAATCGGGATTTACGGCTGCGGCACAGTTGGTGGCGGGGGCGGGCTGGCTGGGAGGGTGCCCTGGATGGCGTCGTCGAGTTGGATGTGGTTCTTGTCGAGGAGGTCGCCGAGGGCGTGGTCGAGATCGATCTGGGCCTTTTTCCAGTTGCTGCGGGCGGCGATCTCGGTGGAGCGGGCCTGGGCGAGGTTGCTCTCGTTCTGGATGACCAGCAGTGGGGTGGATTGGCCGACGCTGAGCTGGTCGCGGACGGACTGGAGCAGCTGCTGCTGATACCCGCGACTGGTCGTCGCGGCTTCATAGGCGGCCTGCGCGGTCTGGAGGGCGATGACGGCGTTCTCGACGTCGACGCGGATCTGGTTGGAGAGCTTTTCGGTGCGGGCCTGAGATTGGCGGAGCTGGACCTGGTCGCGGGCGGCGTCGGACTGGGCGACGCGGTTGCGGATGGGCAGAGTGAGCTGGATGCCGCCCTGGTAGATGGTCGAGGCGCGCAGGCCGCCGAGGGCAAAGTTTTGCGGCAGGGTGGGCAGGCCAGTGCCGGGGCTGCCGAGCGGCTCGTAGGCCTGCTCGGTGACGCCGCGGGTCTGGACATTGCCGTAGACGTTGAGTTGCGGGAGGGCCTCGTTGCGGGAGGCCTGGGCGTTGAGCTTGCCGGTCTGGACCTGGAGATCGGCCTGGGCGAGGTCGGGCCGGCGGCTAAGGGCCTGCTGGATGAGGGCGGGGACGTCGAGGGTGGAGAGTCCGACGGCGGCGGGGTCGAGGTGGTCGGGGACCTGGATCTGGTCGGTGGGGACGATCTCGGAGAAGCTGGCGCTGAAGACGGGGGAGCTGGAGCGGAGGAGCTGGTTGCGGAGGATGACCTCCTGCTGGCGGTAGAGGCTTTGCGCCTGGATGAGGTTGTAGTTGGTGCTGGAGACGAGGGCCTGGACGCGGGTGAGTTCGATGGGCGCGAGGGTGCCTTGCTGGACCTGAAGGGTGTCGTCGGACTCGAGCTTGAGGGCGGCGCGCAGGGACTCTTGCTGGACGTTGACGTTTTCGCCGAGGGAGACCAGATCGAAGTAGAGGCGGGAGATGCCGTAGATGGTCTCGAGGACCTGCTGTTCGAAGAGAAGGCGGGAGGCTTTCTTGTCGAGGTTGGCGATGCGGAGGAAGCGGACGTTGATGCTGCCGCGACCTCGTAGCAGAGGCTGGGTAAGAGTGAGCGAGCTGCTGGGAGTGCTGAAGGGATTGAGCTGCGAGGCGGTGCCGTAGACGGCCTCGGAGTCGTTGTTGATGGTGGCTTCGAGCTGGGCGCCAGAGTGAAAGCCTTCGAGGTAGGAGAGATTGGCTGCGACGTAACGGAGGTCGCCGGCGGTGACGGTGGTGGAAGTAGTGCTGGTCGTGGTGGCGGAGCCGAGTTCGACGGTGTTGGAGCGCTGGAGGTAGCCGGATTCGGCGAAGAGGGTGGGATCGAAGAGTGGGACGGTGGGGCCGGGGGAGTAGATGGAGGTGCCGGTTTCGGCGAGGTTGGTCTGGACCTGGGTGGTGGAGTTGAGCGAGGTGAGATCGGTGATGGCGGGGGTGATGGGGTTGCCGCTGACCGCGGTCGTGTTGAGCAGAGGGCTGCCGGGGGCGCCGACGCCGGCGGGCGTCTCCTGGACGGTGAGGTCGATGCCGCGAGTGCTACCGCCGCCGCGGGCGCGGAGGAGATCGGTGTCTGCGAGGACGATATTGTCGCGCTCGACCTCGACGTCGAGGTTGTTTTCGATGGCCAGGTCGATGGCGTCCTGGAGGGTGAGATAGAGCTTGGGATCCCCGTTGGGGGCGCGGCGGATGAGAGAGAGGAGGCGGGTGCCGTCCCCGGGGAAGAGCTCGGGGACACGGGAGCGGCGGTACGGTCCGAGGAAGCCGAGGAAGCTGGGACGGAGGTTGCTGGGCTCGGAGCGGCGTGGAGCGGCGGGGGTGTTTTCGTCCTGGGTGAGCTGCCCGGCTTGGGTGTTGGGTGAGGGGACGAAGGAGGCGATGGGTGGGACAGGGAACACAATAGGACCGCGTGCGCGGGAGGATTCCGGGCCGGGGATGGGTTCGGGGATGGTTTGCTGGGGGACGGTGAGGGCGGATGGGCTGTCCGGCGGGTTGGCCGGGAGGGTGTGGGGAAGTGGGGTCTGCTGGGCGGCTGCGGTGACCGTTGCGAGAAACAAGAGCGTCACGAGGACGGGGCACCCCGACTTTGAGGGGATGGACTTGTGCTGCAATGCGAGCTGAGGAGCAGAGCTGAGGGGGAGGAGTGGGTTCACGGCTTGCTCCGGGAGTCGTTGGAACTGGATTTTCCTTTGTTTTGGGGGCTGCCCTTCTGCTGTTGCTTTTGCTGCTCGCCTTGCATATTGGCGTCGGTGATGGCCTGGTTGCCGTATTGGCTGGGGCCGCCGGCAGGGACACTCTGGTTGAGGCCGCTGCGGGGATTGTCGTTCTGGCCGGGAGAGGCGGTGGTTCGCGTCTGGACGCGGGCGCCCTCGGCGACCTCGTCGGTGACATCGGGGGCGATGAGGTCGCCTTCTTTGAGACCGTTCAGAATTTCCGTGGAGGCGCCGTAGTCGCGGCCGATGTCGACGGGTTGGAAGTGGACGACGCCGGTGCGCTTCTGGGAGTGATCCTTGTTGTCGCCGTCGCTGTTTTGGTTCTGGTCCTGGTTTTGGTCGGGGGTGATGACGGCGACCATGGATTTGTCGCGGCGGATGACGACAGCGTCGCCGGGGATGAGGATGGAGCCGGGACCGGAGGGGGCTCCGAAGTTGACGACGGCATACATGCCGGACATCAGCTTGCCGTCGGGATTGGGGACCTGGACCTCGACGAGAAGAGTGCGGGTGTTCTGGTCGATGGCGTCGGCGGTGCGGGTGACGACGCCGTGGAAGGTGGCCTGGGGGAACTCGGCGCAGGTGATGGTGGCGCGCTGGCCGACACTGATGGAGCCGGCGTAGGCCTCGGGGACGGAGACCAGGATGCGGAGGCGGTGGACGTCGACGATGCTGAAGAGGGCGCCACCCTGCGCGCCGCCGGTGGAGGGGGTGGCGGCGGTGGGGGCGCTGCCGGTGGTGCCGGCGGTGTTGGTCATGCCGGGGGCGGAGCCGGTGGACTGGCCCTGGGGCGCGTTGGTGCCGACGCTGTTGGCGGAGCCGGAGGCTGCAACCAGGGCGCCCACGTCGAAGTTGCGGGCGGTGATGATCCCGGTGAAAGGAGCGGTGACGCGCTCGAACTGCTGCAGGGCGATGAGGTGGCCGAGGTTGGACTGGTAGGCCTCGACGTTGCGCTGGGCGGCGACGACGTTGGCGATTTGGGCCTGGTAGTTGGTCTCGGTCTGGTCGCCATCCTGGCGGGAGAAGACGCCTTTGGCGACGAGGACGCGCCAGCGTTCGACGGTGACCTTGGTGAGTGCGAGCTGGGTATCCTGCTGGGCCTTCTGGGCGGTGGCTTGGTCGAGCTGCTGGCGCGCCTGATCGACCTGCTGGTCGAGGTCGGGGGAGTCGACGATGGCGAGTAGCTGACCGTTGCGGACATGGTCGCCGATGTCGACGAGGCGGCGGGTGACATAGCCGTTGGAGCGGGCGTAGACGTTGGCTTCGATCAGCGGCGTGGTGGTTCCGGGGATGGTGAGGGCGCCGTTGGCGGCGCTGCCGCGCTTGATCTGCTGGACCTCGACTATGGGGAGGGCGTTACGCTCGGTCTGGGCACGCCGATCGATATCTTTATCGCGGCTGCGGCGGGGCAGGTAACCGATGAGGAAGACGAGCAGAAAGACCACGAGCACGCCAAGGATGAAAATCCAAATGATGCGAGGGTTAGCGGGCTTCTTGGGAAGATGCGGGAGGATGTGGTGATGCTTTTTTCGGCTGGAGTTGCTTTCGATGAAGGAGTTGGCGAGCTTCTGGTCGTCGAGCGCGTTGGGATCAGCGAAGGCGCGTCCTAATTTCTGCTCGTCGGCGAAGGCGGGATCGCTGAACTCGCGGCCGAGCTCGCGATTGCGTTCGCGTTCGCGATCGGCGTTGCTCTGCTCGAAGGAACGCTGCAGCTTGCGATCGTCGCTGGCGTTGGGGTCGGCGAACTGATCGCCGACGTTTTGCGGATCGTTGGGCGGGTTCTGCTGGGGGCTGGAGGCACTGCCTTGGTCGTCGATGGGCATCACGCGTGCTGCTCCTGAGTTCCTTGACCGGTGTGGCCTTGATATTCCTCGTTGATCTCTTTGTCGAAGTCGAGGGGCGGATTTTTCTTGAGAAGAGAGTAGATGACAGGGACGATGAAGAGGGTGCCGACGGTGGCGAGCAGCAGGCCACCGATGACGGCGCGGCCGAGAGGAGCGTTCTGCTCGCCGCCTTCGCCGAGGGCCAGCGCCATGGGAAGCATGCCGATGATCATGGCGAGAGCGGTCATGCAGACGGGGCGGAGGCGAGTGAAGCCGGCGTTGAGTGCGGCCTCGAAGCGGTCTTTGCCTAGGACTCTTTCATCATTTGCAAACACGACCATAAGGATGCTGTTGGCGGTGGCGACGCCGATGGTCATGATGGTGCCCATGAGGGAGGGGACGTTGAAGGTGGTCTGGGTGGCGAAGAGCATCCAGAGAATGCCGCAGAAGGCGCCGGGGATGGCCATGAGGATGATCATGGGATCGAGCCAGCTTTGGAAGTTGACGGCCATGAGGAGGTAGACCAGACCGAGGGCGAAGATGATGCCAATACCCAGGCGGACGAAGGAGTCGGACATGGTCTGAACCTCGCCGCGGAGGGTGAGGGTGGTGGATGGGGGGAGACTCTTCTGGGTGTCAGCCATGATCTTGCGGATGTCGGAGGCGACGCCGCCGAGGTCGCGCTGGTCGACATTGGCGTAGATATCGAAGGTGGGTTGGATGTTGTAGTGGTTGATGACGATGGGGGACTCGTCGCGGCGGAACTCGGAGAGATTGCCGAGGAGCTGGCTGGTGTTGCCGTTGGGAGAGCTGATGGGGGTGAGGGCGAGCGCGGGAAGCGAGTTGTTGCGGTAGATGGGGGTCTGGACGACGACCTGGTAGTTGACGCCGTTGAGGGGATTGAGCCACTCGTTGGGCGCGGTCTGGCCGGTTCCGGAGAGGGAGATGAGCATGCTCTGAGCGACATCCTGCTGGGTGAGGCCGAGCTGGCGAGCTTTGCTGCGGTCGACGTTGACCTGCAGGGTGGGATAGGTGACCTGCTGGTGGATGTGGACGTCGACGGCACCTGGGATGGCAGAGATCCTCCTCAGGAGCTGGCGGGCGATCTGGTAGTTGTTCTTATCGTGGCCGATGATCTGTAGATCGATGGGGGCGGGGAGGCCGAAGTCGAGGATCTGGTTGGTCATGTTGGCGGGCGTGAAGAAGAACTGGCCGTCGGGAAACTTCTGCTGGAGGTCGCTACGGAGCAGGCGCATGTACTGCTCGGTGTCGCGCTTGCCGGGCTTGAGGGCGATGAGGATCTCGCCGTCGGTGTTGCTGATGGTGGAACTGGTGCTGAAGGCGAGGTTGAAGCCGCCGTTGGGGAGGCCGATGTTGTCGAGCAGGAGCTGGACTTCGTTGGCGGGGAGGACGCGGCGGATCTCGCGCTCGACGGCGGCGAAGTACTGCTCGGAGTCCTCGATGCGCATGCCTTCCGGAGGCATGACGTGGAGGCGCATTTGGCCGGAGTCGACATAGGGGAAGAAGTCCTGGCCGATGACCAGGGTGAGCGGAATGGAGAGCAGGACGAAGCCGGCGAAGAGCATCAGGGTGATGGCCGGGTTGAGGAGGCACCACTCGAGCGCGAGCTTGTAGCGATGGCGCATGCGTTCGAACTGGTGGTCGAACTTTTTGTGGATACGCCAGACCCAGTTGGTCTCCTCCTCCTTTTTGTCGGCGGTTTCGTCCTGGTAAAGCATGAGCTCGGCGGGGAGGAGGAAGTGCATCATGGTGGGGACCAGGGTGCGGGAGAGGAAGTAGGAGGCGAGCATGGCGAAGGCGACAGCCATGGCGAGCGGGGTGAAGAGGAACTTGGCGGCCCCGGTGAGCAGGACGACGGGGACGAAGACGATGCAGATCGAGAGGGTCGAGACGAAGGCGGGGGCGGCGACCTGCTGGGCGCTATCGAGAATGGCGCGGACGAGGGGTTTCTTCTCGGCCATATTGCGGTGGGTGTTTTCGATTTCGACGGTGGCGTCATCGACGAGGATGCCGACGGCGAGGGCGAGGCCGCCGAGGGTCATGACGTTGATGGTCTCGCCGAGGGCGGTGAGGATGACGAGGGATGTGGCGATGGAGAGCGGGATGGAGGTGCAGACGATCAGGGTGGAGCGCCAGCTGCCGAGGAAGAGCAGGATCATCAGGCCGGTGAGGGCGGCGGCGATGGAGGCCTCGCGGACGACCTCGTTGATGGATTCGCGGACGAAGATGGACTGGTCGAAGAGAGGAGTGATGGTGAGCGACGGCGGGAGGCCCGCCTTGACGCGCGGAAGGGAGTTGATGACGCCGCTGACGATGTCGAGGGTGGAGGTTCTGCCGTTCTTGAGCACGGTGAGTAGGGCGGAACGCTTGCCGTTTTCGCGGACAATGTTGGTCTGCACGGCGTAGCCTTGCTCGACCTGGGCGACGTCCTTGATGTAGACGATGGCGCCGTCGGCGGCGCGGACGGGGAGGTCGTTGAGGGCGGAGACCTCGAGGGGACTGCTGTTGAGCTTGACGACGAACTCGCGGTCGCCCATGCGCGCGGTGCCGGCGGGGAGGATGAGGTTCTGCTGGTTGATCGCTGTGGAGACGTCGCTGGCCGAGATGTGTTTGGCGTACATCAGATCGGGGTCGGCGTCGACCATGATCTGGCGGACCTTGCCGCCGTAGGGCAGCGGGACGGAGGCGCCGCGGACGGTGGCGAGGCGGGGACGGATGAAGCTGAGGCCGAGGTCGTATAAATCTTCCTCGGTGAGGCCCTGGCCGCTGAGCGCGAGCTGCACGATGGGCACGCTGGAGGCGTCGTACTTGAGGATGTTCGGCGGGAAGCTGCCAGGGGGCAGGACGCGGAGGATGGTCTGGACGATGGCGGTGACCTGGGAGACGGCGAGGGAGACGTCGACCGAGGGCTGGAAGTAGACGCGGATGACGGAGACGCCCTGGTAGGACTCGGACTCGGTGTGCTCGATGTCGTTGACGGTGGTGGTGAGGGCGCGCTCGCAGACGGTGACGATGCGGCCTTCCATCTCGGTCGGGGTCAGGCCGGTGTAGCTCCAGACGATGGTGACGACTGGGATATTGATGTAGGGAAAGATGTCTTTGGGGGCTTCAATGGCCGAGCCGATGCCGAGCAGGAAGATCAGAAGAGACACGACGACAAATGTGTAAGGACGCCGCAGCGCCAGCTTTACGATCCACATGTTTCCCTCGGGGGGTACGTCTGTCGGATATGACGCTAAAACTGAGTCGAATGATTGCTTGTGCGGGGCCCGGCGAAAAGAATTTCTAGACGAACGGTTCAGGTGAGGGGGATTCAGAGTGGAAAAGGGACTGCCGGAGCAGTCCCTTTTTCGAGAGGAAGCGTCTTTCCGATTTTCCGGGTTACTTCTTGGCGGTGGCGAAGCGCTTGTTGACCTCTTCCCAGTTCACGGTGCTCCACCAGGCGGCGAGGTAGTCGGGGCGCTTGTTCTGATACTTGAGGTAGTAGGCATGCTCCCAGACGTCGTTGCCGAGGATGGGGTAGTGGCCCTGCGAGAGGGGGTTGTCCTGGTTGGGGGTGGTGACGATCTTGAGCTTGCCGCCCTCGAAGATGAGCCAGCCCCAGCCGGAGCCAAACTGCTTGGCGGTGGTCTCGTTGAACTGCTTCTTGAAGGTCTCGAAGTCGCCGAAGTCGGCCTTGATCTGGTCGGCGATGGCGCCGTTGGGATCGCCGCCGCCGTTGGGCTTCATGATCTCCCAGAACATGGTGTGGTTGACGTGGCCGCCACCGTTGTTGCGGACGACGGTGCGGACGTCCTCGGGGATGCTGGCCAGGTCCTTGATGAGCTCTTCGGGGGTCTTCTTGCCGAGTTCGGGGTGCTTCTCGACGGCGCCGTTGAGGTTGGTGATGTAGGTCTGGTGATGCTTGTCGTGGTGGAGCTTCATGGTTGCTTCGTCGATGTGGGGCTCAAGGGCCGCGTAATCGTAGGGCAGTGCGGGAAGTTCGTAGGCCACGGGGAATCTCCTCTTGTTGTTCTGTGGTTCGTCTGTTGGGTGGCCGGGAAAAAGGCTTCGGCCAACTGTAGCTTCGATGCCGTCGGGCATCTCGATGATGCAAGCGCGTTTGCTGGAGACGACCTAAGGGGCGTCGGCCAGAAGAGTCGGCCCTCGCATGATATCGCATGCGAGTGAAGGATGGGGTTCAGGCGCATGCTGACGATTTGAGGTTTAATGTCAAACAATGAGTGATCTTACTGCTTCATACCGCTGGCTGGACGATGATGGCGCTGCATTCGGGGCTCCTGGGCTGGAACCACGCTGGACGTCGAGCAGGAAAGACGCGGTGTCGACGGCATATTCGGCCTCGAGCCGGGTCTGGTTCACGGTGTCGCATGGCACTCTGAACGAGATCTACTACCCGACCATCGATCGACCGCAGACGCGGGACATGGAGCTGCTATTCACCGACGGCGAGACGTTTCTGCATGAAGAGAAGCGGGACTTCGAATACGACTTTCATTACGTGGACGGCGATGCGCTGGCGGTGCGGGTGGCGGCGAACGATCTCGATGGCCGCTATACGGTGACCAAGGAGTTCATCACCGATCCGCACCACTCCGTGGTGCTGATGAATGTAAAGGTCGCGGGCGATGAGGCGGTGTTGTCGCGGCTCAAGTGTTATGCGCTCCTGGCGCCGCACCTGAATGGCGGCGGCGCGGGGAACTCGGCGCGGTCGATCGAGGTGGCGGGACAGCGGGCGATCCTGGCATGGAAGGAAGGCACGTCGCTGGCGATGGGCGTGGATTGCGGATTTCTGCGAACCTCGTGCGGCTTTGTGGGCACGAGCGACGGCTACCAGGATCTGTCGACGAACATGAAGATGGAGTGGGAGTTCGGGCAGGCGATCAACGGCAACATCGCGATCATGGGTGAGATCGACGTTACGCGGAATCGCGAGTTCACGGTGGCGATCTCGCTGGGCGACGGCAACCATGCGGCGCTGTCAGGGCTGATGCAGACGCTGTCGACGCCCTATCCGCTGCACCAGAAGCGATTCATCGATCAGTGGAAGCGGGCGGATGCGCCGGAGCGGCTGGCGTCGGCGTCGGTGGACGAGGGACGGCTGCTGCGGATCAGCCAGAATGTGCTGCTGGCGCACGAGGACAAGACGTACTCGGGAGCGTTCATTGCGTCTGCGTCGATACCGTGGGGCGCGTCGAAGGGCGATGACGACCTGGGCGGATACCACCTGGTTTGGACGCGCGACATGGTGCAGACGGCGACGGCGCTGCTGGCCTGCGGCCGCATCGATACGGCGCGGCGCGCGCTGGTCTACCTGGCGTGTACGCAGCGGCCCGACGGGAGCTTCGCGCAGAACTTCTGGATCGATGGAACGCCGTACTGGACGGGCATCCAGCTCGATGAGGTGGCGTTTCCGATCATGCTGGCGTGGCGGCTGTGGAAGCTGGATGGGCTGGGCAAGTTCGATGTGTTTCCATTTGTCGAGAACGCCGCGGCGTTTCTGGTACGGTATGCGCCGGTGACGCAGCAGGAGCGGTGGGAGGAGTGTGCCGGGTACTCGCCGTCGACGCTGGCAGCGGTGATCGCCGGCTTAATCTGTGCGGCCGATATCGCGCGCGCCTATATGGCGACGGAGTTGGCGAGCTTCCTCGAGACGTATGCGGACTGGATCGAGGCGAATCTGGATCAGTGGACGACGACCAAGGAGGGCATTCTGCATCCTGACGTCAAGTACCACTACATGCGGATTCGGCCGCCGGCCGAGGGCGAGCCATTCCACAATCCGCAGATCGCGCCGGGCTCGATCCATATTGCGAACCGCGGACCGGGCGAGAAGTACGAGTACGAGGCGCGGGAGGTGATCGATGCCGGGTTCCTGGAGTTGGTGCGGTATGGCATTCGCCGCGCGGATGACCCATTGATTGTGGATTCGCTGAAGGTGGTGGACTCGTGCCTGCGGATCGAGACGCCGTATGGAAGCTCCTGGCGGCGCTACAACCATGACGGATATGGGCAGAAGAAGGATGGTGGAGCGTACGAGGGCTGGGGACAAGGGCGGGCGTGGCCGCTGCTGGGCGGCGAGCGGGCGCACTACGATCTGGAGGCAGGCAAGGACGTCTCCAGTTACATACGATCATTCGAGCGGTTCAGCTCGATCGGCGGCATGTTGCCGGAGCAGATCTGGGACTACGAGGACATGCCGGCGGAGGGGTTGTACCTGGGCCGGTCGGCGGGATCGGCGCAGCCGCTGGTGTGGGCGCACTCGGAGTACTTGAAGCTGCTGCGGTCGACGGCGGATGGGCGGGTATTCGACCGCATCTCCGTGGTTGAGGAGCGGTATGCGAAGCCGGCAGGAGAGCGCAGCTTTCAGAGCCTGATGGAGGTGTACCAGACGACGCGGCCGGTGACGTCGCTGATCGCTGGCATGATGCTGCGGGTGATGGACCCGAGCCGCTTCCGGGTGTTGTTTACGTTCGATAACTGGGCTACGAGTACGACCGTCGATTCGCACACGGTCGGATATCCGGGGTCGTACGCGGATATTCTGACTACATCGGAACAGAGTGGATCGATTCTGTTCACGCTTTTCTGGCCGGGTGAGGATCGCTGGCTCGGAAGGAATATCGAGGTTCGCCTGGTGCGTCCGTAGGCGACCGGTAACCGACCAGCATTGTTTGATAACCGGCCACCTTTCACACGACTTGCATATGAGGTGTCGGTAGCGCTTGTACACTGGTAGAGCTAACGTGCCGACGGACATGGGATGTTCGGCACTCCAACGGCGTAACACATTGAAAAGGAATCGAATGAGCGAACAGCAGACGCAGCAAGATCAGCAGAACGAACTCGACCAGCTTTCCATCAATGCTCTCCGCTTTCTGGCCGTTGACGCGGTCGAAAAGGCGAAGAATGGTCACCCTGGAGCGCCTCTGGGCTGCGCGCCCATCGCCTATTTGCTCTATCACAAGTACATGAAGCACGATCCTTCGGCCCCGAAGTGGATCGACCGCGATCGCTTCATTCTGTCGAATGGCCATGCTTCGACGCTGCTCTACGGTGCGCTGCACCTGTCGGGTTACGATCTGCCGATCGCGCAGTTGGAGAACTTCCGCCAGTGGCATTCGACCACGCCGGGGCACCCGGAGTACGGCGAGACGCCGGGCGTCGAGGTGACGACCGGACCGCTGGGCCAGGGCTTTGCAATGGCGGTCGGTATTGCGACGGCCGAAAAGCATCTGGCGGCGGTGTATAACCGCGACACGTACAACATCGTCGATCACCACACTTACGTGCTGTGCGGCGATGGTGACCTGATGGAAGGCATCTCGCACGAGACGGCTTCGCTGGCGGGAACGCTGGGCCTGGGCAAGCTGATCGTGTTCTATGACGACAACCTGATCTCGCTGGACGGCCCGACGGAGCTCTCCTACACCGAGGATGTGACGAAGCGGTTCGAGGGGTACCACTGGCAGGTGCAGAGCGTGGCCGATGGCAACGACCTGGTGGCGCTCGAGGCGGCGATCAAGGCGGCGAAGGCGGACCCGCGGCCGTCACTGATCCGTGTGCGGACGGTGATCGGCTATGGCAGCCCCAAGGCTGGCACCAGCAAGGTGCACGGCGAGGCTCTGGGGCCGGACAACGTGGCCGCGACCAAGCGCAACTTGGGCTGGCCCGACGATAAGTTCTTCTACGTGCCGGATGCGGCGCGCGCGAACTGGGATCAGGCCAAGCTGAAGGGCAAGGACGCGCATGCAGCGTGGCAGGCGGAGTTCGAAGAGTACAAGAAGGCCTATCCGGAGCCTGCGGCGCAGTTCGATCGCACCATCAAGGCGGAGCTGCAGAAGGACTGGGCGAAGAAGCTGCCCGTGTTCCCGACCGATAAGCCGATCGCGACTCGCAACGCGGGCCAGACGGTGATGCAGGCGATCGAGAACGTGGTGCCGGAGTTGTTTGGCGGTGCGGCGGACCTGACCAGCTCGACCAAGACGATCTTCAAGGACTCGCCGAGCTTCCATGTGGATCCGGCGGGCCGCAATGTGTTCTTCGGCGTGCGCGAGTTTGGCATGTGCGCGATGGTGAACGGTATGGCGGCGCACGGCGGGTTGATTCCGTATGGCTCGACCTTCTTCGTGTTCTCGGACTACTGCCGTTCGGCGCTGCGCATGGCGGCGTTGATGAGCGTGCACTCGCTGTTCGTGTTCACGCACGATTCGATTGGTCTCGGAGCAGACGGCCCGACGCACCAGCCGGTGGAACACCTGATGAGCCTGCGCGCGATTCCGCAGCTGACGGACTTCCGTCCGGCGGACGCGAACGAGACGGCTGCCTGCTGGCAGTTGGCTCTGGAGCGCAAGAGCGCGAGCTTCATGGCGCTGTCGCGGCAGGATCTGCCGGTGCTGGACGCCGAGAAGTACAAGGTGCACGAGGGCGTGAAGCATGGTGCGTATGCACTCGATGAGTCGGGCAAGGACATCATCCTGATCGCGACCGGCTCCGAGGTGGAGTTGATCATGAAGGCCGCGGCGGAGTTGAAGGCTGCAGGAATCGGCGCGACCGTGGTGTCGATGCCGAGCTTCCGGATCTTCGACGAGCAGGATGAGGCGTACAAGGCCAACCTGTTTCCGGAAGGAACGCCGAAGCTGGCGGTCGAGGCAGGCGCGACGATGGGCTGGTGGAAGTATGTAGGCCACAACGGCGGCATCATCGGTGTGGATCGGTTTGGTGGATCGGCGCCGGGTCCCATCGTGATGGAGAAGCTGGGCGTCAGCGTTGCGCACATCGTGGAATACGCAAAGAAGCTGGTAAAGAAGTAGCTGGAAGGGGCCGGGCTATTGCCTGGCCCTTCCTGTTGCTGGTCTGGTTCTTTTGTTCGAGGACGCCATGTCGCTGGGCGGACTGATTTCGCCTTGCGGCGGCATGGCCGCCTCTTCTGGTCCTTCTGCTTGCAAGCCCGCATCAAACGACAAGGTGCTTCGAATGAAGATTGCGATTGCTTCGGATCACGCCGGATTTCCCCTAAAGGAAGAGGTCCGCGCGTATATCGCCAAGCTCGGCCACGAGGTTGAGGATCTGGGGGCATACAACACCGAACCCTCCGATTACTCGGACTTTGCTGTGCTGGTTGGGAAGGCTCTAATCTTTGGCAAGGCGGAGCGCGGGGTCCTGATCTGCGGCTCTGGCGTTGGCGTCTGTGTGGCGGCGAACAAGATGCCGGGCGTGCGCGCGGGTATGTGTCACGATAGCTACTCGGCGCACCAGGGCGTGGAGCACGATGAGATGAACGTGCTGGTGCTGGGAGCGCGGATTATTGGAACGGCGCTCGCGTTCGAGTGCGTGAAGTCGTATCTGGATGCGAAGTTCATCGCGACGGAAGAGCGCTTTGTGCGCCGGTTGAACAAGGTGAAGGCTATCGAAAGGCAGTATATGCCGGCGGCTGCGGCGACTGCCGTGAACTCGTAACTCTGCGTTTTCCGTTCGTAGCTCCAGGGTTACATTGCTTTTGGAAACTTTAGTTGGGGTAGTTGATATGGGGCATCCCGCACAATATGAGAGCGCGCCGCGCGTGGCGGAAATCCGGTGAGCCGTCCTGGAGTGGCAGGTGAGAGCGCGATCCAGACGATCTTCTGGGATATTGGCGGCGTGCTGTTGACCAATGGCTGGGACCGGTACCAGCGGGCGCGCGTCCTGACGCCGTTGGGGGTCGATCTGGCGGATTACGAGCCACGGCAAGAGGTTGCGAACTACTATTGGGAGCGCGGCCATATCGATGCGCGGAGCTTCTTCGAGCGGACGGTATTTGCGGCGAAGGCCCGGGATTTCACGTTTGCGGAGCTGTGGCCGCAGGTGTGCGCGGAGAGCAAGGTGCTTCACCCCGGCTCATTTGATATTCTCCAATCGTTACAAGCATTACGCGCGTCGGGACAACTTAAGCTTGCCACTCTGAATAATGAGAGTATCGAGTTGAACGAGTACCGGCTCGATACCTTTGGTCTACGATCGAGCTTCGACTTTTTCGTCTGCAGTGGTTATGTGCACGAGATGAAGCCTCTGGCCGATATCTACCGGGCTGCGATTCTGATCTCCGGTCGACCTGCTTCGAGCGCCGTCTTTATCGACGACAAGCAGGAGAACGTCGATGCTGCGCGGTCGCACGGGATGCAGGCTATCTGTTTCGAGTCGCCCGAACAGTTGCGCTCGTCGTTGGCCGAGTTGGGGATCCTGCTCGACACGCATTGTCACGTTGGACACACGTTGTAGTGAACGCTTAGGAAGTGAGAGGAAGAGTATGGAACTCGGAATTATTGGACTTGGCAAGATGGGTTTCAACATGGCGGAGCGTCTTCGCCTGGCCGGCCACAAGGTGGTAGGGTTTGACTTCAACAAGGAAGCTACGGAGAAGCTGACGGCCTCGGGTTCGGTGGGCGTGACCACGCTCGAGGACCTGGTGAAGAACCTCGCGGCGCCGCGCGCGGTGTGGATCATGGTTCCGGCGGGCGATCCCGTGGACCAGACGATCGCGAAGCTGGAGCCTCTGATGTCGAAGGGCGACACGTTTATCGACGGGGGCAACACGAACTACAAGGACACGCAGCGCCGGCACCAGGCCGCCAAGGACAAGGGTTTCAACTTTGTCGACTGCGGCACCTCGGGCGGCATCTGGGGCCTGAAGGAAGGCTATAGCCTGATGATCGGCGGCGACAAGGAGCCGGTCGAGCGGCTGACGCCCATCTTCCAGGCGCTGGCGCCCGGAGCCAACGAGGGCTGGGGTCACGTGGGACCGAGCGGTGCGGGTCACTTCGTCAAGATGGTCCACAACGGCATCGAGTACGCGATGATGCAGGGCTACGCGGAAGGCTTCTCGATCATGAAGGCGAAGACCGCGCTGAACCTGGATCTGACGCAGATCTCGAAGATCTGGCAGAAGGGTTCGGTGGTTCGTTCGTGGCTGCTGGATCTGACCTCGGACGCGCTGTCGAAGAACCCGACGCTGGAGGGCCTTCAGGCCTACGTTCCGGATTCGGGCGAGGGCCGTTGGACGGTGTTCGAGGCGATCGACCTGAACGTGTCCGCGCCGGTGATCACCGAGTCGCTGATTCGCCGGCTGCGTTCGCGCGAAGATAACAACTTCACGGACCGCATGCTATCGGTCATGCGCAACGAGTTTGGCGGTCACGCCGTCAAGAAGTCCTAAATATTCCATCCAGCGTGCGGAGACCAAATGTCTCCGCACGCATCTATATGGAATTGCTTCAAGAAAAAGTTAGGGAGTTAAAGTATGAGCCCAGCGTCAGTAAACACGCCAGTAACCGCAGCACAGGCCCAACTGGAGAATAAGAACGACGAACGGATTCCGGAGCCTTGTGTGGTTGTTATCTTCGGCGCCTCCGGAGATCTCACCAAGCGTAAGCTGTTGCCGGCGCTGTATCACCTGGAGCAGGCTGGCCTGCTGCCGGAGGACTTCGCCGTGGTTGGCGTGGCGCGGCGCGATCTGTCGAGCACCTTTGGGCCGGACATGCAGGACGGCATCATCAAGGGCGGTGGAGTGGAGGAGAACGATCCGAAACTGAAGCCGTTCATGGACAAGGTGCAATACTTCGCGACCAACTTCGACGACGACGCAGGCTTCGAGAAGCTGAAGGCGTACCTGAGCGAGTTGGACGGAAAGTTCAAGACCAAAGGCAATCGCCTGTTCTACTTGGCGGTAGCGCCGGAGTTCTTCGCGGACATCATCGCGCGGCTGGGTAAGCATGGCATGGTGGCTTCGGCTGCGGGCAATGGTGGCCCGTGGGTGCGCGTGATCATCGAGAAGCCGTTCGGCCACGATTTGGAGTCGGCGCGCAAGCTGAACGACGAGGTGAATGCGGTGCTGTCGGAGGATCAGATCTTCCGCATCGATCACTATCTGGGCAAGGAGACGGTGCAGAACATCCTGGTATTCCGCTTCGGCAATGGCATCTTCGAGCCGATCTGGAACCGGAACTTCATCGATCACGTCGAGATTACCGGCGCCGAGAGCATTGGTATCGAAGGCCGTGGACCGTTTTACGAGAAGGCCGGCGCGACCCGCGACGTGCTGCAGAACCACCTGATGGAGGTTCTTTCGTTCGTCGCGATGGAGCCGCCAGACTCGTTCCAGGCCGAGGCCGTGCGCACCGAGAAGCTGAAGGTGTGGCGCTCGATCGAGGACATCGATCTGAAGAATGCGGTACGCGGACAGTATGCTCCGGGCACGGTGGACGGCAAAGAAGTTGTTGGTTATCGGCAAGAGGATCGCGTTGATCCGAACTCGCACACCGAGACCTTCGCGTCGATTCGCGTGGACATTGCGAACTGGCGCTGGGCTGGGGTTCCGTTCTACCTGCGCGCGGGCAAGCGATTGGCCAAGCGGGTGACCGAGGTCAACATTATCTTCAAGCAGCCGCCGACTCGTCTGTTCGGGAACAGCGCCGGCAGCGACTCCATCGAGCCGAATGTGATCAGCATGCGGATTCAGCCGGACGAGGGCATCTCGCTGCGCTTTGGAACCAAGATCCCCGGGCCGACGACCGCTGTCTCGCCGGTGGACATGCACTTCAGCTACGCGGCGGCGTTCGGCAAGTCTTCGGCGAACGGCTATGAGCGGTTGCTGCTCGACGCCATGCTGGGTGATGCGACGCTGTTTACGCACCGCGATGGCGTGGAGGCGACCTGGGCTCTGTTCACTCCGCTGCTCGAGGCTTGGGCCAAGCAAGGGGCCAAGGGGCTCGAGTTCTACAAGGCCGGCTCGTGGGGTCCCGAGTGCGCAGACAAGCTGCTCGCAAAAGATGGCCGCCACTGGCGCAAACAGTAACTAAATGGGGCTTTATATTTTATGCCGCGTACTGTACATGTGACGTATTCTGTATCGCCCACGCCCGCCGCTGTAGCTGAAGCGGCGGCGCGTTTCTTTTGTGACAACGCTGTTGCCGCAGTGAAGGCTCGTGGAGTCGCGCGAATCGCGATCTCCGGCGGCAGCACCCCGAAGCGGATGTTCGAACTGCTGGCCGACAAGACCAAGCCGTTCTTCGCCGAGGTTCCGTGGGACAACATCCATCTGTTCTGGGTCGATGAGCGGTGCGTTCCGCCGACCGATCCGGAGTCGAACTACCGGATGACGAGCGAAACCATGCTGCAGCATGTTCCTCTGCCTGCCGCGCGGGTGTACCGCATGGAGGGTGAACTGGCGCCGGAGGTTGCGGCAGCGCGGTATGAGTCGCGGATTCGCAATGCGTTCAAGCTGGAAGGCGCGGAGACGCCGACGTTCGATCTGATCCTGCTGGGCATGGGAGACGACGGGCATACGGCGTCGCTGTTTCCGCATACCGCCGGCATCGACGAGATGAATGCGATCGTGATGGCGAACCATGTGCCGCAGAAGGACACGTGGCGCATCACGCTGACGTGGCCGGTGATCAACCAGGCGCGCGCGGTGGCGTTCCTGATCGAGGGCGCGGCCAAGGCCGAGGTGCTGCATGAGGTTCTGCTTGGCAAGTATGATCCGGAGTCGAAGCCGTCGCAGCTGATCCGGCCGGCGAACGGTCGGTTGACCTTGCTGCTCGATCGCGCGGCAGCAGCGAAGCTTCCGCAACCAGCTGGCGCTGGCGCGGACACAACGACGACTGGGGAATTGGAGCTTCAATAGATGATTCTTGCAGGCGACGTAGGCGGAACCAAGGTACACCTGGCGTTGTATAACTTCGAGGGCGGCCGGCTTCGGTCGCTCCGCGAACAGAAGTATCCGGCGCACGAGTTTGCCAACTTGGGCGCGGTGATCGAGAAGTTTCTCGAGGTGGACAACGTCGATCGCAAGGACATCGTGGCGGCGTGTTTCGGAGTCCCGGGGCCAGTGCGGGCAGGGCGTCTGAAGCTCACGAACCTGCCCTGGATTCTCGACACGCGAGAGCTGTCTCAGGAGCTTTCGATCGAGCATATCTTCCTGATCAACGATCTTGAGGCGAACGGCTACGGGATCCCGGAGCTGGCTCCGGACCGCATCTTTACGCTGCATAAGGGCGATAGCAGCTCGGTCGGACATCGCGGTTTGATTGCGGCGGGCACGGGGCTGGGCGAGGCCATGCTGATCTGGGATGGCAAGAGCCGGCATCTCCCGATTGCGTCCGAGGGTGGGCACTGCGACTTCGCGGCGCGCACTGACCAGGAAATCGCGCTGCTGCAGTATCTTCGCCGCACGATGAACGGCCGCGTGAGCTTCGAGCGCGTGGTTTCGGGGATCGGGATCAAGAATGTGTATTCCTTCCTACGCGACGACCAGAAGATGGAAGAGCCGGCGTGGTTGCGCGAGCGGCTGCAGCAGGAAGACCCCAACGCGGTCATTGGCGAATGCGGCGAGAACGGATCGAGCGAGATCTGCGCGGAGACGTTGAAGATCTTCTCGGCGGCGTATGGCGCGGAGTCGGGCAACATTGCGCTGAAGGTGCTCGCGATGGGTGGCATGTACCTGGGCGGCGGCATTGCGCCGAAAATTCTGGAAACGCTGCAAAATGGAGCCTTCACCGAGGCGTTTCTCGATAAGGGAAGGTTGTCGCCACTGCTGGAGTCCATCCCTGTGCGCGTGATTCTGGACGACACGTGCGCTCTGCTGGGTGCGGCGGCATATGCGGAGGCGCGGGCGTCGGAGAACTCGGGACACTCGGAACGGGCGGCCTCTCTCTAAAATTCCAGACGACACCGAGATGCATTCGGCGGCGAATTTCATTCGAAATTCGCCGCCAAATGCTTTGCGCCATTTTGCGAAATTGGATCCTGGAACATCCAGCATTTTCCGGAGACGGTGACGACGAAGCGAGCGCAGCTGGGCCCAGCCCGAGCGAGACGGCGGTGTTCACCTTCTTGTTCAAGCAGCCGTCGTTTGCGCAGACATCCAAGCCCAATGAAGGAATGCGGGCCTGTTGCGGGACTGGAACACCAGCTGCTCGTTACCGTTTCCGAACAGCAGGTCGCATAGCCTGGTTTCCCACAATGGGACGCTCGGGCAGCTAAGGCATGTCCAGGAATTCGAGTACACGTGCGACAAGGGGACGCTGCTGATCATGCGCTCCGATGGTCTTTCCACGCGTTGGAAGATGACGCAATACCTCGATCTGATTGCAGGAGAGCCGGCGATAATTACGGGCGCGCTCTAACGCGACACCCTTCGGTGGGCGCGACGATGCTACGATCCTCGTGGCGTGACTGAACTGACGCGAGATCGCCCGGAGAGCGGTCGTCTCAGGAGATGGGCGCGTTGGTTGGCCGCTGTATGAACCTGGCTGGAGATGCAATCGATCCAAGAAGAAGCGATCCTTGCGCAAGCAGGGTTGCCAAAGTGGTCAGATCAAAGGCGGCAGGTCCCACAGGCAGAGGAACCGCGAACATTGGAGTTCATGCACATCCCCGTGATCTCCAAACGACTCGGCGAGGGAGAGCAGGATCAGGTATAGCATGACGAGGACCGTGCGGTGCTGGAACGGGCGCTGTTTCAGGTTGGGTTGAGCAATCTCCATCAGGGGGCCGCAACGCAATGATCATCGTGAATGAGCGGCACATTCTCTACGTCGAAGACACGGAAGAGCGGCGGTATGCGATGCGGCGCATCCTGGAGGGCGCGGGCTTTCATGTGTTGGAGGCCGGGTCGGGCGCGGAGGCGCTGCGCCAACTGTATCCACCATCGACCGATAGCCCGCGTCCGGAGATCTTGGCTGCGATTCTCGATGGGAAGCTACCGGACATTAGCGGTTACGACCTCTGTCGCAGCATCAAGGGCAATCAGGCGACCGCATCGATGCCGATTCTGCAGATCTCTGCGAGCGTTGTCGATCCGAGTCCGCGGCCTGCGGGACCCTCCGGCGATGCGGATGCGTACGTTGCGCAGCCGGTGCATCCGGCCGAGTTGCTGGGGTTGGTGGAGGCGTTGATCCGATCGCGCGACTCGGAGAAGACGCTGCGATTTCAGGCTGAGGTGAGTGCGCAGCTAACGGCATCCATCGACTATCAGCAGACCCTGCGCACGATCGAGCGAGGATTTGTGCCGTACTTCGCCGATGGGTGCTCAATCTATTTGCGTCCGAACCGAGTGCCGGCGGTGGGAACGCGGGAGGGCGACGCGCAGAGTGCAGGGGAGACGTGGCCGACAAGGTCGGAGAACTCCGCGCGCAGGCAGGGACGCGACCGCGAGGCGCAGAACGCTCTTTTAGCGTGTGAGTTGACCGCCGTTCCCGAGCATCTGTGCGCGGACGCGCTGCGCGTCGCGGAATCGGGTGAGTCTCGCATAATTGGCCACTCGGCGATCGTTGTTCCGTTGAAGGTCGGGCGCCGGCGGATGGGAGCGCTGGTCTTCGCACTCCATGGAACGCGCCGGCGCTATACGCCCTCCGACATCGTCTTGGCCGAGGATCTTGCGGATCGATCGGCGCTGGCCTTGCAGAATGCGATTCTCTATATCGGCCAGCAGAATGCGCAGGTTGCGCTGGTGCAGTCGGAGAAGCTTGCGGCCGCGGGCCGGCTTTCGGCGGCGATCGCACATGAGATCAACAATCCTCTGGAGTCGATCACGAACCTGATTTATCTGATCGACACGAGCCCGGATATCACGCCGACGTTGAAGGGCTACACGCAGGAGGCGCTCTCGGAGCTCTCGCGGCTGACGCATATCGCGCGGCAATCGCTAGGCTTCTATCGCGAGTTGATGGACGCATCGGCATTCGATTTGAATGAGAGCGTCGACGACACCCTGGCGATCTACTGGAAGCGGTTCGCGAGCAAGAAGATCTGCATCGAACGCAACTTCGGTACAGATATGTCGCTCAAGGCAGTGAAGGGCGAGATACGCCAGGTGATCTCGAATCTGCTGGTGAATGCGCTTGAGGCCATGCCTAGCGAGGGAATCTTGCGTCTGGAGACGGCCGCCGCAGGTGTGGACCATATCGTCCTGCGTGTAATCGATAATGGAAGCGGTATCGCCGCCGAGACAATCGATCGGATCTTCGATCCGTTTTTCACAACGCGTGAGGGGACCGGGACCGGGCTCGGGCTATGGGTCTCCGACAACATCGTCGCTAAGCATGGTGGAAGTATCGAGGTGAGCAGCAACACCGAGGCTCCAAACCGGGGAACGAAGTTCGAGGTAACCTTGCCGCGAATCCCCGCGGCGATTCGGGCTTAGATGCTCCAAGTAGCTCCGAATGTTCTCGGCGCTACTTGGAAGCTGTCTTGTGGCCGCTTTTCTTGAGGGATTTGACGAACTGCTGCCAGTCCTTCTCGGTCTGATCGGCGTAGGTCACGGCGAATTTGGCGATGGCTTCGCCGAAGCGCTCGGAGGTGCCGAGGTAGCCGGCGAGCATGACGAAGTCACCGGAGCGGGCGTGGCCCCGGGCGAGGATCTCTCCGGCGACCTTGGCGTACTCCATGAGGCCAGCGGCCTTGAGGCTGGCGAGGTCGAGCGAGGCTTTGTGGTCGTTGAGCTGGCGGACAAGGAAGTCGCGCGGTTTGCCGGTGCGTGGGTCGGCGACGGTGGTCCAGCCGAGGAAGGGGTCGGACTGAATCTGCATGGCGCGCTCGCCTTCTATGACGCGGCGCCCCTGGTTGTAGTCGAGCAGGGCGGCGTCGCCGACGTAGGGAGCGTAGGCGGAGGAGGCCTCTTCCTTGATCTGGAGGAAGAGAGGGTCCTTGGCGCCGTTGCCCTCGAGATAGATGCAGTAGTCGCGCAGACCGACGGAGCCGTTGCCGACGACCTTGAAGGCGACGTCGAGGACGCGGTACTGGGCGAGGAAGCGGCGGCGCTCGGGCAGGAGGCTGCCGGTGTAAGTCGCGAGCGCTTCGAGGACGGACTGGGCTTCGCGCTCAGTGAGGCGCCAGAGCGTCGGCTGGATGGTCTTGAAGATGCGGTGCGGGTGCTGCGGGCCGGCTGCGTGGTTCTTGTTGGCCTGATTGGGGGAGCCAGGCTCGGTGAGTGCGGCGAGGTTGTGGCATGGGGTGCTGCGCTGGGCGGCGGCGAGGATGGAGGAGACGGGATCGGCGCGGTCGAGGCGGTGGACCTGGAAGCGGGCGACCTCGAGCACGGGCATTCCGCTGAACATGTGCATCATGTCGCGGTACTGGGTGAGGAAGGCGGATGCGGCCTCGCGGCAGCGGGGCTCGCTGCCGCCGGCTTCGCGGCCGGCGAGGATGAGGCTGGTGGCCATGCGCTTGACGTCCCACTCGAAGGGGCCGACGACGGTCTCGTCGAAGTCGTTGATGTCGAAGACGAGCCGGCCGTCAGGGCCGGCGAAGGCGCCGAGGTTGCGGACGTGGGCGTCGCCGCAAAGCTGGGTGTGCAGGCCGGTGTTGGGCGCGAGCGAGAGGTCGTAGGCCATGACCGGGACGGCGCCGCGGAGATAGCCGAAGGGCGAGCAGGCCATACGCTCATTTTTGAGCGCAACCAGCGAGGGGATGCGTCCGCGGGTGGAGGCTGCGAGGAGGTCCAGGGGGGCCTGCTTGCGGTCCTTGGGACTCCAGGCGGCGTGGGTCTGGCGCCTGACCTGTTTGCGGCGGCCCTGGCCGAGGAGGGTGCGCTCGCGGTGGGTGAGGACGCGCGTGGGCGGCGCGGGTTTAGAGGGCAGTGTCATAGCCTGCTCCCTTCTTGGGCCGTGCCATGTTGGTATCGACGCACTTATCGGAGACGCGGACCGGATTGCCGCACTGGCCGGCGGCGGCGCGGGTGAAGGCGCGGTAGAGCTTCTGTACGTCCACGCGACCTTGCCGGAGTTCGCGCTCGACGGCGGCGTGCATGGCGGAGAGCAACTCGGGGCGAAGCTCGTTCAAGATCTTATCGATATAGATGTAGGGCAAACAGCCTCCAGGTCGCTCTTACTGCACATTCTGAACGATACAGGGCCGGGGAAAGGAAGACTTCGGGTGCACTTACCACTCCCCTTGGGGAGAACTCCTAAAGTATAGAAAGCAAGCTACATAAGTCCAAACGAAGTCGGGCTGAGTCTGGGACATTCGCAAGACCTTTCCAGTTACCTGACGAATGGGTTAAAAGCGAGAACCCCGGGCGAACCCGGGGTTCTCTTCCGCTGCTGATTCAAGTCTAGCAAATCGAAGCTATCTTTCCGCAGCTTTTATTTAGTTTGGTTTGTTGGAGATAGGCCGCCTTTGGGCTTGACATGCGAATTTTCGCGGAGATGGTGGCGGTTTTGTCCAAGCTGTTGCTATTCCGTGACTTAGGAGATATTGGGCGGCACCGGAATGCGGTCTCGCTGCGCTCGATGGGGCACCCGAATTTTCGCGAGGCTGGCGGCCTGGCTTCAGGGTTTGATGCGGACCATGACGACGCCGTGGCTGGGGACTTGAGCGGTGTAGCTGCCGGCGGTGGGGGCGAGGTCTTCGTGGGTCCAGAGGTTGCGCAGGTGGGCCTGAAGGGTTTCGGGGTAGCCGAGGTCGGTCCAGTGGGCGGTGATGGACGCGGGAGCGGAGCCGCGGTTGAGCAGGATGACGGCGCGCCCCCCGTCCGCGAGCTGCTTGGACCAGACCTCCTGATCGTCCGATTTGTCGCCGGATCTGTAGACGCGGTGGCCCTGGATGCCCTTGGAGTCCTGGTCGATGGCGATGACGTCCTTGTTGAGCAGGATGGAGCGGGTGTCGGCGGACATATTGGCGATGTCGTTGCCGGCGAGCAGCGGGGCGGCAAGCAGAGCCCACATGCTGAAGTGGGTGCGGTACTCCTCGGTGGTCATGCCGCCGTTGCCGACCTCGAGCATGTCGGGATCGTTCCAGTGGCCGGGGCCGGCGTAGGAGTAGAGGGGATCGAGCTGGTCGAGGATCTCGGAGACGCCGTTGCCGCCCCAGGGGCGCTTGCAGGACCAGCAGTCCTGGATGTCGGGGGTGGCGCGCCACATGTTGCCGACGGGACCGGCCCACAACCACGGCTTATTGGAGCCCCACTCGCAGAGGCTGAAGAGGATGGGATGCCCGGTGCTCGCGGTGGCCGCGGCGAGGGCGTCGCGCATGAGGGTGTAGGAGGACTCCGCGGACTGGCCCGGGAGGGTGTTGCACCAGTCCTCCTTGAGGTAGTCGACGCCCCAGGCGGCGTACTGGCGGGCGTCCTGGTACTCGTGGCCGATGGAGCCGGAGCGGCCGGCGCAGGTCTTGGTGCCGACGTCGGTGTAGATGCCGAACTTGAGGCCCTTGGAGTGGATGTAGTCGGCGAGGGCCTTGATGCCGGAAGGGAAGCGCTCGGGGTCGGGAATGATGTTGCCCTCGGCGTCGCGACCGTTGCTGGTGGCGGTGATGGGGGACTGCCAGCAGTCGTCGAGGATGACGTACTGGTAGCCGGCGTCCTTCATGCCGTTGGCGGCCATGGTGTCGGCGGTTTCGCGGACGACCTTTTCGTTGAGGCCGTTGCAGGCGAACTTGTTCCAGCTATTCCAACCCATGGGCGGCGTACGGGCGAGGCCGTTGTCGAGCGCGTGGGCTGTAGTGGGGATGATCAGGAAGAAAAAGGCCAGGGCGAGAAACCACTGCTGCAAATTCCGCGAACCACTACGCTGCATGCAAAACCCCTTTTGAGATGGCGAGCCAAGTTTACACAAGAGGGTGGTGCGTGTGGATTCCGATCCCACCCATGCGCTCTGTCACCCCAGCGAGGAAGCTCGCCGGGACTCCAGCGCTGCGCATGAATCCGCCCACCCGAGATTCGGGTGGATCTGTGGATCTTCAGGCGAGGTGCTTTTCGTAGCAACGGAAGCGGAGGCCGGGGCGGAAGGCGAGGCCGATCTCGCCGACCAGGCGGTAGCCGAGCTTGGGGAGCAGGCGCTGGGTGGCGGGGTTCTCGGTGTTGGTGTCGACGCGGAGCTCGCGGATGTTGCGGGTGACGGCGACCTGCTCGGCCTGCTGCATGAGAGCGGCGGCGACGCCGAGGCCCTGGAGGTCGGGATGGACGGCGAGGCGGTGGACGACGATGGCGGGGGTGGTGATATCCCAGCCGGCGTCGGCGTACTCGGGCTCCTGATCGGTGGTGAGGGCGGCCATGCCGGCGATGCGGAGGCCGAGCTCGGCGACCCAGAGTTGGTCGAGGGCTATGTCGCGGGCGAAGGCCTCGGGGTTGGGGTAGTCGTCGTCCCACTGGAGGTTGCCGGCGGCGCGCATGAGGGGCACGACGCGGCGGACGATTTGCATGATGGCGGGGACGTCGGCGGGCGTGGCGAGGCGGAGATGCATGGTTCTCTTTTAGCTCATCCTGTGCGGCTGGGGGAAAAAGGAGGCGAGCGAAGCGGCCGTTTCGGGCTAAGACAGCGACAATTCCATGAAGACGTCGGCGCGGGCGTAGGGCATGGGGGGCAGGCGCTCGGGCGGGACGTGCTGGAAGCCTACGGCCTCGTAGAGGTGAACGGCGCTGGGCAGTTTGGTGCTGCTGCCGAGGCAGAGCGATTTCGCGCCGATGCGCTTGGCCTGGGCGATCGCGTATTCGAGCAGGGAGCGGCCGATGCCGAGGCCGCGCAGTTTAGGGGAGACGGCCATCTTCGAGAGCTCGTAGACACTATTGCCCATGGGGATGAGGGCGACGCAGCCGACGGC
>FSWS01000165.1_pt1 | contig 44529 bp, 40 predicted proteins | sample 1638091 | NCBI WGS metagenome assembly FSWS01 (sample SAMEA3914788, study PRJEB12502) | metagenome | biome: forest; material: soil | place: Canada | collected 2011-07-03 | depth 0.1 m
CAAAGACCCAAAGCCCTTCGTCTGGCACAAAACCGCAGACCAGATCCTTGACTCGGTCGCTCGTTTTTGTACAAGAACTTTAGAGACAGCACACTAGGACCTATAACCAGGAAAAGCCTAGTTCGCGCGAGCCAGCAACCGCTCCCGCTCGATACCGCCGAGCGGAGCCCCACAGCGCCTTGGCCGCCTGCTCCGCAACCCCTTTCCAGCCAAAACGCATCCGCCCAAAACGGATCCCTCAGGATCGGGCATCTCGAGCGAAGCGAGACCGCCGTTGGCATCTACTCCCTGCACTTCTCCAGTAGCTCCGCCACCGTCAACCCGGTCACCGGATCCACCATCTCCGGCGCGATCTCCCACAGCGGCTCCAGCACAAACCGTCGCTCCCGCATCGCCGGATGCGGCACCGTCAGCTGCGCCGTCTCCAGCATCACCGCCCCAAACAGCAGCAGGTCGAGATCGATCACTCGCGGCCCCTTGGCCACCGTCGCCGAGCGATCCCGTCCCATCGCTCGTTCCACCTCAAGCAGCCCTGCGAGCAGCGCCGCCGGCTCCAACTCCGTCTCCAGCAGCACCGCCCCATTGAGAAAGCGCGGCTGATCCAGGTACCCCACCGGCGCCGTGTCGTGGAAACTCGAGACAGCAGCCACCCGCCCCAAGGCCCCCAGCCGCGCAACCGCCTCCCGCAGATTCTCCGCCCGGTCGCGCTCTCCCGACTCGAGATTCGACCCCAACGCGATCGCCGCCACCTGCGGCGCAGGTTTACTCACGCGCCCCCCCAGAAGCGCCGCGTTGCGGCGTCAATCTGTCCGCCTTTGCCACACAAAAAACCAGCTTCACGGCGCCAAAACTCACGCGATTACCGCTTCCAGTCCACGCGCCGCCACAGTTCCCACCTCAGGTTCGGTGTATCCATAGGCCAGCTCCCACGCCGACCGGTCCTGCATAAGTCTTTTCACCAGAGCAGTATGCATGGCATGCCCAGCCCGCTCCGCCACCACCTTGCCCTGGATCCGCTTACCCGCCAACGCCAGATCTCCAATCAAGTCCAGTACCTTATGCCGGACGAACTCATCGGCAAATCTAAGTGGCCCGTTTTGAATACCTTGGCGCGATAAGATGATTGCACAGGCGTCCGAAACCCCGCGAATCAACCCCATATTCCGCAACATCGGCTCATCTTCCTTCCACCCAAACGTCCGCGCCGGAGCGATCAAATCGGCGTAGACGCCGCGCTCAAGATCCCCGGTAAATGACTCATAACCGATGGGTTCCGGGAAGTCGACGCGATACTCGATGGTGTATCCCGAACCCGGATAGACGCCGATAAACTTGCTCCCATCCTGAACTTCGACCTCCCTCAGGATGCGGATGTACTCCCTCCGTCGCCGCTGCTGCTTCAAACCAACATCTTGAAACGACAGCACATACGGCAACGAACTACCATCCAGAATCGGCACCTCGAGGTTATCGATCTGCACAATAACGTTGTCGACCCCACACCCAATCAGCGCCGACAGCAGATGTTCGGTGGTCGAGATCAAAACGCTCTGCCGCATCAGGCTGGTCGCGTAGCTCACCTTGGCCACATTCCGCCCGGTCGCGGCAATCTCAAAACCGTCTAAGTCCATGCGGCGAAATACGATACCCGAACCAGCAGGCGCAGGGATTAAACGCATCGAGACCGGTGCGCCGCTATGCAGCCCAACCCCCTGAAACGCAACCTCCGACCGGATTGTGTGCTCAAAATGAGCTTCCATCGCCACGAACCAGACGCCTCCGCCAACGCGATTAGAGTACCCCCGTCATAGCTTCTCGCGATGTGTCTTAATTGCCACACTTTGCGTCTCATTCCAGCCTGCGAAGGCCACTTCAGCCCGCCCTATAACCCTCTTTCCTGCTATACGATAGCGCCATGGATACTCGAGCCCTCGCGAATCACATCGAATCCCTGCGTCCCTGGATGATGAACCTCCTCCAGAGTCTCGTCGAGCAGGAATCCCCCAGCGATGATGCCGCCTCGATCAACCTGGCGAACACGCTCGTCGCCCGGACCGCGGCATCCTTCGGCGGAACCTCCAAGATACACAAACAAAAACGGTTCGGCGATATCCTCGAGCTTCGCTTCGGCCCCACCCGCAGCCGCCAAAGGCCCCTCCTCCTGCTCGGCCACCTCGACACTGTCTGGCCCCTCGGAACCCTCAAGACCATGCCGTTCCGTGAGGCCAACGGCCGCCTCTGGGGCCCGGGGGTCCTCGACATGAAGGCCGGCGTCGTCATGGCCCTGACCGCTCTTAGCTCCTTGCATAAGTTGAACTTATCCCGCCCCGTCACCCTGCTATTGAACAGCGACGAGGAGATTGGCAGCCCCGCCTCGCGCGCCATCACCGAGCGCATCGCCCAGCGCTCCTCCGCCGCCTTCGTCCTCGAACCCGCCCAAGGTCTGGCCTACAAGAGCTCCCGTAAGGGCGTAGGCCAATACAATCTGCATGTTACGGGGATCGCAGCACACAGCGGCGTCGACTTCGAAGCCGGCCACTCGGCCGTCCTCGAGCTGGCGAAACTCGTCCAAACCGTCTCGAACTTCACCGATCTAGGGAAGAAACGCACGGTAAACTGTGGCGTTTTGCATGGTGGAACCCGCTCCAACGTGGTCGCCGCGGAGGCCCACGCCGAGATCGACGTCCGCATCGCCAAAGCCAGCGACGGCGCCCGCGTCGACAAGCTCTTCCGCAGCCTCAAAGTCTCCGATCCCGCCTGCCGCCTCGAGATCACCGGCGGCATCAATCGCCCGCCCATGGAGCGCACCGCCGACACCGTCGCCCTCTTCAAGCGCGCCCGCAAGCTGGCCGCCGAACTCGGCTTCCCGCTCGACGAGGCCGCCACCGGCGGCGGCTCCGATGGCAACTTCACCGCGGCCCTCGGCGTTCCCACACTCGACGGCATGGGCGCGGTCGGCGAGGGCGCCCACGCCGCCCACGAACACATCCTGATCGAGCACCTGGTCCCACGCACCGCGCTGCTCGCCGCAATGATCGCAAACAATTGATTCTATTGCGGATTAACGAACGAGCCGATCCAACATTGCCGAAACCCGCGCCAGAGGCAGCCCCACCACGTTGAAGTAGCAACCCTCAAGGCGCGGAATGAACCGCGCCGCTCGCCCCTGTATAGCGTAGGAGCCGGCCTTCCCCATCGGCTCGCCGCTCGCGACGTAGTCGGCGATCTGCCGCTCCGTCAGCGCATTCACGACAACTTCAGTCACCTCGGCCTCGACCACCGGCGGCGCCACCCCCGTCACCAGCGCAACTCCGGTGATCACCTGGTGCGTCTTCCCCGCCAGCAGCCGCAGCATCCGCGCCGCATCGGCCTCGTCCGCCGGCTTGCCCAGAATCTGCCCGTCGCAGACCACCGTCGTATCCGCGCCCAGCACTACGAGCCGCGCCGGATCGCGCTGTTTCCCGAGCTTCGCCATCACCGCCGCGGCCTTATGCTCCGCCAGCCGCATCGCGTAGCGTGTCGGGTCTTCGGCGAGACGCGGTGTCTCGTCGATGTCCGCAGTCTCAATCTCGAAGGTGAGCCCGATCTGCTCGAGCAGATCGCGGCGACGTGGGGAAGCAGAGGCAAGGATCAGCATGCTCAGCTCGCCCGCTGGACCGAGACGATCGCTCGCATGGTGTGCGCCTCACCCGGTGCCAGCGTGAGTGCATTCCCGCCCGCGTTCGCCGTCTCGACACACAGCATGCCATGCCAGCCCTCGAGCTCCATGTCCGCCAACTTCGCCGTCAACTCCGCCCACGGATTCCACACGATCGTCGTCCGCGAATTTTCCTTATCCACCGTGATCCTCCGCCCACCCGCCGCATCCTCGATCCCGCACACGCTCGCCGAATCCACGTAGACGCGATCGGTCGTCTGCGTCAGCACCAGCGGATCTTCCGTCTGCGTCTTCCGCTTCGCATTGCCGTCCGCATCGAGATCCCGCTTATCTAGATAGTTGGTGTCCCGCAGCCCGCTGGTGGCAACCTGCCGGACATCCGTCACCGCGAAATAGGTGTGCAGCGCCTCCTCGAAGACGAGCGGCGCATCCGCGTCATTCGCCACCGTCAGCCGCATCTCCAGGGTCCGCCCGATGACGAGCTGATACGCCACGCGAAAGCGATCGAAGCCAAGCGCCCGCGTCGCGTCATTCGGAGCCAGCGTGAACGTCAGGTGCAGATCGTCGCCGGCGAGCGCCGCAAACGCAAACTCCCACTCCGCCGTCCGCGCGAATCCGTGCGCCGGCCCCGCCTGGCCATCATGCCGATCCCCGAACCAGGGAAAGATCACCGGCACGCCTCCGCGGATCGCCTTACCCTTCTGGAAGGCGCTCTTGCCGCTGAGAAACAGGACCGGCTGCTCCCCGGCAGGCTGCCAATCGGTCAGATGCGCCCCCTGAAAATAGATGGTGGCGCTCGCGGCAGGCGTGGTTACCACCGCACGAGTCAACCCGTTGCTCTCTTCAAACGCCAGCAGGCCGGGCAGACCAAAGTTTTCGTTCAACGCAGCGATATCCATACAGCAATCAGTGTAGAACGCCGAAGCGGTTCGTTTCGCTCCGTTGACGACGCGTCCCTAGAGAGCGTAGATTTGCCGGCGTTCCTACCCTGGGGCAGCCATCCCGCCCCGCCCACCGTACGACACCTCAAGAGGAGTCGCGCCATGCACACACTAGTCATTGAAGGTCACATCAAGCCGGGAAAGAAAAACGAGTTCCTCACGGCCTGGAAGAAGGACGTTCTGCCCGCACTCAAAAAGCAACAGGGATTCGTCGATGAGATCCTCTTGTTTGGGACGACAGAGGCGGACTCCGGCATCGGCTTGAGCTTCTGGAAGACCCGGGAAGAGGCCGAACGCTATCACCGCAGCACCTTCCCCAAGGTCTCCAGCGCCCTCCAGCACCTGATGAACGGATCCCCAAACGTGCGGTCCTTTAACGTGGAGGCATCAGAGACCTTCCACATTGCAACCGAAAAAGCCGCCTGAAAGACCGGCCCCCATTACGCCGCCGACGGCAATACCCGGCTAAAACGACACCCGCGCACCGAACTGGAACTGTCGCGGATCGTACGCCGCCGACGGCTGTCCCGCATTCGTGTAGAGCAGATTCACATCCAGCGTGTTGTTCTTGTTGATCAGATTGAACGCATCGGCCGTCACCTGCAGCCCCATCCTGCTGCGGAAGGTGAAGGTCCGCGCCAGCCGAAAGTCCGTAAACACAACAAACGGTTTGAGCCCGGCATTGCGCCCCAGATCGCCATTGAAGTAGCTGCTGTCTGGGCTCGCGTTCGCTGGCGCATCGATGTAGCACGGCAGGTTGAACGCACCGGTCGGCGAGTACTTCGACGGCACCGGAGCATTGCCGCAGCTGGTCGTAGCGCTGTTCGGCAGAACCGCGTTCGGCCGGTCCGTCAGCGGATCGAAGTCGAAATTGGTATCCGTTCCGGTCAGGACATTGAAGGGCCGGCCCGAGGAGATCTCGATGATCGGCGCCACCGTCAGGTTCGAAAACACCGCTGGCAAAAAGCCCGTCCCCGCCACCCGGCCCGAGTTGTAGACCCCGCTCATCACCAGCCGATGCCGCTGATCGAACGTCGACACGGATCGGTCCGCGTTCGGAGCCAAATTATTCTGCGGCGCATCCGAGGTCGACACCACATCGGTCGAATCGTCGATCGCATGCGACCAGGTATAGCTCAGCAAAAACTCGTAGCTGGTGGCCAGTCTCTTCCGCAGGTTCACCGAAAGCCCGTTGTAGTCCGAGGTCCCTGTGGTCAGGTTCGGCGTCATGTCGCCAAACGGAACCTGCACCCCAACCCCCAACCCGTCCGCCGCGGCAATCTCACCCGCCAGCGCAACGCACTGCCCCGCTCCCTGTGACACCAGGAAGTTCGCCAGCGACGCATTGAGCCCCGACTTGCGAAAGAAGTTCAGCAGCGGCGGCGCGACATACGGCCCCGACGGCCCCGATCCGCAAGGGTCCGTTCCACTCGCCGTCGCCACCGTCAGCGGGCTCGAGGTCCCACTCGCCACCGCGAACTCCGACGTGCCCAGCCCCACTCCCGCGGTGCCCGCGTTGACCGCCGCCACCGCGTTGCGCCAGTTCGCAGTCAGCAGCGCCGGGTTCACCGGATTCACATTCACCGGACGATTCAAATGACGCCCACCAGTCGCGTTATATGCCACGTTCAGCGTAAGGCCGTGGCCAAGATCGCGCTCGATGCCAAACGAGATCTGCTGCACATACGGAGTCACGAAGTGCAGGTCCGCAGGCAGCCCCGACGGCAGAATGGCCAGCGGGAACCTCGCCGCAAGATAGTTCTGGTTCACAAACAGCGAGTTCGAGTTGTTCGGATCGAAGCGCTGCTGCGTCGGTAGATAGTTCAGACTCGCCACTGGCAGGCAATTCGGATTGCTCAGCGAGCCTTGAAAGGTATTCGTCGCATTCAGATTGAGCGGGCTCGCGGTCGAGCCCGCGGTGCACGGCGCACCGCCCGCGAGAATCACCAGAGGCACCGTGTTCGAGTTGAAGCTCAACGACTGCGCCTCCAGATTGCCCGGCGCGCGATCATAAAAGATCCCATAGTTGGCGCGGATCACCATCCTGCCGTCGCCCGTCGCATCGAACGCCAAGCCGATGCGCGGCGCCACATTGCCCGCCTGCAGCCGAAGGCCCTGGCCAATCCCGTAGATGGTCTCCGCCGTGGCGGTGTTCTGGTTCAACGCTCCCTGCGTGGGGAACGCCTCCACGTCATAGCGAACACCATAGTTCAGCGTCAGCCGATGCGTCGTCCGCCAGCTATCCTGCGCAAACGCGCCCAGCGTCTTCAGCGTGTATTTCAGCGAGGTCGTCCCAATGCCCTGCGCGAACGACTGCGGAATCCCCAGCCCATACGCCTGGATCGGCGAAAATCCCGGCAGCCCCGCCAGCGCCGACGACACATCCGTCGCATCCAGCGCTGCAAACGTATAGTCTCCGCCGCCATAGAGCTGCCCCTGCTTGATATCGATCGGGATGTAGCGCAGGTCGATGCCAACCTTCGCCGTGTGCGCCTCGCGCGTATACGTGAAGTTATCCTGCAGCTGGCTCTGGTCCTCGACCCGGTCGACCACCGAGAACGGCGTCTTGCCGAAGTACGCAAACCCCGGAATATTCACCGCGACGCCGTTGCCTCCCGGCGAGTTGGTATTCGCGAACTCAATTGGGTGCCGCGAAAACTGGATGCGCAGTTCATTCACCTTGTTCTGCCCCAGCAGCATCGTGTACTGGCCGGCGATCGTCACATCGTGAAAGTCCTGCGTCGCCGTGCGCGAGAACGCATTCTCCCCCAGGTTCTGGTTCGCCGCGCTCTCCTCGATGCCTGTGATGTAGCTCGGGCTGACACTCGCCCGCACCATCAACTGCTGGTTATTGGTCAGCTTGTGATCGATCCGCAGGCTATAGATCTCCGTCTTCTCCGAGATCGGAAAGTTCCCAATCAGCGCGTTCAGCGGTGTAAACGACTGCGGCGTCGCCTGCCCCGAGGTGACGAAGGTGCTCGCCCCGATTGTCGGCTGCAGAAACGCCGGATTCTGCCCCGTCAGCGCCAGCGCCGAGCTCGATCCCACCAGCGCTACATACTGCTGGATGTTCGGCGTGTTCGCCGGAATGGCCGCCAGAAACTCTTGTTGCTGCGGCGTTCCCTGCACGCTGATCGACCCCGTCGGATAGCCGTAGAACTTGCTGACATCGATGCTCGTCAGCCCAAAGTTACCCGCGCCGATGTCCGAGAAGCCCGTCTCCTGCCGCCGCGTAATCTCCGTCGAGAAGAAGTAGAACGTCCTATCCGGAACAATCGCCCCTCCCACCGTAAAGCCCGCCTGCACCCGCGTATACGCCGGCTGATACACCGTGCTGAACGGATTCGTCGCCTGGAGATAGCGGTTCCTCAGGAAACCGAAGGCGCTGACATGGGTCGCGTTCGTCCCCGACTTCGTAATGATGTTCACCACCCCGCCCGAAGCCCGGCCATACTCCGCATCGAACCCATTCGTGATGATCTGGAACTCCTGCACCGCGTCCTGCGAGACCGTCGCCCGCGTCCCGCCCGAGACGTAATCGCCCGCATCCACGCCATCCACATTGATCGAGTTCGACCGTGCCCGCACCCCGCCAAAGTTCAACCCCGAGGTCGGAATCGCACCGACCGACGGCGCTGCATCCCGCGCAATCTGCGAGTTCGTCAGCGTGAAGTTGATGTAGTTGCGCCCATTCGTCGGCAGGTTCATGATCTTCAACTGGTCTACCGTCGTCGACTGCGAGCTCCGCTGCGTCTCGATCACATCCGCGCCCGAGGTCACCGTCACCGTCTCGCTGCGCCCCAGCGACAGTGCAAACGGCAGCTCCGACTGTGCCCCGACCGTCAGCACCACGTTCCTCTGCTCGAGCGTCGCGAACCCCGGCGCCGACACCGCCACCGTATACCCGCCCGGCGGCAGCTCCAGCACCAGGTAGATCCCCTGCGCATCCGTTACCACCGCCCGGCTGAAGCCTTTACTGGGATCGGTGATCGTCACCGTAGCGCCGGGAACGACGGCGCCCTGCGGATCGCGCACCGTACCCGTCAGCTGCGCGGTCGAGATGTTCTGTGCCCCCAGCGACCAGACGCCGCACAGGAGCACGCAACCAACGACAAAAGCGGCAACGAACTGCGACACGCGCAGAAACATGGAAGGCACCTCGGGCAACCGCCCATTACCGCGATTTGCTTCGCAGCAGCAGGAATAGGAAGTTTTTGTGCGGCCATCTTCTACATGAATGGACATTCAGTGCGCAAGCGAAGAGTTCGCCGCAGCGCGATTTTTTTCCCGACGCCGCCCACCGGGACGTCGCTCATCCGTCCGTCTGGTCCCCGTAACCTGCCCTCAGTCCGCCCTTGCGTCCGAGCCGCCGTGACCACACATATCCCGCAGCGGACACCCACCGCAGCGCGGTTCGGTCTTCACGCAGCGCCGCTGCCCATGCAGCTTCACCAGCATGTGGTGTTCATCGAGCATCTCCGCCGACCACGCCGCCGGAGCCATCTCCATCAGCCGTGCTTCCGTCTCGCGCGCGTCAGCGCTCTTCGGCACTAGCCCCAGCCGCTGCGTAATCCGCAGATGATGGCTGTCCACGCACATCGCCCGCCGCCGCAAGTTGCTGAAGTTCACCACCGCCGCGCTCGTCTTCGGCCCGATACCGTCGAACGCCTCGAGCCACGCCCGAATCTTCTCCGTGCGATACCGACGCAGAAACTCGAGCGAAAGCGCCCCGGTGCGCTCCGTAATCTGCTGCAGCGCCGCCTTCAGCTGCACCGCCTTGGGCTCGGGAAAGGTCACCGCCCGGATGGCATCCTCGATCTCCGCCACCGGCGCATCCCGCAGCCGCTCCCAGCTCCCAAAGCTCGCCCGCAGCCCGCGCAGCACCTCATGCGTGGTCTCCGTCTTCGTCCGCGACGACAGCATCGAGTAGATGCACTGCGTCAGGGGATCCCATGGCTCCCGCATCGCGGGCCGTCCATACGCCTCCAGCAAAATGCGATGCAGCTCCTCGAGCCGCGTGTCCGGAAACAGGCCCGACACGTGCACCGACTCTAAGCCCTCACCTAAGCCAAATTCCGGGTCACGCCGTAGCTCACACCCTCGGCGGTCTGAATCCCCCACGCCATTCGCGGCGTGTTGTGCGCTATGCCCACGCGTCCATCTGGCCCCATCAGGATGATGCCGCCGTGTCCGCCCAGCCGGTCGTACAGGTACGCGATCGCCGCCGCAGCGGCCTCCTCCGGCGCCGCTCCCGCAGCCACCCGATCGACCGCCCACTTGCCCAGCACCAGCTTCATAATCGGCTCGCCCCAGCCCGTCAGCGACACCGCCGCCGAAAGATTGTCCGCATAGCAGCCGCAGCCGATCAACGACGAATCCCCCACCCGTCCCGGGGTCTTCGACAGCGTTCCGCCCGTACTGGTCGCCGCCGCCAAGTTCCCCGCCGCATCCAGCGCAACCGCACCCACGGTATCGTGCGACTCCAACGCCGCAGCCGCGGATCCAGCCACAGCCGCCGGTCCGGAGAACGTCTCATCCACGCCGCCCGCCAGTTCGGCCTCCTGGAACTTGTACAGCCGCTCCTGCTCCCGCGGAATCACCAGGTCCATGTTGTCGCACAGCTCCATGCCATGCTGCCGCGCGAACCGCTCTGCGCCCACGCCCACGAAGTACACATGCGGGCTTTTATCGAGCACCAGCCGCGCCGCCCGGATCGGGTTCCTTAGCCGCTCCACGCACGCCACCCCGCCGGCGCGCAGGTTCTCGCCGCTCATCACCAGAGCGTCCAGCTGCACCCGGCCATCGCGCGTCAGAAAGCTCCCCCGCCCGGCGTCGAAGGTCTCGTCGTCCTCCATCACCACCACGGCCTCTTCCACCGCCGACACAGCGCTGCCGCCCCGCTCCAGCACGGCATATCCCGCCGCCAGCGCCTTCTGAATGCCGTTCTCGTGCGCGGCAATGCCCTCGTCAGGCATCGCCCAGGCGCCGCCGTGAATCATCAAAATTGGTTTCGTCATCTTCTCTACTTCGGCGCCCGCAGCTAGCGCGACGGCTGCAGCTTACGCCGCTCGGTCTCAAGATAGGTATAACGAATCCGGTGGATCACCGTAATCGTCGAAAAGAAGGCCAGCGTCCAAAGCGCCGCGGCCATCACGCCCCAGCGGTTGCACAGCGCGCCCAGAATCACACAAACAATCCGCTCCGGCCGCTCCATGAAGCCAACCTTGCAGCTCCCGATCAGCGCCTCGGCCCGCGCGCGGGTGTAGCTCACCATCAAGCAGGCGGTCATCACAAACGCGACCAGCCCAACATAAAACAAACGGTTTCCGCGCGCGTAGTAGACCAACAGCCCAAAGAAGATCGCCACATCCGAGTAGCGGTCGATCACCGAATCGAAGAACGCGCCAAACACCGACACCTGATTCGTCAACCGGGCCACCCGGCCATCCACCATGTCGAAAACGCCCGCCCCGATGATGATCAGCCCCGCGATCAAAAACATCTTGTTCGCGTTATTCGCCCGTGCAAAGCCGAAGAACACCGCCGCAACAATGTTGATCAGCAGCCCGATGAACGTCAGCGCATTCGGAGAGATGCGGGTCAGCGCCAGCCCATTCACAATCTTATTCAGCAGCCAGCCGCTGCCCTTGCCGAATGCCTTCGTCCAGGTCATCTACCCATCCAACTTGTCCTACGTGACCACTTGTTGAGCAAACTCACCGGGTCCTTACTCGGCCACGTCGTGAATCGTGGTCAACTTCAGAATCTCGAGCTCGCGCTTGCCGTTCGGCGTCACCACCGTGGCCATATCGCCCACGCGCTTGCCCAGCAGCGAGCGTCCGATCGGCGAGGTCGTCGAGATCAGACCCTGCTCCACATCCGACTCCTCGCTGGTCACCAGCTTGTAGGTCAGCTCGTCGTTCTTGCTCGAGTCGAACACCACCACCGTCGCGCCAAAGCCGACCTTGTCGCGCGGAATGTTCGTCAGGTTCACCATCGCCAGCTCGCCCATACGCTTCTTCAGCTGGCCAAGTCGCGCGTTTACAAACACTTGACGTTGCTTGGCCATGTGATATTCGGCGTTCTCGCTCAGATCTCCCAGCGCGACCGCCTTCTTGATCTCGGCGGGCAGCTCAGTGGTGAGCTCGTGCTCCAGCAACTTGATCTCTTCTTCGAGCCGTTTCTTGACTTGTTCAGGCATGGGCTTTTCCGGATTCTGGGTTACAAGCAGCCTCGCGTGACCTCAGCCGCCGCGACGCCTTGGGGTAAAACTTGATTATACGATGCCCGCCGCCCCGGCTCGGTTCCCCGATACATCCGATCACGGGGCTGCCGACGGCAGGTCTCGTCGTTCCAGCAACTTGCGGCTAGCTAGAGATACCGCCGCACCTGGGCGCTGTACACCGCATAGGGCTCTCCGTAATGCGCTCTCAGGTAACCTTCCTCCCGCACCACCTGACGGTGGAACAACCAGACCCCAGCCACCAGAAAAACCAGAAGAATCCAATTCGAGAACACCAGGAACTGCCCCAACAAAACCAACCCAAACGCCACATAGGTGGGGTTGCGGCTAAACGCAAAGGTGCCGGTCGTGACCAGCTCATCTGGCTGCTCCTGATCGATCCCGATCCGGAAGCTCCCTCCAAAGGAAACCAGACTCAGCGACAACAGCAGCAATCCCGCCCCGCAAAGCAGCACGCCGCCCCAGGCGACGACTCCCGAGTGAAAGAACTCCTGCCTGCTGACGATCGGCAGACGAAACGCGGCAGCAAACACCAGATAAAAATAGAAGACGGCAAACGGCAGAATCAGGAGGTCCCTTTTGTCGGTTTCGCCGAACCTCACCGCCTTTATCCCGTGTTGTCTCAGCAGCACAACCCGGCCCCAGACTATCCCCAGCAGCAGCACCATCGTCAGCGCACCGAAGTACCGTTGCATAGCCTGCCTCCGTCTGAAATCGCCTTCACCCCAACCGGTGCGCCGGTCAGCTCCGCCAATGCAGGGTCACCGGCCCCGGCAGCGGGTGCTCCCCTGTCCCCTTCAGCCGTGCCTGCTTCAGCGCGAAGTACCACTTCGCCGGCTTGTCCGCGTCATCGATCAGCATCAGCCCAGGATTGGACCGCAGCCCCTCGGCCTGCTCGATCATCGTCTCCTGATCCTGTCGCACGAACCGCGCCCCGAAGAACTTCGCCACCGGCGTCACCAGCGGCACATGGTAGAAGACATTCCAAGCCGCCACCACATCGATTCGGCACGTCGAAGCCGTCACCGGCGTCACCGTCGTCAGGCTCGAGAACCACTTTTCCCCACAGCGAATCGTCTCGTACCGCCGATTCGGCAGTACAAAATCGATCGTAGTCGAGATCGGCTCGCCGTATACCCCCAGCAGCTTGTACGGCGCGCTGTTGCCCGAAGGCGCGTGCGCGGCCATCCGGAACCCCTCCGGGATCGGCTCGAAGTTCTTCTTCTTTTCGTGGATGCTCGCCTGCGACCGCCACCACCATGCCTGGTGCACAAAGGGCCCATGCGCCGGGTCCATCAGGCCGATGATCCCGTGGTCCACATTGCACGGCAAATCCGCCACCAGGTGTGCCGACCGGAACTTCTCCGAAAACTTCGGCAGCTCCGGCACCGCCGGCAGCTCTCCCGTCACCCGCCCTGCTCCGGCCTCCGGCAGATACACCCACGCAAAGCCGTCTCGCTCTTCGCATGGATAGCTGGTCGCATAAATCTTCTGCGGCTGCAGCGTGTCGATCTGCGTCAGCGACGGAATCTCCTGGCACTGCCCCGAGCACGGCTCGAACCGCCACCCATGATATTTGCACTGCACTGTCTCTCCATCGAACCACCCCGCCGACAGCGGTATCCCCCGATGCGGACACAGATCCTTCATCGCGAACAAGCTGCCATCGTTCTTCCGCCCCACCAGCAGCGGAACCCCGAGCAACAGCGTCGTGACCGTCTGGCCCTTCCGCGCGATCGTGTCCGTCCGCACCGCCGGGTACCAATCTCCAAAGATCAGCTCCGTCGCCGGCGCCCCCCCGCCCATCCCATTCAGCGACCCCGGCCCATTCGGCGACAGCGCCGGCGATCCCGCCCCCGCGCCCCGCATTCCACTCCGCATCTTCCGCATCTGTTTTCCGTACATGCAGCCTGAGGCTACTACACCCAGCCCCTTCCCCGTTAAACCCGCGAGATCCGCCCATCCCGCAGCCGAAACACCTCGCCCCGCCACACCACCGTATCGCCCGCGAAGCTCCACGCCCAGAACAGCAGTCCGAAGCAGTCCCGCACCGGCAGCAGCCACAGATCGCGCAGTACCTGCCCATCCCGCAGCACGCCCACGCCCACCATCAATGCCACCGCCACCCGCGCCAGCAGCGCCACGCTCAGCAGGGAAAAACTCCACAGCGAGAACCCGCTCGCCACCACCGTCAGCAACGCCCACGGCACGCAGTACGTCACCCCCAGCCCCACATACCCCAGCTTGCGCGAGTCCCTTGTCGTCCGCGCCCATCGCACCTGGTGCTCCCAAAATCCCTGGAATCCATACGCCGGCACGCTGGTTTCGACCACCTCCGGACACAATTCCACCCGGTACCCCGCCTGGCTGATGCGATACCCCATCTCGTAGTCGTCCGCCAGCGAGTCCACCAGCGCTTCGAGCCCGCCCGCCTTGGCCAGCGCCGTCTTCGTCATCGCCAGCGTCGATCCCAGCCCGAACCGTATTCCACCCTCCAGCCACCGCGCTGTCAGCACCCCGGCCATAAAGTCGGTCGAGATCCCCAGCGCCTCCAGCCGCGCCCAAACCGTCAGCGCCCTGCCGCCCTCAGCCGTCTTGCCAATATAAGGAGCAGTCACCATCCCCACCTTCTCGCTCGAGAACCCCCGCATCACCCGCTCGAGATATCGTGGCGAAACCAAAATGTCGCTGTCGTTGATCACCACATGCTCATACCGCGCCTCCCGCAGCATCTGCACCAGGTTCGACACCTTCCCCGAAGCCCCCAGTCGCTCCGGGCACTCCACCAGCCGTATCTCCACGCCAGGAAACTCCGCCCGCAGCCGCTCCACCTCGACCACTGCCGGATCGTCCAGGCTGCTCACGCCGAAGAGAATCTCAAACGAGCCGGCATACTCCTGCAGGCAGTGGCTGCGGAACCCCGCATACATCCGCACATCGACGCCCTTCACCGGCTTCAGCAGCGTCACCCCGGCGGCCGCGGCCGTCTCCACACCACCCCGCCCACTCCACCGCCGCACGAACGCGCGTGCCCCCCACAGGGCAAACACCATGTACACCATGCCCGAAAACGTCAGCAGCGTCAGCAACACCTCAATCGAGGAGGCAAGCAGGGGGAGACCACGGGCAATCAGCATCCCCCCAGTCTACCCAAACCAGTCCCCGAATCAGCCCGTCTACTCGTATCGCAGCGCGTCGATCGGGTTCAGATTCGCCGCCTTCCACGCGGGATAGATCCCAAAGATCAACCCAATCCCACAGGAGCACAAAAATGCCGCCGCCACCCACAGCACCGACAGCGCGGACGGCAGCAGATACGTCAGCCCCAGCGCGATCCCCGCGCCCGCCACCACGCCAATCACCCCACCCACCGCGCACAGCGTCATCGCCTCCAGCGTGAACTGCGTCAGGATCGTCTGCTTAGTCGCGCCAATCGCCTTCCTTACCCCAATCTCCCGCGTCCGCTCCGTCACGCTTACCAGCATGATGTTCATCACCCCTACGCCGCCCACCAGCAGCGCCACGCTCGACAGCGCGAACAGCAGCCCAAACAGCCCAAACGTCAGCTGCGTCCACAACCGCGTCAGCGAGTCGGTCCCGAAGATGGCAAAGTTATCCGGCGCCGCATTCGCTACCTTCCTTCTCCGCCGCAGCAGCTCCGTCAGCTCGTCCTCCACCAGCGGCCGGTTCTTGGGATCGTCGTACTTCAGCGTGATCCAGTAGTCCAGCACCTCTGGATGGAGCTCATGAAACGTCGTAATCGGGAAGTGCGCCGAGTTATCGTCCGCATTCTTTCCTCCCCCAAACGGCTGCTTCCGCGCCTCGAGCACGCCCACCACCGTGAACAGCATGCCCCCCACTTCGACCTCCTGCCCCACCGCGCTCCGCCCCGAAAACAGTTCGTCGGCGGTATCGCTTCCCAGCACCACCACATGCGCCGCCCGCGTCTGGTCCATCTCGGTAAAGAACCGCCCCTCGCGCAGCTCGAGGTCGCTCACATCCTTCTCCGACGGCGTATCGCCCTCGAGAATCGTGTTCTGCATCTTCTTTGCGCCGGCCTTGATCGCCGTCGTCCCGCCGCCCACCACGTGGTCGGCAAACTGCAGCGCCGGCGCCACCGCCACCACGTGCGGCAGCCCTTTCATCGCCTCCGCGTCTTCGTAGGTCATCTGCTTGCGCGTCAGCATCTCGGTCGTCGGCCGTTGTCCAATCACCGGAAACCGGAACACGAACAACACATTCGACCCGAGCGACTGCACAAAGCTCGACACATTGTTGTTCAGCCCATTCACCACCGACGAGATCACGATCACCACCATCACGCCGATCACGATCCCCAGGATCGTCAGCCCGCTGCGCAGCTTATTGGTCCGCAGCGTATCCAGGGCCATCTTCACTGTCTCTTTAACATCGACGATCCGCATAAAAATCTCCGCTTTACCGCCAGCACCTTTGCCGTTCTAGCTATCTGTCGTTGCTTGCCCGTACCGTTGTTCGTTGCTTGCCTTCGCCGCCTGCCGTTGTTCGTTTGCTGTTGCTTGTTCCTGCCGTCATCCTGAGCGAAGGACCCTGGTGCCGACTTTCCACCAAGACCGCTCGTGCACCTTTTCTGATCCCTGTTTCCTGAACCCTACTTCCCCGCCTCACTCCGCTCGGAGCGCCACAATCGGATCCAGCTGTGCCGCCTTCCGCGCCGGATACACCCCAAAGAAGATCCCCGTCGAGGTCGCCATCAGCAGTCCCAGCAGCACGCTCCAGAACGCCACCGTCGAAGGAAATCCCAGCGCCAGCGTCACCACCTGCGCCACCACGATCCCGCCGATCACCCCAAACGCCCCGCCCACCAGCGCCATGGTCGCCGACTCGATCAAAAACTGCAGCAGAATATCCCGCGGCCGCGCTCCCAGCGCCTTGCGAATCCCAATCTCCCGCGTCCGCTCCGTCACGCTCACCAGCATGATGTTCATGATCACGATGCCGCCCACCACCAGCGAGATCATCGCAATCGCCCCGGCCACCGCTCCGAAGGAGCGTGTAATCACGCTGAAGAACCCCACCAGCGTATTGTTCGTGTCCAGTTCGAACGAGTCCGCCGCTCCTGGCGCGTCATGCCGCCGCGATCGCATCAGCACCCGCACCTCGTCCGCTGCATCCTCCAGCCGCGGCCCGGCCTCGCCCGCCTTCGCATAGATCAGCAACGTCTTCGCCGTCCCATAGCTGCGCTGATACGCCGTCAGCGGCACCGCCACCCAGTTGTCCTGGCTCGCCCCAAAGGTGCTTCCCTGCTTCTCGCTGATCCCGATCACCGTGTACGGCGTCCCATCCACGCGCAGCTCCTGGCCCAGCGGATCGATGCCCGCAAACAGATGATCCTGGATGTCGGTGCCAATAATCGCGACATGCGCGGCGTGGTTCTCATCGGCCTCGGTAAATCCTCGCCCGGCCGTGATGTTCAGGTTCTGCAGCAACGGCATCTGCCACGTATACCCGCGAATCTGCGAGTCGGTCACGGACTGCGTCCCCCGCACCACCTTGCCCGTCGACGACTGCATCGCCCCAATCCCCACGCAGCGATGGCAGTTCTCCTCCACATACTGATAGTCCGGGAACAGGATGTCTTTGCGCGCCGCGAAACGATGGTAGTCGTCCGGGTTGGTAATGATGGCGGGCATCTTCGACACGGTGAAGACGTCCGCCCCGTAGTTCGAAAACTTCGTCTGGACGTAGACATTCGCCCCGTTCACCAGCGTTACCACCGCGATCACGCTGGCCACGCCAATCACCACGCCCAACAGCGTCAGCACCGAGCGCAGCTTGTTCGCCCACAGCGACTGCAGCGCGATCTTCGCCGATTCCTTAATCTCCATAGACTCTCGTCAATACCGTGAATAACCTGGATTCGCGAATCAAGATGAGACTACACCACCGCCCAGATACGCATCTCTCCCGTCTCCGGTTCCCAACCCGGGCGCCGCCAAACTCCGGGGGCACCATCTTCGCCGCGCTTTATGCGGCTAAGATGGGCATCGTTTGCGTCAGCAAACGACCGCTTCGCTGATCCCTGTTCGCTGCCTTTTCTTGTCATGCCTCAAACGCGAAATTTCCAATAAACACACGGCGATTTATATTTTCAAAAGGTGGCGTGAAGGGTTCCTCCAACCTGCTTCTAAATGGAAGTAGAGATAAGAGCCCGGCCAATTGGTCGGGCTCTCGTCTTTTACAGGAAGAACGCTCCCGTGGAGTCAGTGTTGACCGCAACCCATTTAGGATGAATGGCTTGCGCGGCACGGTGCCGCGTAAGCCATTGCAAATAGGCAAGTTGCGTCCAAGGTAGGGGAGAGGGCTCCTCTCCCGCACTCGCGGTACACTAGAGGAGCAGGCGGCTGGATGATCGCTGCCATGCGCGCCCGTAAGGGTGTCGCGTGGGGGAGGAAAGTCCGAACTCCGCAGGGCAGTGTGCCGGATAACGTCCGGGACGGAGGGTTCAAGCCCTCTGGACGGCCAGTGCAACAGAGAACGAACCGCCAAGCCGCTCGCGCAAGCGAGCGGAAGGTAAGGGTGAAAAGGTGCGGTAAGAGCGCACCGGGCCCCGCGTAAGCGAGGTCGCAGGGTAAACCCCACACGGAGCAAGACCAAATAGGCAGGGATGCTCGCCGCACTCTCCAGCGGCAGCAAGCGCATTGGCCCGATGCGCCCAGGCGGAGAGACCCGAAAGGGAGCCGGAACCTGCGGGTAGGTTGCTAAAGCGCCGCAGTAATGCGTCGCGTAGAGGAATGATCGTCTAAAACAGAATTCGGCTTACGGGCCGTCTGCAAACCTGAAATGGCCCCGGAAGATCCCACTCGGATCACCGGGGCCGCTCGGAAGGCCAGGGCTTTAGCCTTGGCGCTCTCATAGTCTCCGTCCTACTTGAAGCCCTTCCTTATTTGAAGCCCAACGTCGGATGCGGAATGTACGGCTCTTCCAGCCTTGCAATTTCCTCTGCCGTCAGCTTCACGCTCAGCGAAGCCACCGCGTCCTCGAGATGGTGCGGCTTGGTCGCGCCCACGATCGGCGACGTCACAAACGGCTTCGACAGCATCCAAGCCAACGCGACCTGCGCCATCGGCACGCCGCGCTCGGCTGCGATCTCCGCGCACCGGCCCACCACGCGCTCATCTGCCTCGGCCGTGTCCGCGTACATGCCCTTGCCGAACTGGTCGGTCTCCGACCGCTTGGTCTCACTGCCCCACGGACGCGCCAGCCGCCCGCGCGCCAGCGGGCTCCACGGAATCACGCCGATCCCCTCCGCCGCGCAGACGCCCATCATCTCGCGCTCCTCCTCGCGGTAGAGCAGGTTGTAGTGGTTCTGCATCGACACAAACCGGGTCCAGCCCTTCAGGTCCGCCAGGTACAGCGCCTTGGTGAACTGCCAGGCATACATCGACGACGCGCCGATATACCGCACCTTGCCCGACTTCACCAGGTCATGCAGCGCCTCCAGCGTCTCCTCGATCGGCGTCTCATTGTCCCACCGGTGCGTCTGGTAGAGGTCGATGTAGTCCGTCTCCAGCCGCCGTAGGCTGGCATCCACCTCGTTGAAGATCGCCTTCCGCGAGAGCCCGTTGCCGTTCGGCTCCTCGCGCATCACCCCGTGCACCTTGGTCGCGATCACCACCGACTCACGCCGCACATTCTTCTTCAGAAACCGCCCCACGACCTCTTCACTCGCGCCGCTCGAGTACACATTCGCGGTGTCGAAGAAGTTGATCCCCAGGTCCAGCGACTGCTTCAGGAACGGCTGGCTCTGCGCCTCATCGAGCGACCACGCATGCCGACCGGGCTTATTATGTTCGGCCGCCGGAGCCACTCCGTACGACATACAACCCAGCGTAATCCGCGACACCTTCAACCCGGTCTTGCCAAGGTTCACATATTCCATTCCATCTCCTCGTTCTTATCCGCGATCGAGCGCCCTCGTGGCGACGCTCGCTGGCTATCTGATGCACCAAGCCCCAGCTTCCATTCATCAAATCCGGCCCTGTCGGCAGACAGCAACTGCTCCTCTGCAAACCTATCCCGTGATCACCGCCAGCGAGAAGATCGTGATCACCACCGCCGATATATCCTCGATCACCGCCAGATTCCAGTCCGGCCGATCCGACCACTGCACCAGGTACTTTCGCACCAGATAGCCGCCAAACGCCCCCAACAGCGCTCCTATCGCACCCAGAAAGACACCCTCGAAGGCCGAGCCCGAAACTCCCGTCGCCGCGATCGCGCCCACCAGACCGCCAAAGACCAGCCGCGCTAGCAACGGTCCCGGATCCGTTCGATTCGGCGTCTTCGGCAGCTTGTCGACCACCAGCTCGCCCACCGCCATCAGCGTGAAGATCGCTACCGAGACCAGCTTGCCCGCCCACGCGGCCCAGGTCCCTTCGACCGGCAGATATCCAAGGTACGCAAACCAGCACGCTACCGTAATCGGCGTGAACGTCCGCAGGCCCGTCATCGTTCCCAACACCGGAATCGCCAGCAGCCACCCCATCATTGCCATCGCCATGGCTTACCCTTCCAGTCTTTCGTCGCGCAGCGTGCACTTCAAGGTACATCCTTCTACGGAATCATCCAAGCGTCTCGGCGAACATCTCGTGCTACAACAGTCGCATGCGCCCACTGCTCGTCCTCCCCTTGCTCCTCTCGGCAATCGCTCCCGTTTGCGCTCAGGAACCCGCAGCAAAGCCCGACGCGCATCTACCCTCCATCACCGGCAAGACCGCCTCCCTGCAGCACATGCCCGGCCTGCTCCCGCTCGACTGGGACGCGAAGACCGGCAAGCTCTACCTCGAGATTCCCCACCTCAACCAGGACCTGCTCTACACCGACTCTCTTCCCTACGGCACCGGCTCCAACGACATCGGTCTCGATCGCGGCCAGACTGCCCCCGGTCGCATCGTACGCTTCGAGCGCGTCGGCCCCAAGATCCTCCTCGTCGAGCCCAACCAGATGTTCCGCTCCTCCTCTGACGACCCCGCCGAGCAACTCGCCGTGCACCAGTCCTTCCCCGAGTCGATCCTCGCCGGCTTCAAGGTAGAGGCCGAAGATGCCGAAGGCGCCGTCCTCGTCGACGCCACCGACTTCTTCCTCCGCGATGCCCACAACGTCGCCGCGACCCTCGCGCGCACCCAGCAGGGCACCTACAAGATCGACCCCGCCCGCTCCACCATCACACTCGACCGCACCCGCGCCTTCCCAAGGAACACTGAGGTCGAGGCCATCCTGACCTTCGCCACCGACGCCACCCGTCCCGGCGAGTGGGTCCGCGATGTCACCCCCGAACCCCACGCGATGACCCTTCGCGAGCACCAGTCCTTCATCGAGCTGCCCGCCCCCGGCTTCACCCCACGCCGCTTCGATCCCCGCGCCGGCTACTTCCCCACCGGCTATCGCGACTACTCCGCTCCGCTCGGTCAGTCCCTCGACCAGCAGTTCATCATCCGTCACCGCCTCATCAAGAAGGACCCCAACTGCGAGACCGCGTGTGCGGCCGTACAGCCCATCCAGTACTACGTCGATCGCGGCGCACCCGAGCCCATCCGCTCCGCCCTCGTCGAAGGCGCGCGCTGGTGGGACCAGGCCTTCCAGGCCGCCGGCTGGGCTCCCGGAACCTTCAAGGTCGACGTCCTCCCCGAAGGGGCCGATCCCATGGACGTCCGCTACAACATCATCCAGTGGGTCCATCGCTACACCCGTGGCTGGTCCTACGGAGCCGCCGTCGCCGACCCCCGCACCGGCGAGATCATCAAGGGCAACGTCACCCTCGGCTCCCTGCGCGGCCGTCAGGACTACCTGATCGCCGAGGCCCTGCTCTCGCCCTACGTCTCCGGCAAGAAGATCACCCCAGCCGACGATCCCATGCTGCAAATGGTCCTCGCCCGCATCCGCCAGCTTGCCGCGCATGAGACCGGCCACACCCTCGGCCTCGCCCACAACTTCGCCGCCAGCTCCTTCACCCACTCGACCGAGCAGTCCGTCTCGGTAATGGACTACCCTCACCCCTGGATCACCCTCGACACTAACGGCATGCCTGATCTCTCCCACGCCTACGCCAGCAACATCGGTCAGTGGGATAAGGTCGCCATCGACTACGGCTATCGCCAGTTCCCCGCCGACACGGACGAACACGCCGGACTCAACAAGATCCTCAGCGATTCCGAGAAGACCGGCCTCATCTACATCACCGACGAGGACTCTCGCCCCCTCGGCGGCGCCCACCCGCATGCCCATCTCTGGGACAACGGCAGCGATCCCGCCGATGAGCTCAATCGCATCCTGACCATCCGCGCGGCCGCGCTCGCCCGCTTCGGCGCCAACGCCATTCCCTCCGGCGCTCCAATGGCCCAGCTCGAGGACACCCTCGTCCCCCTCTACCTGCTCCATCGCTACCAGACCGAAGCCACCATCAAGGAGATTGGCGGCCTCGACTACCGCTACCAGCTCCGCGACGATGCCCAGAGCAACCCCGCCTTGGTCAGCCCCGCCGAGCAGAGGAAGGCGCTCGACGCCGTCCTCAAGACCCTCTCCCCCACCTTCCTGACGCTGCCCGAGCCACTGCTCCAGATCCTCCCGCCGCGGCCTCCGGGCCTCGAAGCCACCCGTGAGTCCCTGCCCTCGGAGACCGGCCTCACCTTCGATCCCGTCGCCGCAGCCGAGTCCGCAGCCGACCTCACTCTCAGCGTCCTCTTCAACCCGCAACGCGCCAGCCGCCTCGTCGAGTACCACGCTCGCAACCCCGAAGAGCCCTCGCTCGACGCCGTCATCGACGCCACTCTGACCGCAACCCGCCCGGCAGCGTCCGCAATGCGCCCCACGTCTTCCACAGGCCGCACCGCTTCTTCCACAGACTTTTCCACAATTGGAAGCGATCCCGGGAAACTCACCACTGCCATCCAGAACGCCGTCTACGTCCGCACCGTCGAAGCGCTCCTCACCCTCGCCGCGGACCCTGCCGCTTCCTCCGGAGCCCGCGCCATCGCCTTCGCCAAGCTCGACCAGATCAAGCGCCAGGCCCGGCCATCCATCCCCACCGATCAATACATCGCCAACCGCATCGGGCAGTTCCAGACCGACCCAACCAAGTTTGTCCCCGCCAAGCCCATCGACGCTCCCCCGGGAATGCCCATCGGCGACACCGACGACGAGGACTAACCAGCGCACCGCAACCCGAGGCGATCGCCGGCGGACCTACCCTCCTGCGATCGCCCCGATCACCAGAAACGTCTCGCTCCCCCGCACCACTTCCTCCGGAAGCGCGTCGTCCGGCGCCAGATGCGAGAGATCCTGCTCACACGCAAAGAAGCGAATGAACGGCCGCCGCAGCTTCGTCGTCTGATCCCGCATCGTTCCCCGGAGCGCGGGATACGCCGCCTCCAGCGCGTCGAGCACCGAGGCTTGCGTCACCGCGCCTTCCACCATCACCCGGACCTCATGCCCCACCGCCGCCAGCCTGCATAGGTTCCCCGGCAGCTCCACCCGTATCGTCGCAGTCGTCGCACTCATGGCAGCGTCTGGACTTCGACCGACAGCACCGCCGGAAGGTCATGCACAATCGTCTGCCACGTGTCGCCCGAATCCGCCGAGCCATAGACCTGCCCGCCGGTCGTCCCAAAGTAGACCCCGCACGTGTCCAGCTGGTCCACCGCCATCGCATCGCGCAGCACGTTCACATAACAGTTGTTCTGCGGCAGCCCCACCGTCAACGGCTCCCACTCCCCGCCTCCCGTCCGGCTGCGATACACCCTCAGCCTCCCCTCCAGCGGAAAGTGCTCCTGGTCGCTCTTGATCGGCACCACATAGATGGTCTCCGGCTCATGCGCATGCACGTCAATCGCAAAGCCAAAGTCCGTCGGCAGATCCCCGCTGATCTTCTGCCACGAATCGCCCGCGTTATCCGAGCGCATCACGTCCCAATGCTTCTGCATGAACAGCCTCTCCGGATGCGCCGGATGCATCGAGATGTGATGCACGCAGTGGCCCACCTCCGCTGTCGGATTCGGAATGTACTTCGAGTACAGCCCCTGATTGATCGGCTTCCACGACGCACCACCATCATCGCTGCGAAAGGCTCCCGCCGCCGAGATGGCAATATAGATCCTCTCCGGGTTCGTCGGATCGAGCAGGATCGTATGCAGGCACATCCCGCCCGCGCCCGGCTGCCACGAGGGCCCCGTCCCATGCTGACGCAACCCCGACAGTTCCTGCCACGATTCACCGCCATCGCTCGACCGAAACAGCGCCGCATCCTCGGCGCCCGCATACAGCGTATTGCAATCCTTGAGCGAAGGTTCCAGATGCCACACCCGCTTGAACTCCCACGGATGCGGCGTGCCGTCGTACCACTGGTGCGTGCCTGCCACCCCGTCGTAGACGAACTTGTTGCCCACCGCGTTCCACGTCACGCCGCCGTCATCGGACCGCTGCACGATCTGCCCAAACCACCCCGAGCTCTGCGACGCATAGATCCGATTCGGGTCCACCGGCGAGCCCTTCAGGTGATAGATCTCCCATCCCGCGAAGTACGGCCCCGAGACCTTCCAGTCCTTGCGCGCCCCATCCGCAGTCAGCAGAAACGCACCCTTCCTTGTCCCCACAAGTAGACGAACCTGACTCATGCTACCTCCCCATTTAGACGTGCAGAGAATCAATGCAAAGCGAACCTGAAAACGGTATCGCCGGCCGCCGCATTTGGCAAGCACAGAGAGGCTTTTCCCATCCGTCCCACACGCGCTAAACCGCACTCCGCCACAGCGCGGCCGTCTTCCGGATTCTTACTCCATCACTGTCTTTCAGGTTTTCCCATCGGGGGAGCACACAGCCCACGCCGTAGGCAACTCACCTCGATCATCCCGTGTGTGCCCCATCGACACTGCCAACTTAAATAAATCTGCGCTCGATCGCTCGAGCGCAGACAAACAAATGGAAACCATCCGCCGTTTGGCGACAAACGAACCACCGAGTCTAGCCCTGTCGCAGCCAGCCGTACAGCGGGAACTTCTCCGCCAGCTCCAGCACCTGGCTGCGGATCTTCGCGAGCGCCGCCTCGTCGTTGCGCTTCTCGAGAGCCTGCGCGATCCAGCCGGCGATCAGCTTCATCTCCGGCTCCTTCATGCCGCGGGTCGTCAGCGCCGGCGTGCCGATGCGGATGCCGCTCGGCTTCATCGGGGGATTGGTATCGTACGGAATCGCATTCTTGTTCACGGTGATTCCGGCCGCATGCAGCGCATTCTCCGCCTCGCTGCCCAGAATGCCCTTCTGGAACACATCGATTAGCATCAGGTGCGTATCCGTGCCGCCCGAGATCACCCGATAGCCCTCGTCCGCCATCGCCGTCGCCAGCACCTTCGCATTGGCCACGATCTGCGCCGCATAGGCCGCAAAATCAGGCTCCAGCGCCTCCTTGAAGGCCACCGCCTTGGCCGCGACGATATGCACCAGAGGCCCACCCTGCTGTCCCGGGAACACGCTGCGATCGATGCCCGCGGCAAACTCCGCCGTGCTCAGGATCATGCCGCCACGCGGCCCACGCAGCGTCTTGTGTGTGGTCGTCGTCACCACGTGCGCGTGCGGTACCGGCGAAGGATGTGCTCCGCCCGCCACCAGACCGGCAAAGTGCGCCATGTCCACCATCAGGTAGGCGCCCACCTTGTCGGCGATCGCGCGCATCCGGGCAAAGTCGAAGATGCGCGGGTACGCGCTGCCTCCGCCCACGATCACCTTCGGCCGCTCCTTCACCGCCAGCGCCTCCAGCTCGTCATAGTCGATCACCTCGGTATCCTTCCGCACCTGGTAGCCGACGATGCGGTACAACTTGCCCGAGAAGTTGAGCTTATGACCATGCGTCAGGTGTCCGCCATGCGCCAGGTCCAGCCCCAGGATGGTGTCGCCGGGCTGCAGCAGCGTCATGTACGCCGCCGCGTTCGCCTGCGACCCCGAGTGCGGCTGTACGTTTGCATGCTCCGCGCCAAACAGCTTCTTCGCCCGCTCCCGCGCCAGCGTCTCGACCACGTCGGCGTACTCGCAGCCGCCGTAGTAGCGCTTGCCGGGGTAGCCCTCGGCGTACTTGTTGGTGAAGACCGTCCCCGCCGCCTCGAGCACCGCGCGGCTGACAAAGTTCTCCGACGCAATCATCTCCAGCCCCTCGTGCTGGCGCGCAATCTCATTCTTTATCTGGGCCGCAATCTCGGGATCGGACGCGGCAAGGGGGGCAACAAGATCTATCGACATGTCAGGATTCTACCCGTGCATCCCGTCGCAGTGCACTCCGCGACGTCCGGAGATCGCTCCCCCGGACACCCCACCGGATTCCCCAAAAACACAAGGCCCTCGCGAAAATAAATGTCGAACCCGTGTCACATTCTTCGAGGCAGTTGACACGAGGGCTCTTTACAGTTCTCCTGTGCATCTTCACCAAACTTTTCTCCACGAGCGACACCACGTTTTCGCCCAAATTCAGCGAGAACCCGAGGAAAGCACGACCTTCGGTTCAACGCCCCTGCTCGCGAAGCCGCTTAAATGATTGATAAACAAAGGATCCCAGATACCAGCCATCCAGATACTTGTACGGCGTCTCCCCGGTCGTATAGTGCCCGCATGGCAGCACCTTCGACACATAATCGACGCCCAACCGGTCGAAATTCTTCAAAACCTCGACCGAAAACTCCTCCAAAAAGGTCAGATCATAGGTCCCATGAACAACCAGAACCCTTTTAGAATGTGCGGCGAACTGCTCCATGTAGGAAGCAGGGCTCACCGCGCGAAAGATCGCCCGAACATCCTCCTGACTCAGCCCCGCCTCCTCGAACGCAGCCCGAATATGCCGCGTGCTCTGCCCCGTCCACACCACATCCCCAAACTGCGTGGACGCATGATTAAACGCACACACCTGGATCCGCGCATCATGGGCTGCGGCGATGAACGCGTAGCACGATCCGAGGCTTGTCCCGAGCACTCCAAACTGTTGATACCCCTTGGTTTCGAGCCAATCCAGACAGCTGCGGATATCGACGACGGCCTGCCGGCAGGCAGCCGTGGTGCGACCGATGTTCGAGCTTACGGCGTAATCCGAGCGCTCTAACTCAGCCGGCCTGCGAATGTCGTGATATGGCTTCGAAAGCCGTAACGCAGAGATTCCAAAGCGGTTAAAGAGCGTGCATAAGGCGTTGTGGCTGAAGGCATCGGCATTCCACTGCGGCATCACGATGATCGCCTGCTTCGGCCGTCCCTTATGGCTCCCTGGCGGTGCTGGATACCATCGAGCGTTGACGATGTCGTTCTCCGGATGGCGGGTCCGGATAGGAGAGGTAAATCGCAGAAAGTGCGCGGGTTCCACCTCTCCTGTGGCAGCGCGGCGCTTCAGTTCTGCATCCTGGTCGAGGGTCTCGGGGCGAACATTGGTGGGAAAGAGTTGCGGGTGGCGCTCCTCGAGGCGAAAGTCGGTCGGCGTCTTGTATCCGAAGAACTCGTGGTTGCGAGCAACAATATCGTCATTCACTGCAGCCATTTGCGATAGCGCTGGAGCGGAGTTGGCTTCCGAAAAATTGGCAGCCGTGGAGTTGAAATCCCGGAGCCAATCAAATCCCCATTCGAGGGGACGGACGATGCGATTTGTATCTCGTGTTGTGAGCGCGGTCTCCCAGGCAAACATCCACTTTCGATAGAGGGCTGAGAGCATATTTTTCAAGTTTATCAAGGGCTCCGACCACTCAAATTCCTTGCTAACAGCCGTGGCCCAGGGCCCAACAGGCTAAGTCTCCTGGAATCACAAGCAGACACGGCCTACGAGATAGTCCGCTGGCGTCTCGTTCCGAGCGAGAAGAAGCGACTGCACCGCACAGGATGGGGAAGCCGGCCGCAGGGATGTGGGCCTAGGTCAGCCGGGGGAACAACAACCCAGATTGAGGACCGTTTGCTGCACCATGAGCAGGCGATACGGCGAATGAAGGGTATGATGGCGGGGCCCTTCGGCGGTCTGCTCACGGCGGTGCGCTTGGCGATTGACTACTTTCTTGGAAGACATTGAGGGCAGAGATTTGGAATTCGTGACGGTATTCTTGCGCAGGATCACGCTGCTCCTAGTGTGATTCAGGGGACGGAAAGGCTCTTTGGCGCCAAGACGGGGGAACAGAAGAGCCGGCGGCGATCCACATCGCGGACGCGGTGAGCACGCAGCAGATTGCGAATGCAGATGGGTTTACGGCAGGACTGGGCCAGATTGTCGATGGCGTGGTGGCTTGCCTGAACGCGAGTCTCTGGGCGAAGCGCTAGGGTTTTTAGCGGAGACAGCAGGGCTGTGATGGCGAGCGGCGTTCCGGGATTCACCGGTGGAAAAGCTATAATCGGGGCCATGGACGCCGAACCGCTGGTTGGAGTTGTGATGGGAAGCCGCAATGATTATGCGGTGATGAAGAGCGCAGTGGAGATACTGCGGGAGTTTGGCGTAGCGCACGAGGCACGTGTGGTGTCCGCACATCGGACGCCTGACCTTCTGTTCGATTACGCCGAGAAGGCTGTTGGACGCGGGTTGCGCGTGATCATCGCGGGAGCCGGCGGGGCGGCGCATCTACCCGGCATGCTGGCGGCGAAGACCGTAGTGCCGGTGCTGGGAGTTCCCATTGCCGCGACGGCGCTGCAGGGGATGGACGCCCTGCTTTCGATCGTACAGATGCCCAAGGGCATCCCCGTGGGGACGCTGGCGATCGGCGCGGCGGGTGCGGCGAATGCGGCGCTGTTGGCGATTGGGATGCTCGCAGCGGGCGAAGATGGAGACGCCGCTCTGCGTGAGAAATTGACTGCATGGCGGGCGAGCCGGCGCGATGAGGTGTTGGCGCAGACGCTCGACGAGGCCGCAGTCGTGGAAGGTCAAGAGGTCGGACGGTGAGCCAAGGCACGGGAACTGCTCGTCCGATATTGCCGGGAGCGACGATTGGAATCTTCGGTGGCGGCCAGCTCGGCCGCATGACGGCGATGGCGGCACGGGCGATGGGATATCGCATTCACGTGCTGGATCCAGACCCGGCGTGCCCGGCGCGCTTTGTGGTGGACGAGTGCATCGAGGCGGGATGGGACGACTCGCGCGAGGCGGCGAATCTGGCGCGGGCCTGCGATGTGGTGACGCTCGAGATTGAACAGATCTCGCCGGCCAGCATGGAGTCGGCGGGGGCGTTTGCACCGGTGCGGCCGGGGCGCGCGATGCTGGCGATCCTGCAAAACCGGATAGAACAGAAGGATTGGCTGCGGCGGAATGGGTTCCCCGTCGGTGAGTACAGGGCGGTACGATCGGTCGACGCACTACGCGAGGCCATTGTGGCTCTGGGCGGGCGGTGTTTCTGCAAGAGCTCGACCGGCGGTTACGACGGCCGCGGGCAGGGCAAGGTCGGCTTCAAGGACGACGCGGATTTAGAGGCCGAGGTGCGAGGTGCCTGGGAGGCGCTGGGCGAGAGCGAAGGCGTCGCCGAACAGGCGATCGATCTCGAGCGCGAGATCTCGGTCCTGGTGGCGAGGGCGCCGAACGGCGAGGTGAAGGTCTATCCGGCGGCGTGGAACCATCACGACCACCAGATTCTCACCTGGAGCGTGATTCCAGCGCCGATTCCGGCGGCGATGGAGGCGGTGGCGCGGAAGATCGCCAAGGAGATCGCGGACACGTTCCAGTTAGAAGGGCTGCTCGCGGTCGAGATGTTTGTGGCTACGGATGGGCGGCTGCTGGTGAACGAGCTGGCGCCGCGGCCGCACAACAGCTATCACGCCAGTGAGCGCGCCTGTGTGACGGGGCAGTTCGAACAGCATGTCCGCGCGATCTGCGATCTGCCGCTTGGCGGAGTCGAGGTAGTGCAGCCTGCGGCGATTGCGAACCTGCTCGGCGAGGTGTGGCTGGATGAGAAGGGCGGGCTGAAGGAGCCTCACTTCGACGCGGCACTGTCGGTCCCCGGCGTGCGGCTCCATCTCTACGAGAAGCAGAGGCCGCGCAAGGGACGCAAGATGGGCCACCTCTCGGCGGTCGGGGCAACGGCGGACGAAGCGGTCGAGCGGGTGCTGCGGGCCAGTTCCCTGCTCTAGGCATTTTACAGAGATAAGGAAGCGCGGCGGACTCGATGAGTTCGCCGCGCTTTTGACTTTTGGGTTGAAACTAGCCGATGTCTTCGGACCAGTTCTCGAGGTAGGCTTTGAAGTCCGACATGAACTTGCCGGCGTCCGCGCCGTCCACGATGCGGTGGTCGAAGCCGAGCGTGAAGCGCTGGATGGAGCGGATGGCGATGGAGTCCGCGCCGTCCTTGTCGGTGATGACCTCAGCCTCTTTGTTGAGACCGCCAATGCCGAGGATGGCCGCCTGGGGCTGGTTGATGATCGGTGTGCCGAACTGCTCGCCGAAGATGCCGGAGTTCGTGAGGGTGAAGGTTCCGCCGGAAATCTCGTCGGGAGCGAGCTTCTTGCCACGGGCGCGCTCGGCAACATCGACGATGGCGCGTGCGATACCAAGGAAGGACTTCTCCTCGGTCTGCTTGATGACGGGGACGATCAGACCCCAGTCGAGCGCGACGGCGATGCCGATGTTGATGTTCTTGTTGTAGCGGATCGCGTCGCCTTCCACCGCTCCATTAACGATGGGATGCTTGCGCAGGGCGGCGATCGCGGCGCGCGTAATAAACGGCATGTAGGTGAGCTTGACGCCGTTGCGCTGTTCGTACTTCGACTTCTCCTTCTCGCGCAGACGCACGATGCGGGTCATATCGACCTTGAAGACGGTGTGGACGTGCGGGCTGGTGCGCTTGGACTCGACCATACGCTGCGCGATGATACTGCGCATCTTGGTCATTGGGACCAGTTCGCCCGGGATCGGAGCGGGGGCTGCAGCCGGCTTCGCGGCAGCGGCAACGGGTGCTGCGGGTGCGGGCGCCGCAACCGGCTGAGGAGCGACCGACACTGCCGTGGGCTTGGGACCCTGCTCGAGATGGCCGAGGATGTCGGCCTTGGTGATGCGGCCAGAGGCGCCGGTTCCTGGGACCTGGGCGAGATCGACGTTGTTGTCCTTCGCCATCTTGCGGACCAGTGGCGAAGAGCGCAGGCGCTCAGCCTCGGAGGCGCTGGCTGCGACCGGCTGAGCCGCAGCAGCAGGAGTCTGGGCAGGAGCGGACGGGGCGGCGGCAGGCTTGCCGGCGGCTCCGCCGATCACGGCAACGACGGTGTTGATGCTGACGGTCGAACCCTCGGGGACCTTGATCTCGGAGAGGACGCCGGCGACGGGCGACGGAATCTCGGCATCGACCTTATCGGTGGAGATCTCGAAGATGGGCTCGTCGCGCTGGACGGTGTCGCCGACCTTCTTGAGCCACTTGGTAATGGTGCCTTCGGTGATGGACTCGCCCATCTGAGGCATCAGGACGTCCGTTCCGGCCGCTACAGGGGCAGCCGGCTGGGATGGGGTCTCGTTCGCGGCGGGAGTGTCGACAGCCGCGGGGGTCGCGGTGTCCGCGGCAGGAGTTGCAGCGGTCTCAGCCTTCGCAGCGGAAACGCTTGCGGAGGCGCCGTCGGCGATGGTGCAGACGACGGTGTTGATCTGGACGGTGGTACCTTCGGCGATCTTGATCTCTTCAAGCGTGCCAGCAGTCGGGGAAGGGATCTCGGCATCGACCTTGTCGGTGGAGATCTCGAAGAGCGGTTCGTCGCGCTGGACGGTGTCGCCGGGTTTCTTCAGCCACTTGGTGAGGGTGCCTTCGGTGATGGATTCGCCCATCTGGGGCATGACTACTTCGGTCGACATTAGTAAGTCCTTCCACGCGTGAGTCAATCTGCCCCGCATGCGGGGCACAACCCTTCAGATTATAGTGCCGTGGAACGGGATAGTGCTTGAATGCGGCTGGTTGCGTTCTATTAGCGAACAGGCGCAGCCAAAAGCTGCTCCAGTGACTCGCACCAGAGCATCTGGCGCTCAAACACATGGCCGAAGTTGCGCGCGGCCGCATTCAGCGCCGCTTCCATCGTTGGTTGCTGCTCGGGATCGGCCTCCAGCTCGAGGCTGGTCACCTCGCGGTCAGCGATGCCGCAAGGGACGATCCACTGGAAATCGCGCAGGTCGGTGGTGACGTTCAGGGCGAAGCCGTGCGATGTGACACCTTGCGAGACGTGTACGCCGATGGCGGCGATTTTTTTCTCCTGGATGCTGCCACCAGCGATGGTCCAAACGCCAGTGCGTTTGCAGATGCGCTGGGCCAGGACACCGAAGTTTCCGCAGGTGCGGATGAGGACCTCTTCGAGCAGGCGGACGAAGTCGACGGGGCCAAGGTGAGGCCCTTTTTTTCCGGGAAGGTCGCCGCGCAGGTCGATGATGGGGTAGCCGACCAGCTGACCTGGACCGTGATAGGTGACGTCGCCACCGCGGTTGATCTCGTGGAGCTCGACGCCGCGCTGGCGGAGGAGTTCGTCCGAAGCGAGGATGTTGGAGCGGTTCGCGTTGCGGCCCAGGGTGAGCACGGGTGGATGCTCGAGCAGCAGGAGCGTGTCGGCAATCTGGTTCTGCTTGCGCGCGGCGACGACCTGCTGCTGGATCTGAAGCGCTTCGGCGTAAGGAACGCGGCCGAGATGGAGAAGATTTACAAACATGACGACCTGCTAAAAGAGACCAATCTATGGAGAACAGCCGAGCCGTGAGGGCTCGGCTGTTTTTTTCAGGGTGGCAGTGGGCTAGACGTTGATCGCCATGCCCTCGACGCTGGAGAAGCCGTCGAGCAGGCTTTCCGACAGCGTGGGGTGGGCGTGGATGGTGAACATCATGGATTCGACCGTGGCCTCGAGCTCCATGGCGGTGACGCACTCGGCGATGATCTCGGTGGCGCCGGGGCCGATGATGTGGACGCCCAGGATTTCGCCGTACTTCGCGTCCGCGACGACCTTTACGAAGCCATCATGCGAGTCGAGGATGGTGGCCTTAGAGTTGCCCACGAAGGGGAACTTGCCAACCTTGACCTGGTAACCCTTTTCTTTTGCCTGCGCCTCCGTGAGACCGACGGAGCCGATGCTGGGGTCGGTGTAGGTGCAGCCGGGGATGCGGTCGCGGCGGACCGGGCGGGCGTACTTGCCGGAGAGCTTGGCGGCCACGACCAGGCCCGACATGGCGCCGACGTGCGCGAGCTGGGGCAGGCCGGCGACGATGTCGCCGATGGCGTAGACGCCTGGCTCGGTGGTCTCCATCCACTCGTTGGTGGGGATGAAGCCGCGATCGAGCTGGATGTTGGTCTTGTCGAGGCCGGCATCGTAGGTGCGAGGGGCGCGGCCGACGGCGACCAGCACCTTTTCCGCTTGCTTGGTTTCGCTCTTCCCGTCGGACTTGGTGAAGTGAACGAGGACGCCGTCCTTATTTTTCTCGAACTTTTCGACCTTGGCGGAGATGTGGACGTCGATACCACGCTTCTTGTAGAGGCGCAGCAGCTCCTTGCTAATGTCCTCGTCCTCGACGTTGACGATGCGCGGGAGAGCTTCGAGGATGGTGACCTCGGCGCCGAAGCTCTTGAAGACAGAGGCGAACTCGACCCCGACGGCACCGGCGCCGATGACGATCAGCGACTTCGGCATGGTGGTGGTCTTGAGGATTTCGATGTTGGTCATGATGGTGTCGTCCGGTGTGTAGCCAGGCAACATGCGGGCGTCGGAGCCGGTGGCGAGCACCACTTTTTTGGCCTTCACCGTTTGCGTCTTGCCGTCGGCGAGCTTCACGTCGATGGTGTGGACACCCTCCTTCGCCGGGCCGGTGAGACGGCCGTAGCCCTTGAAGGTGGTGATCTTGTTCTTCTTCATCAGGAAGTCAAGGCCCTTGGTGTGGCGGGAGATGACGTCGTCCTTGCGGGCGAGTACGCCGGTCCAGTTGAGCTTGGGCTGGACGCCGTCGATTCCGTAGCGCTCGGCGTGCTTCAGGTGGTCCCAGAGCTCGGCCGAGAAGAGCATGGCCTTGGTGGGGATGCAGCCCCAGAGCAGGCAGGTGCCGCCGAGGCGGTCGTTTGCGTCGATCAGCGCTGCCTTGAGACCGTACTGCGCCGCGCGGATCGCGCAGGTATATCCGGCGGGACCGCCGCCCACCACGACAACGTCAAAGATCGTCTCTGCCTTCGTATCTGCCAAGGGTAGATGCTCCGTTTTCTGTGTAATTACCAAACCGATTTATTTTACGCCCGAGGAACAGAGGCAGTGATCAGGACTAGGGATCAGTAGGCGTCGTAGACCTCCTTTCTTCGTCGTCCTCGTCGCCGTATTCGTCGTCCTGGTTTTGCAGGGCGAACTGGGCGAGGTCGAGGCCGTCGGGTGTGGACTCGGCGGTGCGAACGACATCCGGCGCGTAGGGCATGAGGTTGAGCGTGGCGGCGTTGCTGTTGGCGAGTTGCAGGCCGTAGAGCAACGCGGTGGCGCGGCGGGAGTCGAACAGTTTTTCCACAGCATTAGATCTGTAACTTGCCCGATATGAATGTGTTACAAAAATGCAAAAATCCAGATTGCCGCAGATTTGGTGCAAGTTTGGTACAAAAACAGATTTCTTTACTTTTTTCGGTACAAGTTCGACCTCAAACTGAAGTGCCCTCCATCATTGAGCGTAGAACCACCACGATTGGCGCGGGTTCTCTTATAGACCCTCCCTAGAAGAGAATGCCGGGGAAGACGACAAAGAAGAGTGGGACCTAGAAAGGTTGAGGCGTTCGCTGCGCAGCCAAAGCTTGGCCGTCCCTCTGGAGGGCGGAAACCCTCGCCGCCTCCAGAGTGCAGGGATTGTTCTGGTCTGCGACGTGAATCTACCTCGTTCGGAGTTGCTATGTCCGCAGAGTACTCTGGCAAGAAGCCACCTCAGAACACCACTCAGGCTGCTCTCGCTTTAGAGCGCCACTACACCGTCGCCGAAGTCGCCAAGATGTGGACGTTAAGCGAAAAGACCATCCGGCGCATGTTTGATGAAGAACCCGGTGTCCTCCAATGGGGATCACCAGAGACTCGCCGCAAACGTGGCTATCAAACGCTTCCTATTCCAGAGAGTATTTTGTTGCGCGTCCATCAAAAGAGGGAACAGAAGGCCGGTTGGCGTTTCTGGCTAAGGATCGAGTCCGAGATCGCCTAGCTTCAGGAGTGTGCTCAACTCCGCGGTATGTGCCGGTTCGTCGAGCGAGCCCCAACGTTCCCACTTCAGTTCCTTGCCTGCGTGTTCAAAGATCGCGCACGAAGGCACGCTCAGTTCATGCCGGGAAGGAAAGAGAATGCCGTCCGGCTTCTCTGAATGAGTGCGCAGCGCATCGGACCATGCCTGCGCCACCGCATACGATCCGGTGCAGATGCGTCCATCCAATCCCAGCCGCATCTGTCCGCCCTTGGCGTAGAGATCGACAAACCGAAGCGGACGCTTTGCGCGGATCAGGGCTACCGGCCTCTCATGCAGTTCTTTGAGCGAGACGCTTGTCCGTCCCAGCTCTTGCATGAAGGTTTCGACAAACGCGCCTTCTAGAGCGGGCGCTGCGTATAGCACGCCACAATCGCCGTTCGCGGAATCGAAGCGGTAGTCCAGGGTCTTGCCGAAGAACATTGGGGTCTTATGCACCGTGCGGTAGATACGAAAGAACGGGCCAGCAAGTGGCGTGATGATCGGCTTGCGGCGGCCAAGAGCTGTCGTTGGCAGTGGCAGATCGCCGGGCTTGGAGATTGCGCTCACGCCGCTCCATGCTCTTCCAAAGTTCTCGCGGCCTTCAAGACGGGCTCAAACTCTCCGGTCCGCAAAAGCTGCAGGGGAGACTTTCCGTTAAGCCGAACATTTCCATTCACGAAGAACGAGAGCTTCCTCCAGGCGTCGTGCCCTTTGAGGGCAGCGAGCACTTCTTCCAAGTGATCGAGCGTTTTGTTCTTTTCAATCTGCCAGACCGGGTATACGAACCGATTCCCAAGCTCTACGGCCAGGAGTATTCCCGCCTTGCGCCGCTTGTCCACCGACTGGCGCTGGATGCCGAGGAGATTTCCCACTTGCTCCGGCCCGATCACACCCCCCTCAGCTTCGAGCAGTTCTTTCCGCCGCACCTGCCCGAGCAGCTTGGCTTCGGCAAGCGGGTCTTGCGATAGAACAGCATCGAGCGCGGCAGGCTGTTGCAGCGCAGAAAGAAGAACGCCTACGTCCGTGGGGGCAGAGGCGGCCTCATCGAGCGAGTTACGGTCGAGCGCCGTTAGAAGAACCTCAATGGCGCGCGCTGCCCGCCGCTGAAAGACAGCGTGTCCTGTATGGGGGGCTTCCATAACTGCCAGTGCTTTGCTCATATCGGTTTACCTCTTCCACTATGATACACCGGATGTAAATGGTAAACCAACCTCTCCGGAGACTCAGCTTACCATTGCGCCCGTCCCGGCAGTAACGCCCATGCCGACTGGACGCTCTTCTCCAGCTGGTCCTGACGGGCACGCACCCATGGCGAGTAGTGCTTCTCAGTGATGCGGACGCTGGAGTGGCCGAGCAGGATAGAGACCTGGTCGATGGGAAGGCCTGCCAGCAGCATCTCGACGGCGAAGGTGTCGCGGAACATGTGGCAGTGGCAGCGCTTGAGCGTGCCGTCCGGCTTCTTAAGAGCCGCAACTTTGAACAGGCGGCGATAGGCTCGCTGCCAGTTGGCGACGTAGTTCGGTCGATCGGGTGGCAGGTATTAGGCGAGGAGCTTGGCGGCGTCCTTGGCGAAGTAGGTGACGATGAAGTCGGCGCCGGCACGGCGGATGCTGAGGAGAGACTCGAGCATGGCGCGTTCGGGCTCGAGCCAGCCGCGTTGGAAGGCGGCATGAAGCATGGAGTACTCGCCCGAGACCTGGTAGGCGCCGAGAGGCAGATCGTAGCGCTCGCGGGCCTCGCGGATGACGTCGAGGTAGGGCATGGCGGGCTTCATGAGGAGCATGTCGGCACCTTCGGCGACGTCCTGGTCGATCTCGCGCATGGCTTCGCGGAGGTTGGCGCCGTCCATCTGATAGGTGCGGCGATCGCCGAACTGCGGGGCGGAATCGGCCGCTTCACGAAACGGCCCGTAGAAGGCGGAGGCGAACTTGGAGGCGTAGCTCATGACCGGGATGTCTTGATGGCCCGAGGCGTCCAAGGCAATTCGGATGGCTTCGACGCGGCCGTCCATCATGTCGGAGGGGGCGACGATGTCGGCGCCGGCCTTGGCGAGCGAGGCGGCGGTTTTGGCGATGAGAGTGACGCTGGGGTCGTTGTCGATGTGGAAGTGGTCGCCGTCGCGGGCAACGACGCCGCAGTGGCCGTGCGAGGTGTACTCGCAGAGGCAGACGTCGGCGATGGTGACGAGGGAGTCGAGGGCGCGGTTGGCCTTGAGGGCGCGGAGGCCCTGCTGGACGATGCCCTGGGCGTCCCACGCGCCGGTTCCCTGCTCGTCCTTGCTCTCGGGCAAGCCGAAGAGGAGCAGGCCGCCGATGCCGAGGGCGGCGCAGGCTTCGGCCTCCTTGACTGCCTCGTCGAGGGAGAGGTTGAAGACGCCGGGCATAGAGGAGATCTCGCGGCGAATGCCTTCGCCGGGGCAGAGGAAGAGGGGATAGATGAAGGAGGAGGGGCGGAGATGGGTCTCGCGGACGAGAGAGCGCATGGCTTCGGTGCGCCGCAGGCGGCGCAGGCGAGTGACGGGGAAGTTCATAGATCTAGTCTACGAGGGTTGGCGGGCCGGGGGATAGGGCGGTGTCGCTGGCGGACTTGCTGGCGCTGGATGCCCGCCTGACGCGATACAGCCGCGATGAAGATGGGCACCCGGCAAGGATCAGGAGCGGTCGGCGATGGCGTCGTACTCCAGGCCGGAGGCGGCGGGGGCGAGCAGCCAGAGGGTGTAGATACCAAGGGCGGTGCCGAGCAGTGGCCGGAAAAGGGCAAGGATGGCGACGACGATGGCCAGGGTGCGGCCCCAGGGTTTGCGCTGCAAGAGGCTGAATCCGACCAAGAAGGCGAGTGCGGTGGAGACAAGAGTCACGATGGCAATAACGGGGAGCAAGGCGGCGGGCCAGCCGCCGCCGAAGCCGGGACTGAACGGCCAGCCGTAGCCGCCGAAGTTGCGGAAGGTGAAGGCGCGGAGGACAAGGATGCCGATCAGGCCGCCGAGGATGCGATAGGCTCCGTAGGCGAACCAGAGGATGCCGGCGGTCTGGAGGTTGCGCTCGACGCGGAGGCGGGGGACGAGCGCGGGGTGGAAGTACGGGCCGGGAGGGGGAGGGCTGAAGGGTGGGACGGGATCAGCGAGATGCGCGCCGCAGCGAGCACAGAAACGGACTCCATCGGGAACGGGGCTTGCACAGGTTGGACAGACCATTAAACACCTCCGAAAAACGGGCGCCGACAAGATACTACGCCGCGAGAAGGGGGTTGGTTCCCTGGGCGGAGAAAGAGATGCTTTGGCGGATGGGAGGGGGAGGGCCGCGCGTCCTTTTCAGGTGCTGCGGGTTGGGGTGGCGCATCTTATCGACAGGAAGACGAGACTGCCGGGTTGCGCATGCGGCGGGGAATGGAAGCATTATGTTTGGTTTCACAGGTTCATCGGCAAGGCCTGCTGCTGCAGGCGCGGCACACGAGCAGGAGCAGAGCGTATCCGGTACGGCAGTGACGCGGCGGAGCGCGGTGGTTCGGATGCTGGGGCTTGCGGCGGCGCTGCCGGCGTTTGCGGGGCTGCTGGGGCGTCGGGCAGAGGCCCAGGTGGCGGGACCGGCGATCGTCAACCTGGTGACCTTTGCGGTGCCAGCGGCGGGGATGGAACGGTTTCTCGCGATCAGCAGGACGAACAGCGAGGCATCGCTAAAGGAGCCGGGGATTACGGGCTTCGAGGTGCTGGTGGCGCGCGATACACCGAACACGGTGCTGCTGGTGGAGACGTATCGGGATGAGGCGGCGTATAAGTCGCACCGGGTGACGCCGCACTTTTTGGCGTATGTCGAGGGCGTGAAGGAGATTGGGGCGGAGCGGACGGCGGTGGTGGCGACGCGCTACTTCCCGGCCTGAGCGCAGATCCGGCCTGAGGCCAGAAAGATAAGGATGGGCGGTGGGTTCGCTCGCGTTGGGCGCGGTCGCTTACGATAAAAGGGTGACTTCGCCGAATCTTCTGCCCGATATTCCCTCTCCCCTTGCTGAAGCCAGCGCCGCGGCGCTGGAGTGGCCCCGGCTGCGCGAGTACATCGCGGGCAAGACGTTCTCGCCGCTGGGGCGGGCGTGGATCAGCGCGCTCGAGCCGACGTCGGATTTGATTTGGATTGAGCGGCAGCAGCAGCGAACGGCCGAGTTGCGGGCGATGCTGACGGCGGGTGGGACATTCGAGTTTCATGGAATGTTCGATCCCACGGTGTTGCTGGACAAGGCGCGCATCGAGGGATCGGCGCTCGAGGCGCTGGAGATTGCGAGCCTGCTGGTGGTGGTGGAGCGGGTGGCGGCGTGGCGGAATCTGCTCGGTTCGCCGGAGGCTGCGCGGGGCCATGGGCTGGCAAATGCAACGAGTATTCGGGCGCTGTCGGCGGACCTGCTGGAGTACGATCTGGCGCCGCTGCTGCGGGTGCTGCGCGGGAAGATCGAGCCGGATGGCAGCCTGTCCGATGATGCGAGCCCGGAGCTGCGGCGGATTCGCAAGGCGATGGAGCGGCAGCATCGCGCGATCGAGGAGAGCCTGCGGCGGTCGCTGCGGTCGCTGTCGGAGGGTGGAAGCACGCAGGAGGACCTGATCACGGTGCGCGGCGAGCGGTTCGTGATCCCGGTGAAGGCGGAGTTCAAGCGGCGCGTGCCGGGCGTGGTGCATGGGTCGTCGTCGTCGGGGCAGACGGTGTTTGTGGAGCCGCTGGAGACGATTGAGCAGAACAATGAGCTTGTCCGGCTGCTGGATGAGGAGCAGGCGGAGATTCATCGCATTCTGGTGGCGATGACGCGGGCGCTGGGAGAACATGCGTCGACGCTGCTGCTGGGCGCAAGCATTCTGGCGGAGGTGGAGTCGCATGTGGCGCGTGCGCGGTTTGCGAATGACCTGGAGTGCGTGCGGCCGGCGTTTACGAATGAGATTGCGCTGACGGCGGCGCGGCACCCGCTGCTCGAGCTACGGATGCGGGCGGCGGCGCGGGAGACAGGTGAGACGGCCGCGCGGCCCATTCCACTAACGATTGCGATGCCGGAGGAGGCGCGGCAGTTGATCATCAGCGGACCGAATACGGGTGGAAAGACGGTGTCGCTGAAGACGACGGGACTGCTGGCACTGATGGCGCAGGCGGGGATTCCGGTGCCAGCGGAGGAGGCGAAGCTTCCTTTGTTTCGGTCGATCTATGCCGATATCGGGGATGCGCAGTCGATTGAGCGGAACCTGTCGAGCTTCTCGGCGCATGTGGTGAACCTGGACCGAATCGCGCGGGAGGCGGCGACCGACTCGCTGGTGCTGCTCGATGAGTTGGGGTCCGCGACCGATCCTGAAGAAGGTGCGGCGTTGGCGGTAGCGATCGCTTCGCACTTTCTCAGGCTCAAGGCGTGGTGCTGTATTACGACGCACCTGACTTCGCTGAAGGTGTATGCGGCGAATCATACGGGCGTGCTGAATGCCGCTGTGGGGTTCGACCAGGAGACGCTGTCTCCGACCTATGAGCTGCGACTGGGTGTGCCTGGAGCGTCGGCGGGATTAAATATCGCGGCGCGGCTGGGACTGATGCCGGAGATCGTGGCCGCGGCGCGGGCGCAGATGACGACGCAGACCGCGGATATCGGGGCGTTCCTCGATCAGCTGCACGATCAGCTGACAGCCGCATCGCTCGAGCGGGAGCAGCTGCGGCGACGCGAGGAGGAGCTGCGCAAGGAGCGCGTCAAGCTGGAGTTGGAGGGACGCGCGGAGCAGAAGGCACGGACGCGGGAGCTGGAGGGGAAGCTCGAGTCGCTGATGCAGGACTTTGCGTACCAGCTGAAGGAGACGGTCAAGGCGATCGACGACAAGGCGCTGGCACAGAAGATCTCACGAGACTCGGATCTGCGGATGGCCAGACTGCGCCGGGAGTTTTCGGATCAGTTCAAGTCGACGGTGGTGGCGCATAATACGGGCGCCGATAGGGGCGATCCGGCGGCGCAGCCGCATCTGCCGCGAGGGATTAAAGTCGGTGACCTGGTGAAGTTGAAGTCACTAGGAAGACAGGCGCGGGTGGATCGCGTGATCGATGCGAGGAACTTCGAAGTGTCCATGGGGCCGATGAAGATGCGGGCGGCCATCGATGACATCGCCGAGGTGGAGCAGGTCAAGGTGATGACTCCGCTGCAGGCGGCACGACGGAAGGGCGGGGTGACGATCGCGACCAGCACCAGCGAGGATGCGGACTATATGTCGTCCGAGATTAATGTGATTGGACGGACGGCAGACGAGGCGGAGACCGAGGTGGAACGGTTTCTGGATCGGGCGTTTCTGGCAGGGCTGCCGAGGATTCGGATCGTGCATGGGACCGGGATGGGGATCCTGCGGCGGACGCTAAGGGAGTTCCTCAAGAGCCATCCGCATGTGGCGATGGTGATGGAGCCGCCTCAGAACGAGGGTGGGCAGGGCGCGACCGTGGTGGAGTTGCGGCAGTAGTTCGTCAGCGGGCAAGCTGTCGTTTGCTACCGCAAACGAGACCCACCGTAGTCGCAATGAAGCTGCGACGAAGCTGGGGCACCCGGTTCCGCACCTTCACAAAGAGACGCGCAGTACGGTGGTTTCGGATTTGGGACTAGGGACGGCGGGTGGCTACGATGGCGGTGGCGGAGTGGGCGGGGTTGTGGCCGTCGCGGGCGGCCTGGTAGCAGAACTGGAAGCCGATGATCAGCAGCCAGAGTGAGAGCGCGAAACGCAGGTAGCGGTTGGGGATCCTGGGGGCTACGCCCGAGCCGGCGATGCCGCCGAGGACGCCGCCGATGGCGAGCTTGGTGAGCAGCAGGCCGTCGTAGGCGCCGCCGAAGAGGTGGACGCCGGTGCCGACCAGAGCGATGCCGAGGCCAAAGGCGAGGTCGGTGCCGACGACCTGGGCGGCGCTGAGCGAGGTGAGCGAGAGCAGCGAGACGGTACCGAGAGCGCCGGCTCCCGAGGAGGAGAAGCCGACCTCGGCGCCGATAGGGAACATGATGGCGGCGAGCCATTTTGAGCGGTCGGCCGAGGGTCTCCCGATGCCTGCGGGCTGGAAGAAGCGGTAGAGATGGAAGCCCGAAGTGAAGATGATGATGGCGCCGAGGACGAAGTAGAGCGCTTGCTTGGGGCCGTGCTGGGCGACGTGCTTGAAGAGGACCGAGCCGAGGATGACGCCGGGCAAGCCGCCGAGGAGCATGATGGTGAGCACGCGGTAGTTGATCTGGCGACGGACGACCTGGACGGGGACGACAATGAACTTGACGATGGCGGAGTAGGCGAGCGCAGTGGAGACGGCGATTTCGACGGGGACGTGCAGGAAGAGGATGAGTAAGGGCGCCGTGATGACTCCGGCTCCGACGCCGGTGAGCGCGATGACGACGGCGATGAGGAAGCCAATGAGGAAATCCATGGTGGGTGCGCCTTTTCGTGCGGTAATGCTTCGAGCCTGGTGGAGCTGATAGATCGTTCGCTTCGGGATCTCTAGGAGGTTTGGAGGTGGATGCCGCACTCCTGTTTCTGGCCGCCCCAGCGTCCGGAGCGGGGATCGTTGGGATCGAGCGGGAGGCTGGTGCAGGGCTCGCAGCCGATGCTGGAGTAGCCGAGATCGTAGAGTGGGAGCAGAGGGATTCTGTGATCGCTGGTGTAGCGCCAGACGTCTTTGGAGGACCAGTCGGCGAGCGGGCTGATCTTGCGGATGGTTTTGTCGTTGGGGAGCGCGAAGTCTTCTACGGGCTGGAGGGCGGCGCGGCTCTTAGCCTGCTCGCGACGCAGACCGGTGAACCAGAGTTTGTAACCGGCAAGGGCACCGAAGAGAGGCTTGACCTTGCGCAGGTTGCAGCAGCGGCTGGGATCGGTCTGGTTGAGGATGCCGAACTCGGCCTCCTGCTGAGGGACGGTGAACTCAGGCAGGAGGTTGATGAGGTTCATGTGCCAGTCGGCGGCCATGCGGTCGCGGTAGGCGTAGACCTCGGCGAAGTGGTAGCCGGTGTCGAGGAAGATGACGGGGACCTGGGGCAGGTGCGCGCGGACCATGTGGAGGACGACCATGTCCTCGGCCTGGAAGCTGTTGGTGACGCAGAGGTCGGCTGAGATCCCGGCAAGTTCGGCACGGATGAGGGCTTCGGCGGCTTGGATCTTTTCGTCGGTGGTGAGGATGCTCATTGCTGGGCTCCTTTCGGTGCGGGCAGGATGCCGCGTTCGCGGAGCTCGGCGAAGAAGGCTTCGGGGGTGAGGATGGAGGCGTCGAGCGCTTCGTGCAGTGGGTCGATCTCCGCGCCGGTTGCTGCGTCGAGAATAGTGACGATGCCGAGGTGGAGCAGCGACTGCAGGACGCTCGGCGTGGACACGCGGGTGCGGACGACGGGGATGTTGGCGTCGAGGAGGAGTTGCTCGACGGCGGCGGCCTGCGCGGGGTTGGGGATGCGCAGGAGGGCGGATTTGTGCGCGGGAACGTTGCTTGTGTCGCTGTCCTCGCTACTGTTCAGGCCGCGACGAATCATGCCCGCGGCGACGGTAGCGTTGGTGGCAAGGTCGATGAGAATGAAGCTGCCGGTGGCTCTGTTCTCGGTATATCGATCGAAAAAGAGCGGTCGGGTAGTGGCAAGCTCCACGGTGCCGATGTCGTTCATCGCGAGGGTGTGGACGGCCTCCTGCTCGAGCGTGTGAATGTTGGTGCGGTGGAGGACGCGGGGGATGCGAGCGTTGAGGGTCTGGGCACCGTGCTTGAGCAGGTAGGGCTTGTGGGACTCGAGGCGGTGGGCGTCGAACCAGACGAGCGTGGCTTCGATTTGGGTGGCGTGATGGGGACGGTGCGCAGGCGTGACGAGGAGGTCGCCGCGGCTGATGTCGAGTTCGTCCTCAAGGGTGAGGGTGATGGATTGTGGGGCGCTGGCCCGGTCGAGGTCGCCGTCGAAGGTGGCGATGGAAGCGACGCGGCTGGTGCGGCCGGAGGGAAGCGCGACGATTTCGTCGCCGGGGCGGATGGTGCCGGCAGCGATCTGGCCGGCGAAGCCGCGGAAGTACTGGTCGGGGCGGATGACGCGCTGGATGGGGAGGCGGAAGCCTACTCCGGCGCTGGGGTCGGGGTCGCCGACAGGGACCTGCTCCAGGTGCTCGAGCAGGGTGGGTCCGGAGTACCACGGGGTGCGGGCGCTGGGCTCGACGACGTTGTCGCCTTCGAGGGCGCTGACGGGGATGGTGACGAGATTGGCGGCCCCGAACTCTCTGACCATCCCGTGCAGGTCGGCGGCGATCTGGTTGTAGACGTCTTCGGAGAAGTCGACGAGGTCCATCTTGTTGATAGCGGCGACGAGGTGGCGGATGCCGAGCAGCGACGCGATGTAGGCGTGGCGGCGGGACTGGGTGAGGATGCCTTTGCGAGCGTCGATGAGGATGATGGCGAGCGAGGCGGTGGAGGCTCCGGTAGCCATGTTGCGGGTGTACTGCTCGTGGCCGGGGGTGTCGGCGATGATGAACTTGCGGCGCTGGGTGGAGAAGTAGCGGTAGGCGACGTCGATGGTGATGCCCTGCTCGCGCTCGGCGCGGAGGCCGTCGGTG
>FSWS01000034.1_pt1 | contig 40004 bp, 32 predicted proteins | sample 1638091 | NCBI WGS metagenome assembly FSWS01 (sample SAMEA3914788, study PRJEB12502) | metagenome | biome: forest; material: soil | place: Canada | collected 2011-07-03 | depth 0.1 m
GCCGCCGTCAGCGTCGTCTTGCCGTGGTCGATGTGGCCCACCGTCCCGATGTTTACGTGCGGCTTCGACCGGTCAAACTTTTCCTTGCCCATGACTGCTCTCCATGTATCGTGTTGCTGAAATCAACCTTCCAAACTTGTGCCGCGGGACCTGTCGCCCCGCGGCCGAATGCAACAGAGGCTTACTTGCTGGCTGCTTCCTTGCCCTGCACCTTGGCAATGATCTCTTCCGAGACCGACCGCGGCGCCTCTTCATACTGCTTGAACTGCATCGAGTAATTCGCGCGGCCCTGCGTGCTCGAACGCATGTGCGTCGCGTAGCCGAACATCGTGCTCAGCGGCACCGTCGCCTTGATCGCCTGCGTTCCGCCGACCATCTCCATGCCTTCGATCCGTCCGCGGCGGCTGTTTAGGTCGCCGATGATGGTGCCCATGTACTCCTCGGGAACCGTCACTTCGACCGCCATCACAGGCTCCAGCAGAACCGGCTTGGCCTTGCGCGCCGCTTCCTTGAAGGCCATCGAACCAGCGATCTTGAACGCCATTTCGTTCGAGTCCACATCGTGGTAGCTGCCGTCGTACAGCGACACCTTAATGTCGACCATCTCGTAGCCCGCGAGAATACCGCGCTGCATCGCGTCCTGGATGCCCTGGTCGATTGGCTTGATGTACTCCTTCGGAATCGAGCCGCCCTTGGTGTCGTTGGTGAACTCGTAGCCCTTGCCCGGCTCGTTCGGCGAGATGCGGATCTTCGCATGCCCGTAGTTACCCGAACCACCGGTCTGACGGATGTACTTGCCTTCGGCCTCCGCGTTCGCGCGGATCGTCTCGCGGTACGCAACCTGCGGCTTGCCGACGTTCGCCTCGACCTTGTACTCACGCATCATGCGGTCGACAATGATCTCGAGGTGCAGCTCGCCCATACCGGCGATGATCGTCTGACCCGAGTCCACATCCGTGTGCACGTTGAAGGTGGGATCTTCCTGCGCCAGCTTGGCGAGCGCCATGCCCATCTTCTCCTGGTCAGCCTTCGTCTTCGGCTCGACGGCAACTTCGATAACCGTCTTCGGGAAGTCGATCGACTCAAGCACAACCGGGTGCTTGTCGGTGGTGATGGTGTCGCCGGTGACGAGATTCTTGAGGCCCACAGCGGCGCAGATATCGCCCGCCAGGATCTCCGTGATCTCTTCGCGCTTGTTCGCGTGCATCTTCAGCAGGCGGCCGATACGCTCCGTCTTGCCGGTACGCGGATTCAGCACCGAGTCGCCGGTCTTCAACATACCCGAGTACACGCGAATGAAGATCAGCTGGCCGACGAACGGGTCGGTCATGATCTTGAAGCCGAGCGCCGAGAAGGGCTCGTTGTCATCGGCCTTGCGGATGACTTCCTCTTCCATGTTGTCGGGGTTGTGGCCGATGACAGCAGGAATATCGAGCGGGCTCGGAAGGTAGTCAACGACAGCGTCGAGCAGCGTCTGCACGCCCTTGTTCTTGAACGACGAACCGCAGAGCACCGGGAAGATGTTCATCGCGATGGTCGCCTTGCGGATGCCAGCCTTAAGCTGCGCCTCGGTCGGCTCCTGACCCTCGAGATAGAGGTTCATGATCTCATCGTCCGAATCAGCCACAGCCTCAATGAGGTGCGCACGAGCAATCTTCGCGGTCTCGAGCAGGGTGGCCGGAATCTCCTCGACCGAGTACTGCGCGCCCATCGTCTCGTCATGCCACAGGATCGCCTTCATCGTGACCAGGTCGATCACGCCCAGGAACTTCGCCTCGGCGCCAATCTGGATGTTGATCGGCACTGCGCGCGCGCCCAGGCGATCGACGATGGTCGAGGTCGCGTAGACGGCGTCCGCGCCGGCCTTGTCCATTTTGTTGATGAAGCAGATGCGCGGAACCTTGTACTTGTCGGCCTGGCGCCACACGGTCTCGGACTGGGGCTGCACACCGGCAACCGCGTCAAAGCAGGCCACCGCGCCGTCCAGCACGCGCAGCGAACGCTCGACTTCAGCGGTGAAGTCCACGTGGCCCGGCGTGTCGATAATGTTGATGCGGATGTTCTTCCAGGTGCACGTCGTGGCAGCGGAGGTAATGGTGATTCCGCGCTCCTGCTCCTGCTCCATCCAGTCCATGGTCGCAGTACCTTCATGCACTTCGCCGATACGGTGCGTGATGCCCGTATAGAACAGAATGCGCTCGGTCGTCGTTGTCTTGCCGGCGTCGATGTGCGCCATGATTCCAATATTCCGGCAACGATTCAGAGGTATAGTGCGTGCCACGGTGTTTCTCTCTCATCTGCAGGCCCTGCCTGCGGTATAAATTCTATCCAGACCCTTGAAAACAGGGAGAGGGTTTCTGTTCCCTACTCCCTGTTCCCTATTCCCTGCTCTTACCAGCGGTAGTGTGCGAAGGCCTTGTTGGCCTCTGCCATGCGATGAACGTCTTCCTTCTTCTTCATCGCGGCGCCACGGCCGTTCGCAGCATCGAGCAACTCGGCGGTCAACTTCTCGACCATGCCCTTTTCGCCACGTGCGCGGCCATAGGTGACCAGCCAGCGAATCGCCAGCGACGTGCGCCGCTCCGGCAGCACTTCGATCGGCACCTGGTAGTTGGCTCCGCCCACACGGCGGCTCTTCACTTCGAGCAGCGGCTTGCAGTTCTCAATCGCCTTCTTGAACAGCTTCAGAGCCTCGTCGCCACCCTTCTGCTCGAGGTTCGTCATCGCCGTGTAGAAGATGCCCTGCGCGGTCGACTTCTTGCCGCCCCACATCATCGAGTTGACGAACTTCGTCACCAGGGTCGAGTTGTACACCGGATCCGGTGCAACTTCACGCTTCGCGATATAGCCTTTTCTTGGCATTGCTTTCTCTTCTCGTCTTCCTTCAGGACCGTCGACTTCTCAAGGCCTGAACCTAGATACTGCGAAAATTTTCTAAAACCGGCGAACCCGCAGACAACAGCCAAGATTTACTTGGCGGCAGCCTTGGGACGCTTGGCTCCGTACTTCGACCGGCTCTGCTTCCGATTGGCAACGCCAACCGAATCGAGCGTTCCGCGAACCACGTGATACCGAACACCCGGAAGGTCCTTCACACGGCCGCCGCGGATCAGCACAATCGAGTGCTCCTGGAGGTTGTGGCCGATGCCCGGGATGTAGGTCGTGACCTCGATCCCGTTGGTGAGACGAACACGAGCGACCTTACGCAGAGCCGAGTTCGGCTTCTTCGGGGTCTGGGTATAAACGCGGGTGCAGACGCCGCGACGCTGGGGAGAACCCTGAAGCGCCGGGCTGGCAGTCTTGTAGCGAGTGGGCGTGCGGCCCTGCTTGACGAGCTGATGGAACGTAGGCACTGAAGCTCCTTATTGTTGCGCTTGAAAACTGCGGCGCGTGAAGAAAACCTGTCAAACCTGTCAGCGCACAACCGGAAAGACCCTTACCATTCCCTACCTACCGCGCAAAAAACCCACGGCACGCAAAAAAGTGAGGACGCTGAAGCGCCTCTCGCAAGGATTGTTCCCAAGCTGTACGTCTGTCACTACACATTCAGACAAAATACAGTCGACGGTGACCGAGAGCCCTCAAACCTTGATCGTGATCAGGATTGAGGCCGGTTCCGTTTCGCTGTTCCGGCCCACATAGCCCATTCACATAGGATCCCCCTGTACTTCCAGCGGGGTGAAGGGTGTCGCAGGCACGATGGCGAAGGGCCGCAACGTACTGGCCTTCCCCGGAATTACCTCCCTAACCAAAAAACGTCAGAAAGCCGGAGAGCCGTGCGGTGTGATTCGACTTCCAGTGTATCGCAGTTTTTTCTTCCTGTCTGCCGAAAACTCTGGAAGCCATTGCAACCTTCTTACAGTAGCAAGCAAGCCCGGCAAAATCAACCCTTCCCGCACCTTTTCCACCATCTTTTCGACAGCTTTCCCAGCGCACCTCCCAGAACAGGAGAAAAAACGCCTCTTGCCTGTCCTCCGCGAGGGGATCTGCTTCGCGCCCGTGCCCTTTCGGCCCACCCTAAAAGCCCACCATTCGCATAGCCGGGGATTGTCATCCCGAGCAAAGCCTCTCGCAGCTACATCGCCAGAGGCCCGGTCGAAGGACCTGCGGTTCGCTGGCGGACGGGGCTCCATTCACGTGGCCGTCGGGGTGATAGAGCATGAGTGGCCATCGAGCGAAGCGAGACCGCTGTTTCCCAAACCACCCGCAAACTCCACCGGAACCAACACCGGAAGGGCACGACTTCAGTCGTGCCGATAACCCAGCATCCCCGCACCCGATCCCGAGCGGGATTCCTCGCCCCGCCAGCCTCGATGAGGGACCCCGACCGACTCCGCACCGGGACGGCCCATTCCCCATCGCTCCCTCCAAGCGATACGCCGAGCTTCCACGACCCACCCTGGACCACGACGAGCCATCGCGTCCCCAGAAAACCACCGCCCTCCCGGCCCGCATGGTATTTTTTTTCATGACCACCCTCCTCTCCCCTCGACGACTCGGCACCCTTGTGGCTGCCGGCGCCTGGGCCGTCAGCGCCCTCGCCCAGAGCGGCATGCCTGCCCCCATCAAGCCCCTCGCCACGCACGACCCCCGCCTCGTCGCCTTCTATGCCCAGGCCACCCACGCCCACGCCCCCGGCACCGTCTCCATCTCCCCCGACGGCACCACCGTCGCCTGGACTCTGGGCAACCACGAAGGCTCCGCCCTTCACCTCACCGCCCTCGCACATCCCGACACCGACAAGACCGTCGCCCCCGCCAGCACCGCCAACTGCTCCAACACCTCCCCCGTCTGGTCCCCCGACTCCAAGACCCTCGCCTTCACCAGCACCTGCACCGGCGAAACCGCGACGGATAACCATCCCATCCAGCCCCAGATCTTCCTCTACTCCGCCGCTACCGGCGAATCCAAGCAGCTCACCCACGTCACCGGCATCTTCCACGAACTCGCCTGGGCTCCCGACGGCAAGTCCCTCGCCTTCCTCTTCGTCGAAAACGCCACCCGCAACGCCGGCGCCCTCGCGGCCATGAAGCCCTGGTCCGGCGTCATCGGCGAGGACGGCGTCGAGGTCCAGCGAATCTACTCCGTCGACGCCACCACCGGCGCCGGCACCTGGATCACCCCCGCCACCCTGCACGCCTACGAGTTCGGCTACTCCCCCAACTCCAAGCAGATCGCCTTCACCGCCGCCAATCCTCCCGGCGAAAACAATTGGTGGATCGCCAAGCTCTACACCGTCGCCACCACCGGCAACGCCACTCCCGAGGTCGCCTTCGACCCCAACACTACCTCCACGGCCCTGCATGGCCTGCAGATCGCTGTCCCCCGCTTCTCGCCCGACGGCGCCCGCGTCGCCTTCATCGGCGGCCTGATGTCCGACCAGGGCTCCACCGGCGGCGACGTCTGGGTCGTCGACGCCCACGGCGGAAATCCCATCGACATCACCCCCGGCATCGACGGCACCCCCACCTTCGAGGTCTGGCTCACCGACAACCGCATCGGCATGGTCGAAGATCGCCGCGGCCGCATCCTGCTGCCCGACTACGACGTTGCCAAGCGCGCCCTCATCCCCTCGAGCGTCCTCGACCTCGGCGAGATCAACCTCTCAGGCGGCGCCATCAAGGACGCCATCTCCACCTCCACCACCGGCGCTCTCGCCTTCGTCAAGAGCGGCCACGACGCCCCGCCCGAGCTCTGGGCCGGTCCCGCCGACCACCTCGCCCAGATCACCCACCTCAACGACGCCTCCGCCCCGCACGCCCGCATCGAGTCCGTCGAGTGGAGCAACGAGGGCTTCCAGGTCCAGGGCTGGCTCACCTACCCCAAGGACTTCGATCCCAGCAAGAAGTACCCCATCATCGTCCAGGTCCACGGCGGCCCCTCTGCCTCGGCCGGCGCTCGCTGGGGCCGCAGTCTCTGGTCCGAGCTCGGCTACTTCGAGTTCGACCCCAACCCCCGCGGCAGCTACGGCCAGGGTGAAAAGTTCACCGCCGCCAACATCAAGGACTTCGGCTACGGCGACTTCCGCGACATCCTCAGCGGCCTCGACACCGTTGAGCGCAAGGTTCCCGCCATCGACCACAACCGCGAGGCCCTCACCGGCTGGAGCTACGGTGGCTTCATGACCATGTTCGGCGTCACCCAGACCCACCGCTTCAAGGCTGCCGTCGCCGGTGCCGGCATCGCCGACTGGCAGAGCTACTACGGCGAAAACTCCATCGACCAGTGGATGCTCCCCTTCTTCGGCAAGACCGTCTACGACGATCCCGCCGTCTACGCCAAGAGCTCCGCCCTCACCTTCATCCACCAAGTCAAGACCCCCACCCTCGTTATCGTCGGCGACCGCGACGGCGAGTGCCCCGCGCCTCAGAGCTTCGAGTTTTGGCACGCCCTGCGCGCCGAGGGCATCAAGACCCAGCTCATCATCTATCCCAACGAAGGCCACGGCTTCGTCGATCAAGACCACATCCGCGATCGCACCGAGCGCATGCTCGAGTGGTTCACCACCCAGATGCCCGGCCAATAACCCGCCGCATCCCCACCAGCCAGAGAAAAGGGGGCAGCCGACACCAGTCGGCTGCCCCTTTTCTCTCTCCCACACAAATTCTTTTTCACCCCGCAATCCTCCTCCCCACGCACCCCCGAAGCCGCTCCCCACGGCACCCCCCACCTCCGCGTCAATCCTCACCCTCTCTCCCCCCCACCCCCGTCTTTGCTGACGTCTAGCACCCACAGCACAGCAACATCCTCTCCCGATCAGTGTTTGAGCAGGCAAAAGGTGCTGTCCTTTCAAACAGCTCCTCGTCCAACAACTACCTCGCCGCACCCGCGAGGCCACTCATGCTCCATTTGCTTCCGGTCTTCTCTGCTTTTACACTGAGGGCTCGGTTATTCAGCGTTTGCGGTAGAACCGTTCAACTCGGGTTCCGGTTGGACGGGGAGGTTCAATGCGTCGGTTCGTCACGGTTCTAGCTCTTCTGCTCTTCACGATACCCTTTGGTATTTCGCTCACCGGCTGCAGCAAGAAAGCCGCTCCTGTGTTCTGCAACGGCGGCGACACCGGCCTCACGGTCGGACAACTGCAAACCATTACCTTGCAGCCGCAGCTCTACGGAGTCTCGCTGAACCAGGCCCAGATGGGCCAGGTCACCGCGCCCACCGCCACCGACTGTAAAGGCAACGCCGTCTCGGTGACCAGCTACACCTACGCCACCAGCAACATGAACATCGCCGACATCAATCCCACCACCGGCGCGCTCTGCGGCGGCAACTGGAATCGCAACACCCCCGGCGGAATCGCCAACTACACCACCTGCGCGGCCGTGACGCTGCCTGCCAATACCGCGCCCATCGCCTATATCACCGCCAGCGCCAATGGCGTCTCCAGCAACGCCATCCCGGTCTACGTGCACCCCATCGTCACCGGCGTCGTCCTCGGAGCGCCCTCTACGAACTGCGCCACAGACCCCGCCACCAACTGCAGCCCGGCCTCGGTCAACTCCACCCTCGCCGCCACTGCCGTCACCGGCTGCCCCGCCGGCGACCCCATGCTCGCCAACGGCTGCTGCACCACCCCGCCCAATACCTTCTACGGCATTGCCGCCACCCCGGCCTACAACGGCGGCAGCTGCATCTCCCAAACCAGGACTGGACAGCTCTCCGCCCGCGCCTACGCCGGCACCGGAGCCACCCAGACCAACATCAGCTGCGAGGTCGGCCAGATCGCCTACACCGCGCAGACCCCCTCCGTCGTCACCATCGACGAGAACGGTATCGCCACCGCTCAGCAGCCCGGCTCCAGCATCATCAGCACCACGCTGGCTCAGGCCGGCAGCAGCGCCGGATACTTCTCCACCTGCCCGCCGGTCAATATCGCCCTCAGCTACCCCAACACCAGCCCCGACACCACCAACATCACGGTCGACCCCAACTACACCCAGCCGGTCACCGCCGTCGCCACCGACATGAACGGGCAGGTCCTCACCGGCCTCACCCTCGAGTACACCTCGACCGCCCCCATTCCCATCCCCGCCGCCAGCGCCGGTACGATCACCCCGGTCTACCCCGGCGAGGCCGCCATCACCGCCGTCTGCCAGCCCCCCGCCTGCAATCCCGCGCCCTATAGCGAGATCGGCATCTACGGCAACGGCGTCCCGGTCAGCTCCCATTCGCTCACCGTCACCACCCCCGGAACCAACAGCACCGACCTCTACATCGCCAGCACCCAATCCCGCTACCTGGTCCCGGTGGACTTCACGCAGACCACCCTCGGCGCTCCCATCCTGCTGCCCTATGCGCCTAACTCCATGGCCATCAGCAACGATGGAACCACCATCTACCTCGGCAGCTCGACCGAGCTGATGGTCCTCGCCACCTCCACCGGCACGATCACCAACCAGAACACCAGCGACAGCGGCTACGTCCTCGGCGTCTCGCCCAACAACAGCACCATCGTCATTGCCGACCCCGTTCGCAAACAGATCTACCTCTACACCGCCACCAGCACCACCACCACCGGCACCGGAAGCACCGCCACCACCACCACCACCGGCGGCACCGTCGCCAGCACCTACGGCTTCATCCCTACCTACGACACCAACAGCAACCTGCAGGCCCATGCCTCCTGGAGCCCCGATAGCCAGACCGTCTATATCGCCCTCGGCGACCAGATCCTGGTTTATTCCTTCCAGACCGGCTGGAACAGCATCCCGCTGACACCCGCCCCAACCTCCACCCCGGCTGCCGGTGCGACCGCCGTCGACGTCGCCGCCACCGTGCCCGCCGTCGGCGCCTACTTCGCCGGTCCCACCACCAGCGCTCGCGGCTACTGCCCGGTCACCACCTTAATTCCGCCAGCGTCGACCCTGCCCTCGACCCCCCAGAACCCCACCTCCACCAACGTCTTCTATCCGCCCGCCGACCCGACCACCGGTGCGGCAGCGGCCAACACCGATCGCCTCGCCGCCACCAGCGACGGCGCCCACATGCTCGGCGCCTCCGCCGCCACCGGCCTGCTCAGCGACATCGCCGTCAACCTCGCCCCCACCCTGGTCTCCAGCACCAACCCCAACGGCACCCAGGCTCCGCCCAATGCCACCACGGAGACCCCCGGCGCTATCGTCTGCCCGGCCAACGGCACCGCCTTGACCTTCACCAACGCGGTCACCACCAGCAAGCTCGGCATCACGGCCCAAACCATCACCGGCGTCCTACCCACCTCGGTCGCCGCCGCCACCACCTCGTCTGCTCCCGTCACCGCCTTTGTCACCTACATCGGCAGCGGCGGCGTGCTGCCGGCCTACGTCCCCGGCGCCATCCAGGGCGGAACCGGCACCGCGAACAGCAGCACCCCCGAGGTACCCACCATCACCGCGGGCACCCTCACTGACATTCCTCTGGCCACCGCCACCAACTCCACCGCCGCGCCCTCGGCGCCGGTCGCTGGCGTCATCAGCACCGATAACTCCACCCTGTTCGTCGGCACCTCGGGCGATGCGATGGTTCACCTCATCTCCATCACCGGCATGCCGAACATTGTCGGCCTCTCCTCGGCTCCCACCCCGTTGACCGACTTCCAACAGATCGCTCCCAACCTGCCCTGCTCCCCGATCACCGCGGCCACCACGCCGGGCTACCTCATCCCCGCCGACACCCCGCCCTGCGTCACCTCAACTACGGGGCAGTCGATCGCGGTTCCCAACCTCCTGGTCCAGAAGCCGAGACCCTCCACCTAGCCTTCGGGCCGGAAGCGCCGCAGCGCCAAGGCTTTCCAGAACCAGCAGCACCACGGAAGCCCTCTCCCACCAGAGAGGGCTTCCGCATTTAACCCGAGTGCCCCATCTTCCCTGCCCCTGATAACCCGGGTACCCCACTCACGCGCAGCGTTGGAACCCCGGCGAGTAAACTCCCCGGGGGTGTTAGAGCGCCTGGGCGGAAGGGCAGGCACAAGAACATTCCGCTCCGCATTTAGCCACACAAAAAACCGCATCCTACCGCACGGTTCTTACACAGAGTTCTCTCGCCCAGCCCTAAACACCCACCCCAACAACCGCACCCACCCCATCAACCCCGGGAATCAGCCCACAACCCACCACAACGACTCTCCCGCTGAAAACCCCAATTCACATCGGTCCACAACTCACAACAAACCCCAACGAACCCATAGAAAAAGCCGAAGGATCCAGGCGTTTTTCGCGCCCCAATCCTCCGGCTTCCAAGCTTCTTTCCGCAACCGCAAAAAACAAAAAACAGCTGAAGCTACCCCAACCGCTGCTTCAAAAGGTCCCGCGCCACCGCATCGAGCACCCCGTTCAGGAAGTGAATCGACTCCGGCGCCGCATACCGCCGCGCCACCTCGAGGCTCTCATTGATCACGATCGGCGCCGGCGTATTCGGGTACGCCAGCATCTCAGCGATCGCCGCCCGCAGCAGATTCCGGTCCACCACCGGCATTCGCTCCAGCCGCCAGTTCTGCGAGTGCCGCTCGATCAGCCCATCGATCTCCGACTGTCGCGAGCTCGCCACGCGATGCAAATCCTCAGCAAATCCGCGGGTTTCCTGATCCACATCCTCGCGCGAAGCCCAAAAAAGCTTGCGTACTTCATCCGAATCCTGCTTGCCCAGGTCACCCTGAAACAGCATCTGCATGGTCAATTCTCGCGACTTCCGACGAGTCCCCATTACGCCCCCGCCTTCATCTGAGTCTGGCCCTGCGTCTGATCCTGAGCCGCCAGCTTGCGCTGAATCGACACCATCTCAATCGCCGCGATCGCCGCCTCGAACCCTTTGTTTCCCGCCTTCAACCCGGCCCGGTCCAGCGCCTGTTCGAGCGTCTCGCAGGTCAGCACGCCAAACGCGTGCGGCACGCCCGTCTCCTGCTGCGACTGCCCGATGCCCCGCGCCACCTCGGTGTAAATGGCTTCATAATGAGCAGTTTCCCCGCGCAGCAGGCAGCCCAGGGTGATGATCGCGTCGTATTTCTTCGACTCCGCCAGCGACCGCGCCGCCGAGGGAATCTCCCACGCGCCCGGCACCCGCACAATCTGCACGTCGTCCTTCGCCGCTCCACTACGATGCAGCCCATCGAGCGAGCCCTGCAGTAAACGGTCTGTAATCACCGCGTTCCAACGCGCTGTAACAATCGCAAACCGCATCCCTGCAGCAGATAGGTCGCCCTCGAGAGCCACCGGCTTGCCATGGAGCACATTCTCCGACTGCCAGAAACCAAGCTGCAAGTCCTCGGCAATCTGTGCCGTAAACAGCCGCGAGTTCCAGTGCGTCGGCGCGATCTCAGACAGCCGCGACGCCACCTCTTCGCTACGATACCGCGCCTGCATCCAGCTCTGAATCACCGCGTGGATCGGCTCCAGTTGTGCCACTTCGATCAGCAGACTTGGGGTTGCGGGCAAGCGTCCCGTAATCAGTTCGAGGTTGCCCACGGGGGCAAGAAAGGCGGCGCCGCGAGCGCTCGAGTCCAGGCCCGAACCTGTTTCGTTCCAACCTTTTCCAGGCTCGAAGCCGAGCGCTCCCAGGAGGCTGCTGAGCTGGTCGAACGTCTCGCTCGAAGCGACCGCATTGACGAGCGTAATTCCTTTGATCATAGTGCCATTGTATCGGGCTTATCGCGCCAACGTCCCGCCCTTCGCGCGATTCCTCGCGTGCGGTATCGTCGAAGCTGCTACCAAACGGAGGAGAACGCATGGGCTACGAGACGCTGATCTACGAGGTGCAGCAAGCCATTGCAACCGTCACCCTGAACCGCCCGCAGGTGCTCCACGCGCTGAATACAAATGTCTTCGACGAGTTGGAAACCGTCTTCACGGACATCGGCCAGAACCCCTCCATCCGCGTCGCTCTGCTCACCGGCGCCGGCGACAAGGCCTTTGCCGCCGGCGCGGACATCAAGGAACTGGCCGCAACCGACGCCGTCACCGGCACCGCAAAAGCCCGTCGCGGCCAGACCGTCTTCTCGCAGATCGAGACCTGCAGCAAGCCTGTCATCGCGTTGATCAATGGATTCGCGCTCGGCGGAGGCTGCGAGCTCGCGATGGCCTGCACCCTGCGCCTCGCGGGCGAGCGCGCCAAGCTCGGTCAACCCGAGATCAAGCTCGGCCTGATCCCCGGATACGGTGGCACCCAACGCCTGCCGCGACTGGTCGGCGCCTCGCTCGCCCTTCGTATGCTCCTCACCGGCGAAATCATCGGCGCCGAGGAGGCCCTTCGCATCGGCCTGGTCGATGAACTAGTCCCCGGCGAAGGCCGGGAACCGCTGCAACAGCGCGGGTTAGCGCTAGCGCAAACCATTGCGGGCATGCCGCCGCTGGCTGTCTCCGGCTGTCTCGAAGTCGTCCGCCGGAGCGCTCGTTTGCAGCCAATCGAGGGGATGGAACACGAAGCGGAGATCTTCGGCCGACTCTGCGCGACGGAGGATAAAGCAGAGGGCACCGCCGCCTTTCTCGAAAAGCGCGCCCCAGTATGGACCGGTCGCTAGTAATCCAAACAGGCCGTCGGCAATGGACGCTTCCCGCGGCGGATTCCCTTGATATGCTGAGTACGTGCGTACCCCCGTGCCCTCCCATACGCTCTTCTCGCGGTTTCTTCTCCTCGCTCGGACGCGCATCGTCCCGGCGCTTCTTGCCCCTGCCCTGATCACAGGCCTGCTCGCTGGCTGCAGCCGCTCCGCAACCGTGCCGAACGCCAGCGCGCACACCGCCTCGACCCAGCAGCGCGCACAGATAGAGCAGATCCGTGAGCAGTTGGACCTGATTCCCCCACCCTCGAAGAACCGCTACATGGCGGTTCATAGCCTTTCCGCCTGGGAGAACCCTTACATCACCGTGCAAGGCGGGATGCTGACCCTCCACGTCACCGTGGCCGACGCGAACCCCAGCGATCTCGGCGTTGGCGGCATCCTGCGCCCCGTCGCGGCCCGTCGACAGGACCTGAATATCCGCACCGGCGACCTTGGCATCGCGCTGAACGCAGTTCCTCAAACCGCGTGGCCCTACGGCCGCGTCATCGCCCTCGAAGAGGCCCACGACACCCCGCCCAGTGCCCGTCCCCAGATGCGCAGAAACATGGAGGTGGCGATGCAGTCGCTCAACGACCTGGGCATCGTAGTGTATGAGTGGAGCGACTCCGGAAACACGATGCGCTAATCCTTCGCGCGTCGCACCGTAGAACGCCACAAAAGTTCCATCTGTTCTAGACTTCCCCTATCTCTCCGAGGTTTCTCTCACGAGCCCTCGGAGCCATCTCTCATCACCTTAGGATGACCTTGCATACGACCGCGCTGGGGATCTTCTGTCTGGTGTTTCTGTTGGTTACGCTGGCCGGGTTCTGGGCCGTGCGTTGGCGCCGGCCTGCCGCTGGCATGCACTCACTCGAAGAGTGGGGTTTGGCTGGACGCACCTTCGGCACCTGGATCACGTGGTTTCTGATCGGCGGCGATCTCTACACCGCCTACACCGTGATCGCCGTGCCAGCCGCGCTTTACGGCGTCGGAGCGATGGGCTTCTTCGCCGTTCCCTACGCGGTCATCGCGTATCCCTACATGATGCTGGTGCTGCCGCGTATCTGGACCATCTGTCACCGGCACGGCTACATCACCTTCGCCGATTTCGTGGGCGGACGCTACGGCAACCGCTGGCTGACCGCAGCCGTCGCCATCACCGGCATACTCGCTCTAATGCCGTATATCGCGCTGCAGCTGGTCGGCATGCGTGTCGTGATCGCGGCGCTCGGAGTTACCGGTGAGTGGCCGCTTGCCGCCGCATTTGTAATCCTCGCCGCCTACACCTACTCGAGCGGCCTGCGCGCGCCGGCGATCATCGCCATCGTCAAGGACGTGATGCTCTACGTGATGGTGATCACCGCGCTTGTCGTGCTTCCCTGGAAGCTCGGAGGCTTTGGCCACATATTCGCGCTGGCGAATCAGGCGCTCGCGCTGCACAAGCCAGCGGCGACGATCTTCCTTCGGCCAAGCCAGTATCTCGGGTACTCCACCTTGGCCATCGGCTCCGCGATCGCGCTCATGCTCTACCCGCACACCGCCACAGCGGTCCTGAGTGCGAAGAACGCCAACACCGTTCGCCGCAATGCGGCGATGTTGCCGGCCTACAGCTTCATGCTCGGAATGATCGCCCTGCTGGGCTTCATCGCACTCGCCGCAGGCGTGGTCACCAAGGACGCGAACGCTGCGGTACCGTTGCTGTTCCTGAAGATGTTTCCCGAGTGGTTCGCTGGCTTCTGCCTGGCCGCGATTGCGGTCGGCGCGCTGGTCCCCGCGTCGATCATGTCGATCGCAGCATCGAACCTCTTCACGCGAAACCTCTACGGCATATTCGCGCGCAGAGTCGCGACACCGAAGCAAGAGTCGCAGATGGCCAAGCTGGTCTCGCTCGCGGTGAAGTTCGGGGCGCTGCTGTTTGTCCTTCGGCTGCCAACCCCGTACGCAATCCAGATGCAGCTTCTCGGTGGAATCTGGATTGCACAGCTCTTTCCCTCCGTCGTTCTGGGAGCGTTCACGCGCTGGATGAATCCCTGGGCGCTGCTGTTGGGGTGGGCTGCCGGAATGACCGCAGGCAGCGCGATGGCGGCTGCGCTCGGGTTGAAATCTTCGGTCTTTCCGCTGCACGTTGCGGGTGGGGTCTACGCGATGTACGCTGCAATACCCGCGCTGATGCTGAATCTGGCGGTTTCGGCAGCGCTTACCGCCGCTCTTCGGCTGCTGAAGCTGGATCGCCATCCACACCTCAGAGGATCGGATGTGACGGCACCCGAAGCTTATGTGGGTTGAGCGGGGAGCCGCGTCGCGGGCGCAGCGCATCTTACGATTGGCATGCAATGGAATAGTCTCGGACAGGTCGAGGGGTTGTCGAAAATGAATGATGGCGCGGTAGTAGTGCAGGAGAGATCGCTGGCAAAGGGCCTGCTGGCGGGATTGATCGGTGGTCTGGCCGCAACAGCAGCCAAGACTTTGGCGGAGAAGGTCTATCCGCCCCGGACGCATGGCGAACCGGAGCCGCCTGAGGTCTTCGCCGAAAAGATTGCCGGCCGCGAGCTGAGGCCAATCGAAAAGACAGCCGCAGCAGAGACCATTCACTGGGGATTTGGAGCGGCAGCTGGCGCTGCCTATGGAGCTCTCGCCGAGTTCTTTCCGGCGGCAACGGACAAGGACGGTGCCAGCTTCGGCCTAGCCTTGGCAACCCTCACCCACGAGGGCGCACTGCCCTCGATGGGACTCTCTGCTCCACCGGAGGAACAAACCCCGCGCGAGCACACCAGCGAGATGGCAACGCATCTGGTATTTGGCGTGGTGACTGAGACAGTGCGGCGCTTTGTGCGACGCCTGCTCTAGAAAGCGAAGACCTCCATCTAGAGCAGGCCACCCACCTACTGCGCGGTGGGAATATGGTCACGAGTCTGCGGCCAATTCGTAACGAGACTATCCACCACCTGATGCCCAACGCGGTACGCCGCTTCGAGCGCGGGCATGTAGGCGGAGTACTGCCCCACCTTGGTCTCAGCAAGGCTCTCCACAGCGGTAATGCCCTCCCGCTGCTGGTCGTAGTTCGATGCTGTCCGCAGCACCAGAACACGGTTGCTATCGACCTTCTGCGCATGCGCCAGCCAGGTCAGCGACTGCAGCGTTCCGGTATCCTCCATGCCACAGATCGCGTAGGTCCCCTTGCCATCGGTCTGGTACTTGACCCAGTCGCGTGCCCACTGGTTCAGCAGCTTGCCATGCCAGTAGGTGCTCGCCGCCAGGTTATCGCCGCGCAGCACGAACGGCGGCCGATGTGCGGCGGCCGGAGCATACTGCATGCGGCGCGCGGCGATCTTGGGATTGTCAGGAAGAGGCGTGTCTTTGGTCAGGTCGAACGCCCACGACACGAGCGCCGAGTTCAGATGGTAGATGTTGCCGTCGTCGCCAAAACGAGGCCGCCGCGGCTGCTCATAGGGCGTCGATTTGCCCAGCGGCACGTAGCCCGTCGTCCAGATCTTCCGATCTTCCTCCGTAGCCTGCGGTATCTCGCGGGCGTCGATCTCGTGCGCCAGATCGCCATCGACGATGTAGTCGGACCAGACCGCCGAACCAAGCGAGCCCATCTGGGGATCGATACCGCCGATGCCCGCCACCAGAAAGTACGCGTGCGTCAGGTCGAAGCGGGGATCGAGGCCGAGGGCCATGATCGACGCAGCGGCACGAACGTTGCCGACGCCGGTCAAAATTCCGAGGACACCGGTCGACGGATTAAGACGGAGATCGTGATAGCCCTGCGGGAACGACAGCACGGTCGAGAGGTGCTCCCGCTCGACCCAGTACTGGTACTCACCGGGGACATCACCGGTGTCCGCGCCCTGCTCGAACATGTTGATGACGACCACCTTGATCTCGATGGGCTTATTGCTTTCGATCGCGGGCGCGGGGGACTGGGCAAACACACTGGGGACAGTAACAAGCAGGAGAAACGCAGCAAAGAGGCGCATACATGATGGTAGCGTACGATCCAACCGCATTGCCGCAAACGCGAATCAGCGCCCGACTCCGTTCCCTGCCCCTATGATGGTTGGCATGAAAAGAAGAACGCTTCTCAAGTACATGGGCGCCGCGACCACCGTGGCTCTCGGCCCAGGGAAAGTTTTTGGCGAACCCGTGCAGAATGCGTCCCCGCAGCAGCCGCCGAGCACCGTACTCGATGGCGTCTTTTTCAATCAGCTGGGCTTCCAGCCGGCGCGGACGAAGGTCGCAACGCTGACCGTTCCGCCCGCCAGCTCCAAGGAGGAGAAGGCCTTTCGCGTGCGAGTGGATGGCACCGGTCAAGTGGTCTTCGAGGGCAAGCTTGGCCCTGCCACGCTGGACGAAGCCTCAGGCGACACCGTACGACAAGCTGACCTCTCCGTGGTCAAAACACCGGGAACCTATCGCATCGAGGTGGATGGCGCGACCAGCGATCGTTTCCCCGTGCGTCACGACGTCTACGCGAATGCGCTGCGGCTGGCGATGCGAGCGTTCTACGGCCAACGCTGCGGGTGCAACGTGGATCTGGGCAACGGCTACAAGCACGCGGCATGTCATGCCGATGGCGCGTATCACGCCTCATCCGGCAAGAGCGGCGCGGCTCCGAGCCACGGCGGATGGCACGACGCCGGCGACTACGGCCGCTATATCGTCAACTCTGGCATCACCTGCGGTACGCTGCTCTGGGCATGGGAGATGTATCCGGATGCACTGCAAGGGCTGAGGCTCAACCTTCCGGAATCACGAAAAGGGACACCAGACTATCTGGCCGAGGTTCGCTGGAACCTGGAGTGGATGCTCAGCCTCCAGAATACCGACGGTGGCGTGTTTCACAAGCAGACCAGCGATCACTTCTGCGCCTTCATCATGCCAGAAGCGGACACCCTGACCAGCGACATCATCGGCACCGGAACCGAGCCCTACAAGAGCACCTGCGCGACCGCCGATTTAGCGGCGGTGATGGCCATCGCGGCCCGCTGTTACAAACCATTCGACGCCCCCTTTGCCAAGCGCTGCCTTCAAGCCGCGCGCCAGGCGTGGACATGGGCGTCGGCGAACCCGGACGTAGTGTTTGCCAATCCTCCCGGAGTGACCACGGGCGACTACGGGGACAAGAGCTGTGCCGATGAGCTCCTATGGGCCTCCGCAGAGCTCTGGCGAACGACTGGCGACCCGGTGTACGAAAAGGCCTTCCTGGCTGCCTTGCCAACTGCTCTTCCCGCGCGGCACCATGACGAGGCTGCAAGTGCCCCGGACCCGACCGATATGGCGATCGAGGCTCCTTCGTGGGGGAATCTGCGCTCCATGGCGTGCTGGAGCTACATTCTGGCATCCCACAACGTGTCGCCCGATGGCATGGACGTGAAGCAACGGATTCGCGAAGCGACGATCGCGCAGGCAAATAAGCTGGTCCTACGATCACAAGCCAACGGCTATGGCAACACAATGGAGCTCCACGACTACATCTGGGGATCGAACTCCGTCGCGGCCAACCAATCGCTGCTGCTATTGCTTGCCGACAAAATCTCGTCCGATTCCGACGACCAATTCGCCGAGACCGCCTGGAATAACCTTCACTATCTTGTCGGGCGGAACTGCCTGGGCGTCTCCTGGGTAACGCAGGTCGGGACACGCCCCTTCATGCACCCGCATCATCGTCCGAGTGCGGCGGATGGAATCGAGAAGCCGTGGCCGGGGTTCCTCTCAGGCGGGCCCAACGCCGGCGGCGGCGATGCGGTGGCCGATAAGCTGCCCACGAAGCCGCCCATGCGCATGTGGGTGGACGACCAGCGGGCCTATTCGATGAATGAGGTCGCGATCAACTGGAATGCGCCGCTCGTGTTTCTACTCGCCGCGGCGAACTCCCGCAAGAGTTGAGTCGCCGTGGCAGACGCTAGACGCCCTTCTTCATGGGCTCCCAGATGAACTTGTGGATCTGCAGGGAAAGCCGCGCGGGGATGCCGTCGGCCATCATCCATTCGACCAGGGTACGGGGGTCGAGCGTCGCGTTGTCGATCGAGCGCAGCGGACTCGGGGTCTTAGAGAAGGCCGGCGAAAGCAGGACGTGGCCGGCGCGCTGGTCGAGCGCATGCTCGGCGATGAAGGTTCGTGCGAAGTCATAGTCCTCCCGATGGGAAAGGACGAACTTCACCTCGTCGTTCTTCGTGAGCGCGTCGAGGTTCTCCATGCGGAAGCTGTTGGCGGCGGAGCCGGCACCGGGGCACTTGACGTCGACGATCTTGTGGACTGCCTTGGGGACGTCGGCCAGGGGGCGCTCGCCGGAGGTCTCGATCATCACGGTATAGCCGGTGTCGAGCAGACGCTGCATGAGCGGCAGGAGTTCGCGGGCCTGGAGCATGGGCTCGCCGCCGGTGAATTCGACCAGCTTGCACGGGGCGAGCGCCTCGATCTGGGCGACAATCTCGTCCTCGGTGAAGGGCTTGCCGCCGGTGAAGGTGTACTCCGAGTCGCACCAGGCGCAGCGCAGGTTGCAGCCGGCGAGCCGGACGAAGATGCAGGGCACGCCGGCGAAGGACGACTCGCCCTGGACGGACTTGTAAAGCTCAATCAGATGCATGGCGACTGGTTACTCGTAGTATCGGGCGAAGCTGGTGTCGGTCTCGTAGATGGTGCAGTCTTTGACGGTGACGCGACCGCCGGTCATCGCGTTGAGCTGCTCGCGGGTCTCGAGGTAGAAGTAGCGGGCCAGGTTCTCGGCCGAGGGGTTGATCTCGTCAAAGGGCTTGAGGTCGTTGATCATCTGGTGGTCGAGGTATTCGACGACCGGGCGCATGACCTGCTTGAGGAGCTTGAAGTCGAGCAGGAGGCCGGCCTCGTCGAGCTCCGTGCCGACCAGGGTGACGAAGACTTTGTAGTTGTGGCCGTGCGGGTTCTCGCACTTGCCGCGGTAGTTGCGGAGGTAGTGGCCGGAGGAAAACCCGGCTTCCACAGTAACTTCAAACATGACTCTTGAATCCCTTCGGTGGTCGCACCGGTGATTTTTGGGGAGAGCAGGCGCGACGTCGGAGGACGGGAATGACGCCATCCTAACCTTTTGATTGTATCGTTTTGCCGTCGGGCGTTTTTTATTTGCGCTCTGGGGTGGATGCAGCCCGCGCCGACCGGCGATTTAGCCTGCGGCGAGGCGACTCGGGGACCCCACGCCCTCCCCCCAAACAAAGAACCCAAGCTCTTCGAAATAAAGAACATAAGTCCAAACCCAAACTCCACCCAAATCCGACCTAATCCGGGACCTCGGAGGTGGATTTTCGGAATCTGCAGTGCGGCGGAGGGGTGCCTGCGTCAAGTTTTGGCGGCTGGAATTTGGGTTCAGTGCTGGCGGTTGCGGCGGCGTTCCTCCTCGGCGCGACGCTCGGCCTGCTCGAAGAGGGCGGTGAAGATGCCTCCGAGGGCAACCAGCAGGGCGAGCAGGAAGAGGCAGAGGCCCATGGTGCGCCAGAGCGACGCGTCGCCGGGCGAGCCGGGTTGCTGCGCGATGTTGGTGTAGGAGAGGCCGCAGGAGACCAGCGCGAGCATCGCGAGGGTGGCGGCGAGGATGAAGAGGTTGCGTCCCAAGTTTCTCTCCGTGACCGAGATCGCAGGCAAACCAGTTGCGCCTACGCGCACAGGATAGCGTAGATAGAATGAGGCCGTATGCTCCGCCCTCGTGCGCGCGACCTGTGCGAGCCCGGCTGGCCGTGCGTCCCCACAGATCGAAGGAGAACGTTGCACCGATGACGAAGAGAAAGACGCTGTACGGTGCGACCATCGCGCTGGGCTCGTTTCTGTTGTTCAGTGTGGAACCGATGGCGGCCAAGCAGTTGCTGCCGGTGCTGGGTGGGTCGTCGGCGGTATGGCTGACCTGCCTGTTTTTCTTCCAGACGATGCTGCTGGCGGCGTATGGCTACGTCTTCTGGGCGCTGCGCGGGCAACGGATGAGTGGAATCCATCTGGCGTTGCTGGCCGCGGCGCTGCTCTCGCTGGTGGCGCCGGGGCACGGCGTAGCGGCGGAGACGGTGCGCTACCCGGCGACCACGATCTTCCTCACCCTGCTGCGCTCCATCGGGCTACCGTTTTTTCTGCTGGGAACGACAGCTCCGCTGCTGCAGGCGTGGTTCGCCCGGCGCGAGCAGCAGCCGGTACCGTACGGCCTGTATGCGCTGAGCAACCTGAGCTCGCTCATCGCGCTGATCGCATATCCGGCGTGGCTCGAGCCGCATATGACACTGCATGCGCAGCGGCTGGCATGGGAGATCGGCTTCGCGTTCTACGCCGGCCTGTGCACCGTCCTGACGCTACAGATGCACGGCTGGGAGCGGTCCGCACACTCCGTCGGCGTCGACTCCCCCAACGAAACTGGCGGGATCGACGCCGAGATGGGCGCGATTCGCGAGCTCGCAGACTCTGCGGTAAGCCTCCGGCGGCGTGTGCTCTGGTTTGTGCTGCCGGCGGTGGGTGCGGCGCAGCTCTGCGCGGTGACCAGCCACCTGACCCAGAATGTGGCGGCGATTCCGCTGCTTTGGGTGGTGCCACTGGGGATGTACCTGCTTAGCTTCGTGCTGGCCTTCGAGTTCGCGGGGCTCTACCGACGCTGGCTGATGATGCGCGTTCTGGCGGTGCTGCTGGCCAGCCTGGGCTATCTGCTGTCGAAAACCGGCGTGGATGTGCCGATCGCGCTGTCGATCGGCTTCTTCGTCACCGAGCTGCTGATCGCGTGCTGGTTCCTGCATGCGGAGCTGTTCGCGCTGCGGCCTTCGGGATCGCGGGCTTCGACCTCGTTCTATCTTTCGATCGCGGCGGGCGGCGCGGCGGGGACGTTCTTCGTCGCGGTGGTGAGTCCGCTGGCGTTTCGTTCGAACTACGATGTGCCGATTGCGTTTGCACTGACAGCGGCGGCCGCGCTGGCGGTGACCTGGGCCAATGGCTGGCAACAAAGAATGCTGTGGACCGTGGCGACACTGCTGGGATGCGCGCTGCTCGTGGTGCTGCGCGTGGAGTACGGACACGACTCGCTGGTGCGGCTGCGCAACTTCTACGGCACGCTGCTGGTGCGCCAGACCCATACGCCGCCGCAGGCCGTCACCGCGCGGACGCTGGTGAATGGATCGATCCAGCATGGCGTGCAGTGGTTCGCGGATGACTTCCGCAGGGTGCCGATGAGCTACTACGCGGAGGACTCGGGCGTGGGGCTGGCGCTGCGCTTCTGCTGCGGCGACCGGCAGCGGCGAATCGGCGTGGTGGGACTGGGAGCGGGCACACTGGCGGCGTACGGCCGGCCGGGGGACATGATCGAGTTCTACGAGATCAATCCGCTCGACGAGGATGTCGCGCGTGAGGTGTTTACCTATCTGCGGGACTCGAAGGCTGTGGTCAAGATCGTCACCGGAGACGCGCGGGTGTCGCTGGCGCACCAGAGCCCGCAGGGGTTCGATGTGCTGGTGGTGGATGCATTCTCCGGCGATGCGATTCCAGTGCACTTGCTGACGGCCGAAGCGATGACGCTCTATCGGAGCCACCTGGCAGCGGGGGGCGTGATCGCGTTCCACGTGTCGAACCAGTATCTCGACCTGGCGCCGGTGATTGGGAGGCTGGCCCAAGCGAACGGGATGGAGGCCCAGGAGGTGCACACCGCAGCCAACGAGGAGCGGGGCGAAATGCAGGCGGCGTGGGTGCTGGTGAGCGCGCGGAGGGAGTTCTTCGCAGTGCCGGAGGTGGCGCGGACGGGCGTCCCGGTGGCGGCTTCGGGAGCGCTGTGGACCGATGACTACTCGAGCCTGCTGCCGCTGGTGCGGTGGCAGATCGGGGGCGGCGGGTCAACGTACTAAGCTCTACGGTTGAAGAGGAGATCAAGGCATGCGCGCCCACCTCTCGAACAGACGAGATGGGCGCGTTGCGCGCTTAGGCCTGGAGGCCGGCGAGGAACTCGTCGTGCTTGAGGATGTGGGCGAACATGGGCAGGTTCTTCGCGAAGGCGTGCTCCTGCTCCTCCTGGCTGAGGGTGGCGGTGCAATCGGACAGGGCGATAACGTTGAACCCCTTCTCGTAACCGGTGCGAACGGTGGACTCCACGCAGCAGTTGGTGAGGAAGCCGGAGACCGCGATGGTCCTGATGCCGCGGCTGCGCAGGATGAAGTCGAGGTTGGTGCTGGCGAAGGTGTCGAGGCCGCGCTTGCCTTCGACGAGGATGTCGGTGGACTTGCGGGGAAGGACATTGGTGATCTCGGCGCCCCATGTGCCTTCGACGAAGGCTTCGCTGTCGACCACGCCCTTGAGGATGCCGTAGGGGGTCGCGGTGATCTCGTTGTAGCCCTTGGCGAACGAGATGGGCACGAACATGATGGTGACGCCGGCGGCGCGCGCCTGCTCGATGAGCTTGACGCTGTTGGCCAGCATGTTGGTGCTCTTCATTACGCCCTTGACACCGCCGTGGAGGGCACCGCCTTCGGTGGTGAAGTCGTTCTGGTACTCGATCAGGATGAGGGCGGTGGTCTTGGGGTCGAGAGCAGTAGTGGCGTTAAGGGCCATGAGGTTCTTCTCCTATATGTGTGCTGCTGATCTTTTGGAGGCTGGTTCGACGCCTGCGGTTTCCTAGGCGAGGCGCGCGGGACTGCGGCGCGTCGCGATGCTGTATGGATGATTTCGGGCCGGGCTGCGATTCAGGCGGAATGGTGGCGGTTGCCTATGTGTCGCATTGAGATACTGCTCTATACGGATGGTCAGAGCGTCTCGAAGAAGGCCTCGACGTCGGCGATGTCCTGGGTCTGGCGGTAGGGGGGCAGCGAGTCGAGGAAGATGCGGCCGTAGCGCTGGCGCTGGATGCGCGGGTCCAGCAGCATGAGCACGCCGCGATCCGACAGCGAGCGGATGAGCCGGCCAAAGCCCTGTTTGAGGGTGATGACGGCGGCGGGAACCTGGTAGTCGAAAAAGGGCTTGCCGCCGGCGGCCTCGATGGCCTCCATGCGGGCCTTGACAACGGGATCAGAGGGCACGGCGAAGGGCAAGCGGTCGATGATGACGGCGGAGAGCTGCTCGCCCTGCACGTCGACGCCCTGCCAGAAGCTGGAGGTGCCGAAGAGCACGGCGTTGGGGGTGTCGCGGAACTGTTGCAGCAGGACGTGGCGCGGCGCGGTGCCGTGGAGCAGCAGCGGGTAGGGTAGCTCGGCGAGCAGGCGCTCGTGCATGGCACGCATGGCGGTGTAGCTGGTGAAAAGGCAGAAGGCGCGGCCGCGGGTGATCTCGAGCACGCGGCGGATGCGCTCGGCGGCGCGGTGGTGGAAGTCCGGGTCGCTCGGGATCGGCATGTTCGGCGGCAGATAGAGCAGCGCCTGCTTCTGGTAGTTGAAGTGGCTGGGGACGACTAGCTCGCGGGCGTTGACCAGACCGAGCCGCTTGCGGATGTGCTCAAAGCCGGAGCTGGCTTCTTCGGCGGCTGTTGCGCTTGTGGCGGCTCCAGTGATGGCGGACGAGGCGACGGTGAGGGTCGCGGAGGTGAGGACGACCGCGCTGTAGGCGTCGAAGAGCGCGTTGGTGAGCAGCTCGGAGACGTCGATCGGCGTGGCTTGCAGGTGCGTGTTCAGCGCGGGTGCGGTATGCACGCTGGCGGCGTGGCTGCGGGCGAAGTTGCGGACGCCGCCGACGGCGCGGCGCTCGATCCAGAAGACGGTGTTGCGGTCGGGCGCCTCGAGCAGGAAGGCGAGATGGCGGCGGATCTCGGCGGCGCGGTTGCGCAGGCCAGAGGCTTCATCGACGTTCTTCACCCGCTCGAGCTCGCCCTCGAGCCGGGTGAGGGCGTTGAGCGTGGCGGTGTAGATGTCGCCCGACTCCTCGAGAAAATCAGCTCGGTTCTCGAAGGCCATGCGGCCGGCCACGGGCATGCGGGCCAGGCCGTCGGCGCTGTTGTCCGCGGGCAAGGCGCTGAAGAACAGGCGCGAGCGCTCGTGCACGATGGTGCAGGCGCTGACGATGGCGCTCGAGAGCGCGTCTTTGGACTTGAGCATCAGCTCGACATCGCGGGTGAGCTCGTCGAAGCGCTGGGTGGAGAGGCCGATGCCGAAGTAGTTGCTGGCGACCTCTTCGAGCTCGTGGGCCTCGTCGAAGATGACGGCGGCGGCCTCGGGGAGAATGCCGGCGTCGGGCGCGTTGGCGGCCTGCTGCTTGATGGAGAGGTCGGCGAAGAAGAGGTGGTGGTTGACGATGACAAGGTCGCTCTCGAGCGCCTTGCGGCGCATGCCGGTGACGAAGCAGCGCTCCCAATCCGGGCAGGTCTGGCCCAGGCAGGCCTCGGTGCGGGCGTCGAGCTTGCTCCACAGCGGCGAGTTCTCCGGGAGGTCGTCGATCTCGGCGCGGTCGCCGGTCTCGGTGTCCTTCTCCCAGGCGCTGATGGCGTGGAACTGGCTGATCTCCTCGAGGCCGTTGAGCAGCGGGGCGGCCCGCAGCGCGTAGAGCTTGTGGCGGCAGAGATAGTTGGCGCGGCCCTTCATGTAGCAGACCTTGAGCGGGCCGTACTTCTCGCCCAGGATGGACTCGAGAAAGGGAACGTCCTTGAAGTAGAGCTGCTCCTGCAGGTTCTTGGTGCCGGTGGAGAGGATGACGCGTTGCTGGCGCTCGCGGGCCATGCGCAGCGCGGGCAGCAGATACGCCAGAGTCTTTCCCGTTCCCGTCCCGGCTTCGACGATCAGGTGGCGCTTGTCGGCAAGGGCGCGTTCGACGGCCTTGGCCATCTCGAACTGGCCAGGACGGTGCTCGAAGGCGAGCGAGGACCGCGCCAGCAAACCGCCGGGCGAGAAGAACGCATGCAGCGAGGGCAGCTGGTGGCTCGGCTGGGCGTCCGCGGCGGTGATCGAGATGGGAGTGAAGGTGGACATCGGGCAACCACGAGTGGGCTGACCTCATGATAGCGAGGGGAAAGGGTTATCGGGGACGATCGCGAAGGATCTTGCGCAGATCACGCGCTCCGTGCAGCACCGCATGGATTGGAAGAGCGGAGCGATTACGCTCGCAGACGACCAAATAAGAAATGCAGAGGTAGCATGGTCCGATCAGTGCGACGATGCCCCATTCCAGGCGTTTCGGCCAACTCTGCGAAGCTCCGGACGAGTCTTTGCGGGGTTCGATCCGCGAGATCGGGGCTCACTTCCTCGGCCAGCTAGCTGTTCGGCAGCCGGATCGAGGGCGAGATTCATGGCACGAGCATAGCGCTGGCCGCTCCGTCGTGTGGTCTTGGCGGATGCCAACTCATCGGACGGGCAAAATCACTCCCTATAATGGAGGAAGGCGCTGCGGCGACGAGAGAAGGCTAGACGAATGGCGCAAAGAGACGATAAGAAGCGGTTAGGCAAGAAGCACCGGCAGGCGAGCACGCGGCCGAAGAAAGGTCGCGCACCGAAGGCGACGCCGACGACCGGAGCGGTCGACCCGCGCAAGCGCAAGGTATTGAGCACCGCAGCGGCGAAGAAGGCCGCGGCCAAGCGGGTCTCGCGGCGGTCGCCGGAGTTCGAGGCCCGCAAGCCCATCGCGGGTCCGGCGAAGCCAGGCGCGCCGAAGTCCGGTGCGCCGAAGACGGCCGAGAAGGCCGGCAAGAAGGGCGTTGCTCGCGCTGCGGAGGCTCGTCCGGCGGACGGAATCGTGGGGCGGCAGACGCCGCGCTCGGCCAATGTGGCGGGGCGAGAGCGGATTCGCGGCGATGAGGATTGGCGCGATGCCGAGTTCTTGGCGGCGCAGATGGTTGCGGCGACCGAGCACGCGGACCGGCGGGAGCTGCCGCTGATCGCCGTCTGCGGGCGGCCAAATGTGGGCAAATCCACGCTGTTCAACCGCCTGACCGGATCGCGGCGGTCGATCGTCGGCGACGAACCCGGCATTACGCGCGATCGCATCTATGGCGAGATCGAGTGGATGGGCCGCGAGTCGCGGATCGTCGACACGGGCGGCGTGGTTCCCGATGACGAGGCGCTGATCCCGAGCGAGATCTTCCGTCAGGCGCAGGTTGCGCTGGGCGAGGCCGACGCGATCGTGATGGTCGTCGATGGCCGGACCGAGCTGGCATCGCCGGATCTGGAGCTGGCGCGGCTGCTGCTGCGCGGCGGTAAGCCGGTATATCTGGCCGTGAACAAGATGGATACCGACGCGCTGCTGGCGGGCGCGGAGAACTTCCGCCGCTTGGGCTTCCGCAACGTGCTGCCGATCTCGGCCGAGCATGGATCGGGCATCGGCGACCTGCTGGATGCGGTCTTCGAGGTGCTTCCCGAGCCGAAGGAGGAGGTCGAGGCCGAGGAGGACGAAGCTGCGGAGATCGCGGTCGGAGGTCTCGATGGGCTGGATGGTCTGGACGAGGCGGAGACTGAGGTTGAAGACGCCGTTCTCGCAGAGTCGAAGCCGGTTCGCCGGCTGCGCTCGCACGGCGAGTACGAGAGCAAAGAGACCAAGATCGCCATCATCGGGCGGCCGAACGTGGGCAAATCGACGCTGCTGAACGCGCTGACGGGAAGCGCGCGGGCGATCGTGTCGCCGATCGCCGGGACGACGCGCGATGCGGTCGATGAGGTCGTCGAGCGCGGCGGTCATGCCTTCCGCTTCGTCGATACCGCGGGAATCCGGCGCAAGGGCAAGACCAAGCTGATGGCCGAGAAGCTGTCGGTGATCATGGCACGGAAACACCTCGAGGCTGCGGACGTTTCGTTGCTGGTGATCGATGCGACCGAAGGCGTTGCGGCGCTCGACGCCAACATCGGCGGCTACGCGCATGAGAGCGGTCGCAGCGTGATCATCGTCATCAATAAGTGGGATCTCATGACGAAGGTCGGTCCGGATGGAAATCGTCTTTTCGACGGCAAACCACCCGTGGACCAGAAGATCTACGAACAGGATGTTCGCGATGCGTTGAAGTATCTCGATTACGCTCCGCTGCTGTTCATCTCGGCGGCCGATGGGAAGAACATCGAGTCGGTGTTCAAGAAGGTCGAACTGGTGGCGCGCGAGCGCCGCAAGCGCGTGACGACCGGCCAGATGAACCGGTTCCTCGAGAAGGTCGACTTCCAGAAGGCGTCGGTGCCGATGAACAAGCGGGTGCGGATCTACTACATGACCCAGGCCGCCGTGGCTCCGCCAACCTTTGTGCTGTTCACCGACAAGGACGTGAAGATGCACTTCTCGTTCGAGCGCTTCCTGGGCAACCAGATTCGCGAACACTTCGGGTTCATTGGCAGTCCGATCTGGTTCAAGATCAAGGCCCGCAATAAGAAGAAGACCGAGGAGTAGGCCCCCGGGGTATCTTGGACGCAAGCTGCCTGAAATCTATGAGATAGAGCGCATACTGCCTCGCAAAGCATTAAACAATAGAGGATTTACGTCTAAAGTATTCTTTCTAAACCACTTACTGAGTAAATGAAAAAGCCCCGGGGCAATCCCTGGGGCCTTTTGTTTTCTATCGCTATTCTACCAACTTGCAGGCACCCTTATTTCCTTTGTTTTGTTTCAGTTAAGTCGCTTATACCTCGACAAGAAAGAAAGAGGTCAGGAATCAGCCGGCGGTGGGCGGTGCGAGGCCGGGGTGGAGGAACGGGAGTTGCGAGTTGGAAGAGAACGGGCTCGGTACGCTGGAAGGCTGGCGTGATAGCTTCACTGGCGGAGAGAGTGCGCATGGCGGGTGCGATGAGGGTATCGCAGCACTTGCGGTTTGAAGAATAAAAAAACCCGGGAGCATCGCGATGCCGCTCCCGGGGAGAACTCGATCAGGGCTTGACGGCGATGCCCTGCAGCTCGAAGTGGGCGCCGAAGAGCAGCGCGCCAGAGCCGATGAAGGCGCGCGGAGGCAGCGGGCCGGTGAAGAAGCTCCGGTAGATCACGTTGAAGCGCTCCCAGAGGGAGACGTCGGGGCAGTAGACGGTGAGGGTGACGAGGTCGTCGAGGGTCATGTCGGCGGCGGCGAGGATCGCTTTGAGATCCTGCATGAGGTAGGTGGCTTCGGCGTCGAGGTCGGCGGGCAGCTCGCGGGTGCCAGGGGTGAAGCCGCTGCGGCCGGAGATGTAGAGGGTCTTGTCGTCGACCAGGAGAGCGTCGGCGAAGGGCAGGTCGGGATTTTTCGCGATGTAGCGGCGGGACATAGGGATCTCCTTCGATGAGGGTACGTGGCGCGGCGGACCGGGTTATTGGAGCCAGGCGGTCCAGGCCTCGAGGGCGCGGTCGCATTGGAGCTTGTGGCGCTCCTTCTTGTCGCGGATCTTTTTGCGCAGCTCCTCTTCGAGGGGCGGGAGCAGGTCGAAGGTGATGTTGGCGGGCTGGAAGCGTTTGCCCTCGAAGTGGGTGATGTAGTGGCTCAGGCTGCCGTTGGCGGTGAGCCGCGGCGCGGCCGTCGGCTGGGTGCCGCGGGCGAGCGCGGCGGCGTAACGGCCAGCGAGCAGGCCGCTGGCGATCGACTCGGTGTAGCCCTCGACTCCACTGAGTTGGCCGGCGATCAGGATGCTGGGGTGAGCCTTGAGCTGGAGAGTCTCGGTGAGCAGCGACGGGGCGTGGATGTAGGTGTTGCGATGAATCTGGCCGTAGCGCAGGAAGGTCGCGTTTTCGAGGCCGGGGATGAGGCGGAGGACGCGGGCCTGCTCGCCGTACTTGAGGTGGTTCTGGAAGCCGACGAGATTGTAACTGTCGGCGCGGAGGTTCTCCTGGCGGAGCTGGACGGCGGCGTAGGGCCAGCGGCCAGTCTTGGGGTCGGTAAGGCCGACGGGCTTCATGGGGCCGAAGCGCAGGGTGTCGCGACCGCGGCGGGCGGTCTCCTCGATGGGCAGGCAGCCTTCGAAGTAGTTCAGTTTTTCCGGCGTGCCGCTATCGGGGAACTTCTCCCAGTCCTTGGCTTCGATCTTTTCGGCGGCGATGAGGGCATCGAGGAAGGTCTCGTACTCTTCCTTAGTGAAGGGGCAGTTGATGTAGTCGGCGCTGCCCTTGTCGTAGCGGGCGGCGAAGTAGACCTTCTCCATGTCGATGGTGGTGGCGTCGACGATGGGCGAGATGGAGTCGTAGAAGGCGAGGTGGTCGGCTCCGGTGAGACGCTGCAGCTCGGCGGTGAGCGGCGGGCTGGTGAGCGGGCCGCTGGCGAGGATGGTGAGGGTGTCGGGGTCGGACTCGTGGAGCTGGGTAACCTCTTCGCGGTGGACGGTGATGAGGGGCTGGGCGGCGATGCGCTCCGCGACGCGCTTCGAGAACTCCACGCGGTCGACGGCGAGGGCGTGGCCGGCGGGGACGGCGGTGGCATCGGCGTCGGCGAGCAGGAAGCTTCCGGCCCGGCGCATCTCCTGCTTCAGGAGCCAGGGGGCGGAGTTTTCGCTCTCGGACTTGAGGGAGTTGGAGCAGACGAGCTCGGCGAAGTCGGAGGTCTCGTGGGCCTCGGTGGAGCGGTGCGGGCGCATCTCGTAGAGCTCTACGGTGCAGCCTGCGGCAGCGGCCTGGAGCGCGGCCTCGGGGCCGGCGAGGCCGCCGCCGATTACTTTAATCTTCTTCATGTCTTCCAGAGTACCGGCTTTTGGGCGGTTTCCCGCGTTGGCGCCGGGACTCAGGGCTTGCCGGCGGTCAGGATCTGCTGGACGGGATCCGGCAGGGGCTGGTCGGCGTTCTTGAGTAGCAGGCTGACCTCCCAGAGCTGGCGCTCGGAGAGGCGGTGGCCGAAGGCAGGCATGGGGGTCTGGTGAATGCCATTGGCGACCTTCGCGTAGGTCTCGCCGGGCGGGTCGTCGCTGACGCCAACCACGTCGCCATGGCCGTGCTTCCTCCAGAGCTGGGGCGCGGCTGGGTGCAGGTGGGCACCGTATGAGGCGTCGCGGCCCAGGGTGCCGTGGCAGCGGGCGCAGTCCTGGCGGTAGAGGTGGGCGCCCGACTCGAAGACGTCTTCGCTGATACCGAAGGGCGGCTGTCGGAGGGCGTGTTCGCTCCGGGCGAGCGGGGCAGATGGAGCGGTTGGGGAGGTCGCCGTCGCGGACTGGACCGGCTGCGACGACGGCGCCCGCCGGCCGACAACCTGCGCCCCGACCACCTGGCGGATGGGAGCCGGCAGGCTGGCTACCGTCTGCGGGGGCGCCTGATAGCGCAGATAGAGGAACAGGGCGGCGGCGATGAGCACCAGGGCCACCAAAAAACCGAATACGAAGGTTCCAAATCCACTGCTCGACTTCCTTGCTCGTGCCACTTCAGAGATCTCCTGAATTTCGCTGGATGTTGCGTGATGGATGAGCCGGACGGGCTGTCGGATGTTCTAATAAGAACATTGCAGAACAGCGGTGGTACGCACCACCAGGTCCAGCTTCACGGTATCAAAAATGAAGGAACGTGCAGGGGTAAATTCTTGATGTCTGGTTTCAGAGCAAGCATGCAGTGGATCGCGGCCGGGGTGTTGGCCGCAGTGGTAGCGGGTGGAGCGGTATCGGCTGGGGCGCAGTCCACCCGGCGGGAGCGGCGCGAGACCAATGCGAATCGCAAGGCGCGCATTGCGCGAACCATTCAAGACACGTATAGCCACCGGTACGAGGTCTTCGGCGGCGGCGGCTATCTACGCTGGCGCTCCGGACCGGACCTGAAGCGGAACAATGAAATCACCTGGGCGACCAGCGCGACCTACTTCCTGAACGAGAAGCTGGGCATCACCGGGCTGGCCAGCGGCGCCTTCGGCAACGCCAAGGTTCCGAACGTGCTGGTGCTCAACGGCGACTACAACCCGCAGATCAACGAATACTTTTTCATGGGCGGACCGACATATCGCTTCCGCATGCGGGAGAAGTACGCGCTGAGCGCGTTTGTGACCGGCGGCGAGGCCTGGGGCATCTTCAGCGGCGGATCGAAGGGCGTTCCCTCGACGATCATCGGCATGTGGCCGGATGGAGCGCGGCCTGCGGTGAACGTGGGCGCGAACCTGGATTACAACCTCTATCCGAACCTGGCCTTCCGCGTCACGCCGACCTGGTATGGAACCACCTTCGGCAACACCTTCCAGAGCAACGTCGGCTTCAACGCCGGCATTGTGTACCGCTTCGGCCGCCTCAAGTAGCGGCGGCCTGGCGGCGGTTTTCGCTGCGGGAGCAAAATCGACGGAGTGAGGCGCGTGGTGACCGGGAGCAATCTGTCGCATCTGGCCCATTTGTCCAAGCTGATCTCCGTCGAAGAGTACCTGAATACGCCGTACCGGCCCAATGTCGAGTATGTGGATGGCGAGATTCAGGAGCGCAACTTGGGCGAGATCGATCATGCCGACCGGCAAACAGCCGTCAGCACCTCGCCGTGCAATCGGCAACAGGAATGGAAGATCCGGGTCGTGATTGCGAGTCGGGTGTAGGTTGCCCACCCGCTTTCGCGTTCCCGCTGTTTGCGTTCTGGCCGTCGACCTTGCTCGCGAACAGATCATTCGCGACCTCCCCCCTTTGCATCGAGGTGCTGTCCCACGCGACCGGCTGAATGCCATGCGCAAGCGGGTGCAGGATTTTCTCGACATGGGCGCCGCGGAGGGATCTTCGATCCGAAGACGCGCACGGCGTACATCTGCAATGGCGATCCTTAGCGACCCCATGACAGAGCTTCAAAGCGGCATCCTGCGGCTGGTGGAAACGCCGATTGAGATTGCGGTGGAGGCGGTCTTCGCCATGCTGGACGAATAGCGACCTGCGCTGCGAGCCAGGATGAGCATCGCTGCAGTATCCTTCCCTCGTGGGCATCTACCCCTGAGAGAGTTATGGCAACGATCAAGCAGGACGATTTCATCGAGAGCGTCGCGGACGCGCTGCAGTACATCAGCTTCTACCACCCCGAGGACTACATCACCAACCTGGCGCGGGCCTATGAGCTCGAACAGAGCCACGCGGCCAAGGATGCGATGGCGCAGATCCTGATCAACTCGCGGATGTGCTTCGAGGGCCATCGGCCGATCTGCCAGGATACCGGCATCGTCACAGCGTTTGTGAAGGTGGGCATGACGGTGCAATGGGAGCCGAGCAAGACGCACGGCATGCTGAGCATGCAGCAGATGGTCGATGAAGGCGTGCGTCGGGCGTGGAAGAATCCCGACAACACCCTGCGGCCGAGCCTGCTGGCCGATCCGGCGTTCACACGCAAGAACACCGGCGACAACACCCCGGCGATGGTGGTGGTGGAGCTGGTGCCGGGCGGTGCGGTCGATGTGACGGTGGCGGCGAAGGGTGGAGGATCGGAGGCGAAGTCGAAGTTCGCCATGCTGAATCCTTCGGACTCGATCGTCGATTGGGTGCTGAAGACGGTGCCGACGATGGGCGCAGGCTGGTGTCCGCCGGGGATGCTGGGGATCGGCATCGGCGGCACGGCGGAGAAGGCGATGGTGATGGCGAAGGAGTCGCTGATGGAGCCGATCGACATGCAGGAGCTGATCGCGCGCGGACCGAAGACGAAGACCGAGGCGCTGCGCATCGAGCTCTACGAGAAGGTGAACCGACTGGGTATCGGAGCGCAAGGGCTGGGCGGGCTGACGACTGTGCTCGACATCAAGATCATGGAGTTCCCCACCCACGCGGCCAACCTGCCCGTGGCGATGATCCCGAACTGCGCGGCAACGCGGCACTTGCACATCCGGCTTGATGGATCGGGGTCGGTGATGGCCGATCCGCCGTCGATCGACGCGTGGCCGAAGCTGGAGTACGACGTACACACGGCGCGGCGGGTGAATCTCGACACGGTGACGCGGGAAGAGGTGAAGAGCTGGAAGCCGGGCGAAGTGGTGCTGCTCTCGGGCAAGTTGCTGACCGGGCGCGACGCGGCGCACAAACGCATGACCGACATCCTGAACCGGGGCGAGAAGCTGCCCGTCGACTTCAAGGGGCGCTTCATCTACTACGTCGGGCCGGTGGACGCGGTGCGCGACGAGGCGGTGGGGCCGGCGGGACCGACGACGGCGACCCGCATGGACAAGTTCACGCGGCAGATGCTGGCCGAGACCGGGCTGCTGGGGATGATCGGCAAGGCGGAGCGCGGGCCGGAGGCGATCGCAGCGATCAAGGAGTATGAGGCCGTCTACCTGATGGCGGTCGGCGGCTCGGCCTACCTGGTGTCGAAGGCAATCAAGCACGCACGCGTGCTGGCCTTCGAGGATCTCGGCATGGAGGCCATCTACGAGTTCGAGGTGGTGGATATGCCGGTGACCGTGGCGGTCGATAGCCAGGGGACCAGCGTGCACCAGACCGGGCCGGCGGAGTGGCAGCGGAAGATCGCCGAGGGTCTGGTTGGAGTGCCGATTCTCGGGCAATAACTCTGTGCATCGACGACGAAGGCGCACTCCTCATGCAGGAAAGGGGTGCGCCTTTTTTATCCGGAACGTCATGCAAATTTTGCGATTACGAGATACGGGAGGGGTGCTCGGGGGCGGGCTTCTGCCTGCGGTTGAGCACGAAGGTGCGCCGCGCCCGGCGCTTATCCGAGGCGTGGTCGATCTTCTTCCAGAAGCCTACGAAGTAGTCGACCGCCGAGATGATGGAGACGATCGTCATCCAGTAGATGGCGGTCAGCGCGATGAAGCGCACGCCGATGACAAAGCCGCCGCCCAGCTGCGGGAACCACAGCCAGTAGTCCCAGCGGTGCGCCAGGATGGCGGCGACGACCGAGACGATCTGAATGACCGTTTTGAGCTTGCCGATCTCCGACGCCTGGATGGTGAAACCCTCGGCGGCGGCGATGGAGCGCAGGCCGGAGACCAGGAACTCGCGGCCGATGACCAGCACGGCGATCCACGGCGGGACGACGCGCGGGTTATAGGCGACCAGGATGATGAAGGCGGCCGAGACCATCAGCTTGTCGGCGAGCGGGTCAAGCAGTATGCCCATGGTGGTGATCTGGCCGCGCTTGCGGGCCAGGTAGCCGTCCAGGCCGTCGGTGATGCTGGCCAGGATGAAGACGGCCGAGGCGATCAGCTCCTGCTCGCCGCCGCGCAGGCCGGTGGCGCCGTGGCCGCCCGCCCAGGGAAAGCCGGGGGAGAGAATCCAGAGGAGCAGAGGCACGCAGGCGACGCGGCTCATCGTGATGGAGTTGGGAAGGTTCATCGCATCGGGGCCGGGCGATCGCACGCGACGGTTAGAAGCATTCTGTCACATGCGAGCGCCGGCTGTCGGTGGAAGCGGCGATTGGCCCGGAATTCCGGCGGATTTCACGGGATCGACGGGCGGCCCTCGGAGATTTTCCCCACGGGAAACAGCCCGCCGATCAGGTGCGGTTTAAGCGTAGATGCCGCGCTGCTTGGTGGTGTAGGCAACGCGGTCGATGGCCAGCATGTAGGCGGCGATACGGTTGTTGACCGAGTGCGCTGTGGCGTAGTGGACGACGTCGGTGAAGCTCTCGGTCATAATGGCGTCCAGGCGCTGATTGACCTCGATCTCCGACCAAAAGTAGCCCATGCGGTCCTGCACCCACTCGAAGTAGCTGGTAGTGACGCCGCCGGCGTTGGCCAGGATGTCGGGGATGACGAAGACGCCCTTTTCGGCGAGGATCTCGTCGGCGACGACGGTGGTGGGGCCGTTGGCGCCCTCGCAGAGGATGCGGCAGTTGAGCGCCGCCGCATTGCGGCTGGTGATGACGTTCTCGGTGGCCGCCGGGATCAGGATCTCGCACTGCCGGGTGATCAGCTCGGCGGCATCGACCGCATCGCCCTCGGCGAAACCGGTGATGGTGCCGGTGCGCTTGTGGTGCGAGAGCAGCGACGGGATGTCGAGCCCCTTGGCGTTGTAGAGGGCGCCGTCCCACTCGGCGATGCCGGTGATGGTGTAGCCCTTTTCATGCAGCAGCTTGGCTGCGTTCGAGCCCACGTTGCCGAAGCCCTGGATGATGACCCGGCAGCCCGCGACGGGCAGGTTCAGGTGCTTCAGCGCGGAGTCGCAGACGACCGAGATGCCGCGGCCGGTGGCCTCGCGACGGCCGCGGGAGCCGCCGATGTTGACCGGCTTGCCGGTGACAACCGCCGTCACCGTCTGGCGCTGGTGCATCGAGTAGGTGTCCATGATCCAGGCCATGGTCTGCTCGTCGGTGCCCATGTCGGGCGCGGGAACGTCCTTCTCCGGGCCGATGAACTCGATCAGCTCGGCGGTGTAGCGGCGAGTCAGGCGCTCCAGCTCGCCCTGCGACATCTTCTTGGGGTCGCAGATCACGCCGCCCTTGGCGCCGCCAAAGGGGATGTTGACCACGGCGCACTTCCAAGTCATCCATGAGGCCAGGGCGCGGACCTCGTCGAGCGAGACGTCGGGGGAGTAGCGAATGCCGCCCTTGGCCGGACCGCGCGCGATGGAGTGCTGCACGCGATAGCCGGTGAAGACCTCGATGGAGCCGTCGTCCATGGCCACCGGAATGTGCACGATGATCTCCCGCGCCGGATAGCGCAGGACCTTCCAGATCCCCTGGTCCAGATTGAGTTTCTTGGCGGCAAAGTCGAAGCGCGCCGCCTGCGCTTCCCAAGGATTCGTCTCCTGCTCAAGCGTGAGGGTGTTGAGCGGAGCGTTCAGTACGGACATGGTATTTCCCTTCTTCTCGGTTGCTGGTATCAACGATTCGGTGGCCTGACGCATGGCCATATCGGGGTCCCCCGTTGCGATGCCTCCCGGCTCTCCATTCCATCGGCCAGGTGTTCCGAAGTATAGGCCTCCGACAAATCGAAGGGCAACACACGGCTGGCCTATCGCAGCTCCTGGCGCAGCCGCATCCCTTTGCTATATTGGCACCTGCAGCCGACGGTCCATTCGATGCCATTGCTCGCCTGGCTGGATACTCGCACCCTCGTCGCGTGCCAATGTCTTCTGACATCCGTGTTCGCGGTCATGCTGCTCGGCATGCGCCGGCTCTCCCCGCAGCTGTCCGGGGTCGGCTCGATCGCGCTTGGATTCGCCGTGGCCTCTCCGGCAACGCTGCTGCTGGCCCCCCGCAGCGTCGTTCCGCCACAAGACGTGCAACGACCAGAAAGCGGCGGATGCCTGATCGACCCTCGTCCAGCCGCCGCCAGCGCGCATTTATGATGAATTCATCTATGCCTAACGCCACTGCCAGCTCCCTTCCCTCCCCCCGCGACTTCAAGACGCTGGCGAAGAGCCATACCCTCGTACCTGTATATCGGACGATTACGGCCGATCTCGAGACCCCGGTGTCGGCGTTTCTGCGCCTGGCCGCCGAGGAGCCCGAGGCGTTTCTGCTGGAATCGGTCGAGGGCGGCGAGCGTGTGGGCCGTTACACCTTTATCGGCATTGAGCCGTACAAGAAGATGGTCGCGCGGGGCAGCTCGATCGTCGTGGAAGAGGGGCGCAAGCGGCGCGCCTTCGAGGGCGACATCTTCGCCGAGCTGAAGCAGGCGCTCGGCGCTCACACCCCGGCGAAGCTACCCGGCCTGCCGCCGTTTACCGCCGGCGCCGTGGGATTCTTCGCCTATGACGTGGTGCGCCAGATCGAGAAGCTGCCCACGGTGGCCAAGGATGAACTGGGCGTTCCCGACGCCTGCCTGATGTTCTTCGACCAGGTCATCGCCTTCGACCATGTGAAGAAGGAGATTCACCTGATCGCGACGGTGGACCTGATCCGCGAGAAGAAGGACGGCGCCTACGAGCGCGCGGTCAAGCGGCTGAACAAGCTCGAAAAGCGGCTGGAGAGGGCCCTGCCCAAGCAGCGCAAGAAGGCGATCACCGCCGCGCTGAAGATCACGCCGCGCACCTCCAAGGCAGCGTTCTTGAAGGCGGTCGCCAAGACCAAGGAGTATGTCGCGGCCGGAGATGTCTTCCAGTGCGTGCTCTCGCAGCGCTTCGACTGCCAGCCGGGCGTCGACGCCTTCGAGGTCTACCGCGCGCTGCGCATCGTCAACCCGTCGCCCTATATGTACTTCCTACGCTTCGGGCTGGAGCCGGCGGGCGCGGCCAAGGCGACGAAGGCGGGCAAGAAATCCGCGCCTGCAGCCCACGCCGCGCATATTGTCGGATCGTCGCCAGAGCTGTTGGTGCGCGTGCACGGCCGCGATGTAGAGTACCGGCCCATCGCCGGGACACGGCCACGCTCTTCCGACGAAGCCGAGGACCGCGCGCTCGAAGCCGACCTGCGCGGCGACGCGAAGGAGGTCGCCGAGCACATCATGCTGGTGGACCTGGGACGCAACGACGTCGGCCGCGTCAGCGAGTTCGGCACGGTGCGCGTGAAGGACCTGATGTTCGTCGAGCGCTATAGCCACGTGATGCACCTGGTCAGCGCGGTCGAGGGCAAGCTGAAGGCGGAGCTGGGGCCGATCGACGCCTTCAAGGCCTGCTTCCCGGCCGGCACGCTGAGCGGGGCGCCGAAGATTCGCGCCATGGAGATCATCGAGGAGCTGGAGCCGGCGCGGCGCGGGGTTTACGGCGGCAGCATCCTGTACGCCGACTTCAACGGCAATCTCGACTCCTGCATCGCCATCCGGACGCTGTACATGGACGGCAAACAGGGCTACATCCAGGCCGGCGCCGGCATCGTCGCCGACTCGGTCCCGGAAAACGAGTTCGTCGAGTGCGGCAACAAGGCCCGCGCGGTGGTCCGCGCCATCGAACGCGCCCGGCGGGGCTGAGTCGCCAGCTGCCCGACGGGCAAGCGCCGCGCAGTCCCTTACGTGTTCGGCAGCAAAGGAAGAAGCAGCTCGCCCAGCTTGTTCATCTGCGCCGTCCAGGTGAGACGGCTGATGTTGGCAGCACCTCGCAGCGCCCGCGCCTGAGCCTCCTCGCGTGCGTTGTAGATGGTTTCGAGAGCGGCAACCATCTCCTCGATATCGCTGTTACCCCATCCCCGTGCGCCACGCCGCAGCCAACCAGCCAGGCTGCACCGCACCGGCCCCGCCGAGCCCAGCCGCCAGCCGCCAGCCGCCGGAGGAACATCGGCAAAACTTGACAAACGTGCTGCTCCAAAAGGCCTTTGTTTTTCGTCGCTGCGTCGGAGCTGGTTTGGGCCCAGATCCAGACCTGGACTCGGTCTGGATCTGGGTGGACTTGATTTGGACTTAAGTATTCAAATTGAAAGACTTTAGGACTCGGTCAGGGGGAGGAGTGGGGAGCCGCTTCCAGGTCTCGAAAACGGGCGACCAAAGCGGGGCGGGGCGTAGAATGGAAGTTGCTATGGTCTTCGTTCTCGATAACTACGACTCGTTTACCTACAATCTGGTCCAGTACATGGGCGAGCTGGGAGCGGAGATCGTCATCCGCCGCAACGACGAGTTGACCCCGGCCGAGGTCGAGGCCCTGCATCCGGACCGGATCCTGATCTCCCCCGGGCCCTGCACGCCGCATGACGCCGGCATCAGCATGGACCTGATCCGCCACTTCGCGCGCCCCGGCGCCCCCCGCACCCCCATCCTCGGCGTCTGCCTCGGCCACCAGGCGATTGGCGCGGCCTTCGGCGGGCATGTGGTGCGGGCTCCGAAGCTGATGCATGGGAAGACCAGCGAGATCGAGCACGATGGAAAGACGATCTTTGCGGATATCCCCTCGGCGATGACCTGCACGCGGTACCACTCGCTGATCGTCGAAGATAAGGATTTTCCGGCGGAGCTCGAGGTTTCGGCGCGCACGATTGCTCACGACGAAGGCACAAACGGCAGCGGCACGATCATGGCGCTGCGCCACCGCGAACTGCCGATCGAAGGTGTGCAGTTCCATCCAGAGAGCGTTCTGACCGTGCATGGCAAACAGATCATCGCCAACTTCCTGAAGATGTAATGCACCCGAGGCCGATGAACCCAGCGTTAACGCCCCGCCTGTTGTTGCTTGCTCGCCTGTCGTCGCTTGCTCTCGCGACGCCGCTCGCGCTGCACTCCGCCGCGGAGGCGCAGCAGCAGCTCGGTAGCGTAGCGCTGCAGGACGCAACCGTGACCGGGACCACGACACCGCCCATGATCACCCATGGTCGCGTGCTGCTGGTGGACAGCGGCACCGTCACCGCGAAGGACCATACCGCTGAGGTGAGACTGGCGCGGGGCGGCGCGGTCGACGTGTGCTCGACCAGCGGGCTGCACCTGACGGCGGGCACGGCGAACGACAATGGGCCGGCTCCGCTGATGCTGTCGCTCGACCGCGGCGCGACGGAGATCCACATGGCGGCGGGCACGAGCGACATCATCATGACGCCAGACCTGCGGATGGCGGTGAAACAGGATGGACGGCTCGACCTACGGATCCGCGTGACGCCGAACGGCGATACCTGCGTCGAGAACCGCATCCCGCAGGCCGCTGCTCCGGCGCTGGCCGAGACCGCGGGGAAGCCATCGGAGGCTTCATCCAAGGGACTGTCGGTGAACGTCGCCAGCCTGTTTGGCGAGGACAGCTACGAGGTGAAGCCGGGGCAGCATGTGATGTTCGAGCACGCGGACCTGCACGAGGTTGTGGACAACGAGAGTTCGCCGTGCGGCTGTCCCGCGGAGCCTCCGACCGAGGTCGCTGGAGGAGGAGAGTTTGGGCTCGGCGGGGCGAAGGACGCGCATCCCTTCCCGGCTGCCGTGAGCCAGGGGCTTGCC
>FSWS01000148.1_pt1 | contig 37166 bp, 25 predicted proteins | sample 1638091 | NCBI WGS metagenome assembly FSWS01 (sample SAMEA3914788, study PRJEB12502) | metagenome | biome: forest; material: soil | place: Canada | collected 2011-07-03 | depth 0.1 m
AGTTCTACCTGGAGCTGGCCTTCGCGGGTCTTGGCGTGGCGGGCGAAGATGTCGAGTATGAGCTGCGAACGGTCGATGACGTGGCAGGGTAGGCGGGATTCGATGTTGCGGAGCTGCGAGGGGGTGAGATCGTGGTCGAAGAGGACAAGCGAGGCGTTGGTGGAGGTCACGACCTCAACTATCTCGTCGAGTTTGCCCTGGCCGACGAGGCTCGAGGGATCGGGTCTCTGGCGGCGCTGGACGAGGGTGGCGGCAATGGTCGCACCGGCTGATCGGGCGAGTTCCTCGAACTCTGCACGCCCCGCATCGAAGTCGAGGGGGGAGAGTGCGTGGCCCTGGAGATCTTCTTCTCCAGCCGTGACAGCGGCCGCGGTGCGGGCAAGTCGAGCGGTTGCGGTAAGCTGCTTGCGCTTGCGGAGTTCTCCGGTGAACTCGACCACGACAATCACGGCAAGTTCCTGCTGCGTTTGCGAGGTGCGGAGTTCGCGGGCGAGGAGTGCCGCGTCCTGGGCCGCACTTGCTTCGACAAGACTACGACGGACTGTCTTTCCGCGATTCCGGCGTGATTGCGCTTGATCCGGGGTGGCTTCGGGCGAAGCCTTCTTGCTGGTCAAAGTTGTCTCAATTCAGGGCCGGGTTTCCGGCCGACTTTCCTAATGATACTGAATGATCAGCGTTAGTTCCCTATTTCCGACCCTTCCGTTGATCACTGCGAAAGTGAGCAACGGGTTTCGATGCCAGGCTGGCGGACGGAAGCGGATCGCACTGTTATAGTATGATTTGGTTGGCGTACTGGGCATATTGTCTGCAACATCCCGAATCGACCAGGACCCGCATGGGGGCGACCACGGCAGATGTCGTTGCATGTTGGGGCGGACGATGGCAGTGGCCATTGACGAGAATGGTTCCAGTGACACGCTATTTAGTCCAGTGACACCGAATTTTGGCAACAGACAGGAGCACCCTCAACATGGCAAAGAGCGTCAATAAGGTCATCCTTCTTGGCAACGTGGGCAAGGATCCGGAGATCCGCGCAACGGCGAGCGGTATGACTGTCGCAAACTTTTCGATCGCCACAACCGATCGCATCAAGGGACAGGACGGGCAGTACACCGACAAGACCGAATGGCACAACTTGGTCGCATTTCAGCGCACCGCAGAGATCGTGCGCGACTACGTGAAGAAGGGCAACAAGCTGTACGTGGAAGGCCGGCTCCAGACCTCGTCGTGGGACGACAAAGCCACCGGGCAGAAGAAGTATAGAACCGAGATTATTGTGAGTGACCTCTCGCTGCTCTCCGGTCGCGGAGAAGGTGAATCGGGCGGGGGGTACTCCAGACCGAACACAGCCAGCTATGGCAGCGCTCCGGTCAGCCAACCGGAGTACGCGGACCAGGGCATCACTGACGACGACATCCCTTTTTAATTAACACCGTATTGTGATTTGTTGTGTTGGTGATTTGTTGTGTTGGTGTTTGTGCTAAAGCCCTCTGAATAGAGGGCTTTAGTGTTTCCTGGAATGCTGTGAAATGCTTGTGTCTTTTCGGGTTATTCAGTACCGTGGCGATGCGAAATAGATACTGCCGGGTTTCGTTGTGTTCCATCGCAGTTGGCTGCCGAAACCAAGAATCGGCAATATGTCTCCTGTGACAAATCTTCCGCCACATCTCTACGGAAGGTGACACCAAGTAGATAAGCCAGGATCGGGCGCGCCGTCACGGCATACAGCAATTGGAACTGCTGCTCATTCATTGCCTCGTGCCCGCTAAGGTCTCCCTTCCGGGTGGAGACAATCTAGTTATCTCTCTCCAATCCGGAAGAGGCCACGATGGCGGGGTCAAGAGCTTCTTCCAGTGTGCTGATGAGTGCACTCAGGCCTTCCATCCGGTCTTCGCGGAGTGCCTGCCCCAATGCGGCCGCGGCTTCTGCCAATTCTCTGGCTTCCAATGTCGCAGCAACACCCTTCAGCGAGTGGGCCAGACGGTGGGCCTCTTCAACCTGCCCCGCGTTGAGCTGCGCCCGCAGATCGATGGCCGCATGCGTATATTGCTGGTGGAATCCACGCAGCATCTTGCGTAATAGCTTAGGTTTGCCAATGGTCCGTGCGAGGGCGGCTTGGATATCGAAGGGAGGAAGCTGCGCGGGAAGCTCCTCTATAAGGGTGATCGGCTGCGTAGCAGCCTCGGTACGCTCTCGTGGGTCCGCCGCGTGCGCAGGCATCCATCGCTGGAGCGTGGCGGTCAAGGTATCGGGATTGATCGGTTTGGTGAGATGGTCATTCATGCCAGCATCCAGCCTTCGTTCGCGATCGCCCCCGCATGGCATGGGCGGTCATCGCGATGATGGGAAGCCGGCGGAAGCGTTCCTTGGAGCGAATCAGCTTGGTTGCCGTCAATCCATCCATCACTGGCATCTGAATATCCATCAGCACCAGATCGAATGGCTCCGCGGAAACCTGATTCACGCCCTCGCGGCCATTGTCCGCAATCGTGACCCGGATGCTAAGATCGCCCAGCAGTTCGCTCGCCAGGTCATGGTTGATCTCGTTGTCTTCGACCACCAGAACGCGCCGACCGGCCAACGCGGGAGGAAGGCAGCCCGGCGCCGGCTGAAACTCTGAGGCGGCTCCATCGATTTTCTCTTCACAGATCGAGGCGATTGTGCGCATCAGCAGCGGTTCCGTGACTGGCTTGACCAGAAAGCCGTCAAACCTGGGTTCGCTCAGACCGTTCATGACCCCGTCGGATTCAAAGGCCGAGATCATCAGGATGGCGGGGACCGGCGAGAGCGTGGGATGCTCCTTGATGCGGCGCGAAGCCTCAATTCCGTCGATACCAGGCAGGCGCCAGTCCATCAGAACCAGATCGAAGGGGTGGCCCACTTGCGAGCCGCGCGTGAGTGCCGATAGCGCCTCCTCGCCGGAGGAGACCGCACGGGCGAGGAAGCCGTTGGACTGGATCATGGCGGGCAGCACGCTCCGCGCACTCTCACTGTCGTCCACAATGAAAACGTTACGCGCGTGGGGATGGCTGCCGGATTCGCGAGCGACGCGCGGCAGCTCGTCGCCGGCGACGCCGAAGCTGGCCGTGAAGAAACGTGCTGCCCTTGTCAACCTCGCTCTCCGCCGCGATGCCCCCCATCAGCTCGCAGAGCTGCTTACTGATGGCAAGCCCCAGCCCCGTGCCCCCGTACTTGCGGGTAAACGATGTGTCTCCCTGGTTGAAGGATTGAAAGAGATTCTCCATCTGATCCGGACTCATGCCGATGCCGGTGTCCGAGACGGAAAACTCCAGTCGCACCCGATCGAGCGTTACTTCTTCCGTCTCGACCTTCACAAGGATCTTGCCCTGGTCGGTGAACTTGATGGCATTGTTGACCAGATTGATGAGAATCTGTCCTAGCCGCAAGGGATCGCCGATGAGGAAGCGGGGCGTCTCCTGCGCTACGAAGAATTCGAGCGAAATGCCTTTTCTTCCGCCTTCTGGCCCACGATATCGACCAGATTGCGCAGCAGCACCTCATCGAGCGAAAACGCAATGTGTTCCATCTCCAGTTTGCCGGCTTCAATCTTCGAGAAGTCTAGAATGTCATTCATGATGCCGAGCAGGGACTGCGCGGCGTGGCCAATCTTGGTCAGATAGCCATGCTGCTGCGGGGACGGAGCGGCACGCAGGGCCAGATACGTCATCCCCAGAATGGCGTTCATCCGCGTACGAATCTCGTGGCTCATGTTGGCGAGGAAGTCCGACTTGGTGCGGTTCGCCACCTCGGCGGCGGCGCGTGCATGGCGCGATGCGTCCTCGGACCGCTTGCGCTCGGTGATGTCGCGGACAAGACCCACGAACACTCTCTGGCCCTGGAAGGCGACCTCGGATGCAAGCGGTGGTCTAGAAACCGACAAGTCCGCAGATTATGCGATGGACCTCAATCTTCATGCCCAGGTCAATCTAACCCGTGGCGCGCTTCCCCTCATGCCGCCAGGGAGCAACGTCGTATTTGTCACGAGCCACCTCGCTCATTTTTACGGGACGAAGCCGGTCTATCCCGGATATGAGACTGTAGCCGTAAGTAAGAATGCCGGAGAAGGTGCCCTTCGATCCATGATTCCAGAACTCACAGGCAAGGGTATTCGACGAACGATCATCAGTGGGGACCTCATCGAGGGGACAATAACGCCCAAACTCCTACAGAGGCAACATCCAGGTTTGATCGCCGGGCGCAAGGAAGAGGCAGGGTCCCTTCCGGATGTAGAGGAGTTTGCTGCTGCGATTGTTAACGGTGCCGTAGGCCGAGCCCATGAAACCGGGGCCACGGTTTACGTGGGAAGCACGGAGTGGGATGGATAAAGCTCATCCCCAAGCAGCCAATCAAGCCTCGTCGCTCCATCTGCGAGCGCCACCCAGCGTAGACTGGAAGACAGAGCAAACAGACACCTGAGCTCGAATGCCCGCATTGGATTACCTCAAGGACCATCGGATGAGAAAGAGCCCTGTCCCATTTAGCCTGATTTTCCTCACACTGATCGCAGCCCCCCAGGCACACGCAGAGCGAAAGCCAATCATCGTTGAGCAAGGCAGCTATACCATCCACATGCTGCTCCATCCCATTGGGACAGAGACCTACACAGTGGCAGACGAGGGAGCGGGCCGTTCCCTGCTCTCGATCCGTTCGACCTCGTCCGATCGCGGGATGAAGCGAACCGTCTCCTCCACACTAGAGATGGGAGCCCGCGCGAATCCGCTTCGCCTACAGCAGACCGTCACGACGAGCAATGGTGACACGCAATCGCTGACCCAGGAAAAAGGCACCTCGGTCTCGGTGCAGGAAGACGACGCAACCCGTACGCTGCGCCTGCCTCCCATCGCGTTTATGGGCTTCGCTTCGATGCCCGCCTCGCTGCAGATGATGATGATGCGCTACTGGAAGCAGCATCACCAACCGGCTCACCTGCCGATGCTGCGGGCCAGCAATCAGGCGCTTTCGCTCGAGATCAAGCTGGTTGGCCACGACGCCTACCAGACCAGGCACGGCATGGTGCGCTTGACCCGCTACACCGTGACCAATCTCATGTTCGGGCGCGAGATCCTGTGGATGAACGACGACGGCCGTCTGGCAGCGCTGATGACATTCGCCGGCGGTCTGCCCATCGAAGAGGTTCGCGACGACTACGCCAGCATCGGCGGCGAACTCGTGCGCAGCGGCGTACAACAGGAGATGCTCGACCTCGATGATCTCGACCGCCAGGTTCCGCCCGAGTCCGTCGGCAGCTTCGCCATCGTTGGCGCGCGCCTGATCGATGGCACCGGCGCGCCCGCCATCGAAAACTCCGTAGTAATCGTGCAGGATGGACGAATCCTGGCAGCGGGGCCGGCGGCGTCTACTTCCGTTCCACCGGGAGTGCGCGTCGTCCATGCTGTCGGCCAGTCCCTCCTGCCGGGACTGTGGGAGATGCATGTCCACTACTCCGGAGTGGAGTTTGGGCCGGCACTTCTCTCCGCGGGCATCACCACCGCCCGCGATTGTGGCGGCGAGTTCGAGTTCCTGACCACGGTGCGCAAAAAGATCGACAACGAGCACGCGCTTGGGCCGAAGCTCCTCCTCGCCGGCCTGATCGATAGCGGCGATGGGCTTGGTTTCGGCTACGTCGATGCGAATACCCCGGCCGATGGAATCGCCGCCGCCGATACCTATGCGGACGCGAAGTTTGATCAGATCAAGGTCTACACACAGCTTCAACCCAATGTTCTGCGCGCCATCACGGCCGAAGCGCACAAGCGCGGCCTCACCGTCACAGGCCATGTCCCCGCGGCGATCAACGCCTTCGACGGGGTCGCCGACGGCATGGACCAGATCAATCACCTTCAATTTGTAACCCGCGCGATGCTGCCAGACGGAGCCAAGGGACCCGTCGACATCAACTCCGAACGAGCGCAGCGACTCATCGCGCTGCTCAAGGATCACCACATTGTCATCGACCCCACCGATGGTTGGGGCGAGATGGCCGGCCACCCCAAGAACGTCGACGTCGCATCCTTCGAGCCTGGAATCACTGCCGCTCCGTACACCCTTGCCTCCAAGTTTCGCGCCATGGGCTCTCCCGCGGAAGACGCGGAAAAGTTTCGTGACCGCATGGAGACCAACCGCAAGGTCATTCACGCTCTCTACGCCGCAGGGGTGACGATCATTCCCGGCACCGATACCGGCCTGCTCGGCTACGGATTGGACCGCGAACTGGAGTTATATGTCCAGGCAGGCATGACGCCGATGGAGGCAATCGAATCTGCGACGATCATTCCGGCCCGCGTCATGAAGCTCGACCACGACTCAGGCTCGATCGAGGTCGGAAAGCGCGCCGATCTTATGCTCGTCGACGGCAATCCTCTCCAGAACATCAGCGATCTCCGCCGTGTCGTCCGTGTCATCAAAGACGGCCGCATGTACGACAGCAAACAACTCGGACGTAGCGTAGGATTTAGTCGATGACACCTGAAGTACCGGATACATTCATGCGTGGAAACGGTTGAATGCCGCTCCAGACCTCACTCATAGAAGCGTGACGCGATGATCTGCGCTCCTGGCGCGGTGGCTCCGATACTGCTCGTCTCCACCAGAAGCTCGAAGGACTTCAGCGAGCCATCACTGCGAGAGGCCTGTTGCAATATGGGCCTCATCGCCTGGGCATCGAATAGCGTCTCTGCCGCGGCCTGCGTCGCAGCCATATTCAAGCCCTGGATAATCAGAACGCGGGCAGCGCCATCCAGTCCCGGCAGGTAGTCAATCACACCGTAGGTATGGTTGGCCGTCGCATCCGTACCATTGCGATAGATCGCCTGCTCCTCACCTTTCGGCCGTTCGTTCCGCACAAACGACTCATCCACCTCAGGCGTGTACTGCAGCCGGAAGTTCGTTTTCTTCTCGAAGAGCGACACCCAGGGATTCGTATGCGACGACCCCAGAAGAATAATGTTCGAGTTCTTCATATCCTCCGGCGTAATGCTGCGTGCATATCGCACCTCGCCACGGTTCGGGATGAACTCCGGAAGCTGCGTCAACATGGACGTGATATTCAGATCGACGACGCTGGTATAGCGCTGTCGCAGCAGATCGTTGAAGTTCTCAGCGTTGATTCCCACCGGCGGCTTCAACTCCGTGAGATATGCCTTGTTCGCATACTCCTCCACACTCACCAAATGTCCGGTAAGATTCTGCAGGATTCCCAATCCGCTATCGGACGGCACGATCAGCGTGTTCCGATTCTGTTGAAACAGTTGCAGCCAGATCGCATGGGATGCGCTTTGCCCTTTGCCGAACCACGCCGAGGGAAGCAGCCATCTCCCCGCTGCTGCCAGCGCCACTCCACAAACTACAAAAAGGGCGAACCATCGCCACGCAGCCTCTTTCAACCCCGATGCAGTCTGCTCCTTCGCGGGGAGTCGCACTAGGGGCTCAGAAGGCGTGGCCGATACCGGCGCAAGCTCATCGCGCAAGACGACAGCGATCTCAACCGAAGCCTCAACCTCCAAGGACGGCCCCGGTTCCTCGCGGTTGGCTTGGAATACCGGAACATACCCGCCGCGCGGAATCACAATCCGGATCGGCTCGCCGCTGCCTTGCCCTTCGAAATACTCATCGAGCCGCTTGCGCAACATCCGCGCATAGCTGCGAACAATATTGTCCTCCCCAGGGTTGTAGTCCCTGGGTCGATTGAAGATCTGTGTACCGATTCGCTGTTCGCTAATCTCGTGGGCCTTGCCCATGAGCTGCTGCTCGCACACATAAAGCAGAAACCGTGGCAGCAACTCCGACTTATGGATTCCTTTGCTCGCCGCCACCCGGCATGCCAGCTTCCACTCCGGCCGCGTAGTAAGTTCCGAGAGCTCCCCGGCTGAAGCATCCGCTACAGGCGCCGCCCTATTGTCCGCCACGCAAGACCCCTCTTCCGCAACTCCATGCTGCGCTCGAGGAAGCTCGCGAGGGCTCCCGCCGCGCAATGGTACGCGACCGTTCGACATGTCCAGAGCATACCCGCAAACCGTGAAATTTCTGTGAATACGACAACGCCTGCACGCGCAAATCTTTGCGAAATACAGGGGGGTGAGCCAGGGGTGAGGTCACAGTGTGCGCCGCCGCGTCCACAGCCGGCACCCTTTCGCAGAGATCCGGACGTCCCCATGATCGCTTCATCGGCATCCATCAACGCGGCCTGCAGCTTGGTCGTACATGCAGCATTCCCCCGGCCCCTTTCTGATCAACACCGGAACATGCCCTCGGAGCGAATCGTGAAACGTCTCATCTTGTTTGTAGCGTTGGTCTGTACTCTTTTTCTGAACTCAGTGCACCTTTCCGCACAGTTTGAAACCGCATCCGTTCTGGGATACGTGCACGACGCGTCTGGCGCCGCACTGCCCAACACCAGAGTCTCGCTTCTGAATCTCGACACCAAGGCGGTCGTCTCAGTTAGGACCAACGCCCAGGGCGCCTACGAGATCACCGACGTCAAGGTCGGTCAATATCAGGTCACCGCACAAGCCAACGGATTCGAAACCAGCACCACCCAATCCTTCGGCGTCACCGTCAACGCCCGCCAGCGCGTCGACGTCTCCCTGAGGATTGGCGCCGCCACCGAAAATGTAACCGTCAGCGGAGCCGCCGAGCAGCTCGAGACCGACTCCAGCGAGCGCGGCCAGGTCATCGGCACCCGCGAAGTCGAGAACCTGCCCCTGAACGGTCGCGCCTACGCCGACCTCGCAGCCCTCGTCCCCGGCGTCCGACGCAACCTCCTCGAGAACAGCACCGACAGCAGCCGCGACGCCTCCTTCGACGTCAACGGCCAGCGCAGCGAGTTCAACAACTTCCTCCTCGACGGTCTCGACAACAACGCTTACGGGACCTCCAACCAGGGCTTCTCCAACCAGTCCATCCCGCCCTCCCCCGACGCCATCTCCGAGTTCCGCGTAGAGACCGACAACTATAGCGCCGAGTACGGCCGCTCCGCTGGAGCCGTCATCAACGTCAGCATCCGTAGCGGCACCAATCAGTTCCACGGCAAGGCCTACGACTATCTCCGCAACACCGTCTTCAACGCCATCGGCCCCTTCACCCCGCCCACCAATCCGCTCACCGGCCAGCCGCAGAAGCCCACCCTCGTCCGCAACCAGTTCGGCGGAACCTTCGGCGGCCCCATCTGGAAGGACCACACCTTCTTCTTCGGCGATTACGAAGGCACCCGGCAGGTCCAACGCTCCGCGATGCAGGCAACCGTCCCCACCACCGACCAGAACGGCACCAGCGCCTTGGCCATCGCCAATGGCGGTTATACCTTCCTCACCAGCTCCGGAACTCCGGTCATGCTCCTCAATCCGCTCACCGGCCAGCTTTATAACAATGGCGTCATCCCCTTCAACGATCCCTCCGTGTCGTCCTTCGCCAAAGCTGTCCTCGGCGCTCTTCCCCAACCAAACGTCCCCGGCGCCCCCTTCGCCAACAACTACGCCTCGCTGCCAGCCGACACCCTTGACGACAACAAGTTCGATATACGCGTCGACCAGACCTTCAACCAGCGCACCACCGCCTTTGTCCGGTACAGCCAACACCAGGGAACGATCGTCTCCCCGCCGAACATCCAGGGACCGGCCGGCGGCAACAGCAACGGCACCGTCAACATCTTCAACCAGCAGATCGCCGGCGGCGTTACTCACATCTTCAATCAAAACTCCATCCTCGATGCCCGCTTCGGCTTCACCCGCACCGACGGAGGCAAAACGCCCTACGGAGCTAGTCTGAGCAACTTGATGGCCGGCATTCCGGGACTTCCCACCGCCCCCATCGCCGTCCGCAGTCTCAACGTTCAGAGCGTCAATCAGTTCTCCCAATTCGGCAATCAGGGAAGCAACCCCCAGTTTCAGGACCCCTGGGTCCTCAACCCCAAGATCAACTACACCTGGATCCGCGGACGCAGCACGTACAAGGTCGGCTACGAATACCAGGCCATCTTCACCACCGTCGACGACTTCAACCCCGTCTACGGTCAGGACACCTACGACGGCAGCTTCAGCTACGCCGGAACTGGAAACCCCGCCACCGCTACCTCCACGGTCTTCAGCGCGGCCGATACCGGCACCAAGGAAGGCGTCGCACTCACCGACTTCCTCTTCGGCGCTCGCGATACCTATCAGCTCAATAACTACGTCAACGTCCACCTCAACCAGCGCATGCACAACTTCTACTTCCAGGACGACATCCGTGTGAACTCCAAGCTCACCGTCAACGCCGGCCTGCGCTACGAACTCGTTACCCCGGTGTGGGAATCGAACAATCTCCTCGCCAACTACGATCCCACCACGCAGTCCCTTATCCAGGCCACTCCTGGCTCCATCTATAACCGCGCGCTGGTCAACATGCCGAAGCTTGACTTCGCGCCGCGCTTCGGCTTTGCTTATCAACTCGATCCAAAGACGGTGGTCCGCGCCGCCTATGGCCTCGGATATGCCCAGTTCAATCGTGAAGGTGGAGAGAACATGCTCTCCTATAACCTTCCCGCCATCGTCAACACCAACATCGTCCAGGCCCCACAGTTCGCAGCGCCTGGCGTTCTCACCCAGGCGCCCGAAGCCACCTGCACCGCGGCGCAAGCCGGAGCCGCATTCAACCCGGCCAACCCGAGCCCCTGCTTCCGCACGAACATGCAGGGCTATCCCACCGGCTTCACCAGCCCCGCCAACGTCACCGCGGCCAGCAACCTGAGCACCGAAGCACGCTACATCCCCAAGAACCTGCCCACCGGATACGTCCAGAGCTACCACTTGACCGTGCAGCGCCAGATCGCCAACAACACCACCTTCGAAGCATCGTATGTCGGCGAACATGGCGTCAAGATCCAGGTGCTCGCAGACCTCAATCAATCCGTGGCTAACCCCGTCACCGCTACTTGCAACGGAACCGGTGTCGCCGGAACCACCAATGGCTGCCTTAGCCTGGCGGCACGCCGTCCCATCCAAACCTTCACCACCATCGAGGAGACCCTCCCTGCCGGCATGCTGCTCTACAACGGCCTCCAGACCAAGTTGGAGCACCGCACCGGGCATGGCCTCTACCTGCTGAACTCCTTCACCTGGTCGCGTGCCATCGACAATGCGGAGGGTCACCTCGAAGAGGTCGACGGAGATAGCGGACGCATCAACCTCGCCAATCCACGCGGCGATCGTGGCGCCTCCGGCTACAACCAACCGCTCAACGACTCGCTCTCCATCGTCTATGACCTCCCCTACGGCAAGGACCGCACCTTCGGCGGTAACGCTCCGCCGATCATGCAGCAGGTCCTCGGCGGCTGGCAAATCACTGCCATCAACAGCATGAACAGCGGCGAGCCCATCAACATCACCTACTCCCCCCTCAGCTCCCAGTCGGTTAGCACTATTCTGGTGCAACGCCCCAACCAGATCTCCAACAACGTCGTCATTCCCAAGAGCCAGCGCTCCAGAGCCAAGGGGAATCAGAGTCTTGTCGCCCTCAACAGCGGCGCGTTTAGCCTTCCGGATGTCAACCACCCTTATGGGACCGCAGGCCGCAACTCGGTCCGCTTCGATCCCTTCTACCAGCTCGATCTCGGACTCCACAAAAACTTCATCGTCCACGAAGGCACCTCCTTCGACTTCCGTACCGAAGCCTTCAACGTCCTCAACCAGACCAACTACGCCTTCCCGCAGAGCGGTGTCGGTTCCAGCACCTTCGGTGTCGTCACTGCGGCCAGCACCTTCCCGGCTCGTATCCTGCAGTTCGCCGGCAAGATCATCTTCTAACCCAAACCTAGCCCGGAGATCGATGCACATGCTGGATCGCAGACAGTTCGCAGCCCTCGCCAGCGCCTCGCTTGGAAACCTGCTCACCCAGAAACTTTGGGCTGAGCAGGTCCGCGCGGCCGCCTCGCCCGACAAGTTCTACTTCGCCCTTGTCGCCGACACCCACATCATCGACAACTTCTACGTCAAAGGCAGCGAGAACGGCGTCGAAGACAACGAAAGCATTCTCGTCACCACCCCACGCTTCACCTCCGCCCGCGACCTCATCAACTCGCTCAGCCCCGCCATCGAACAGGTCTTCCTCATCGGCGACTACTTCCACAACTACCCCTCCACCGACTACGACTTCTACTTCCAGAACACCACCCGCCTCGACAACGCCAAGGCCATCAGCGACGGCTTCAAGATGCCTGTCCACCTCGGCTTCGGGAACCACGACTACGACGTCCGCCGCGTCCCGCGCGAGATGAGTCATCGCCTGTTCGAGGCCAAGTTCAACGCCAAGCCCTACTCCGTGCTGGATTACAAGGGTTACAAATTCATCCACCTCAACAACTTCCTCGGTTCCACCCAGGACCACACCTCGCCCGACTTCAATCCTGGCATCGGCTCTCTCGGCGAGGAGCAGCTCCATTGGTTCGAAGCCCAGCTCCAGCAGCACAAGCCCACCTTCGTCTTCATCCACTACCCGCTCCTCCAGGACAAGCCCACCGAGTTCGCCGACTACGGTCTCCATCCCCTGCTGCGCAAGTACCAGGACACCATCCAGCTCGTCATCTCCGGCCATTTGCACAAGTGGCTCGACTTCGCCCACACCTACGGCCCGCAGCACTACGTCATGGCTGCCACGCGTTACGACCCCAACGCCTACATGCTCATGGAGGTCGACACCAAGCACGGCACCTGGCGTTTCATGAACTCGAGCCTCGTCGACTGGTCCACCCACTACAGCAAGCCCTACCATTTCGCCTAATCCTTCGTCCATATCCCTTGATGCATTCCGCCACCAACGCACTACGATCGACATGGAAGGCCATCGACATGCTCCGTAAGCCCGTCCGCACACTCTTCGCCCTCGCACTCACCGCGGCCTGCACCAGTCTCCTCGCACACGCGCAGGCTCAGTCCTCCGCCGACGACAGCAACCTCAAGCTCAACCAGATCCAGGTCATCGGGACTCACAACAGCTATCACGCCGGCATCGCTCCCAACGAGAGCAAGCTCTGGCAGGCCAAGTACGCCAAGGCCTTCGAAGGCCTCGATTACAAACACCAGCCGCTCCCCGAGCAGTTCGACAGCGGCGTTCGCCAGATTGAGCTCGACGTCTACGCCGACACCAAGGGAGGTCTCTACGCCCATCCCTCCGGCCCCGCGATGGCTGCCGCCGCCGGCCTTCCGCCCGATCCCAACTTCGATCCCAATGGCATCATGAGCAAGCCCGGCTTCAAGGTCATGCACGTACAGGACGTCGACTACCGCAGCACCTGCCAGCCCTTCATCGCCTGCCTCCAGCAGGTCCGCGACTGGTCCCATGCCCATCCCAACCACGTCCCCATCTTCATCCTGGTCGAGACCAAGCAGGGCGCCCCCCAGGGCGATCTGCACCTCACCGTCCCCGAGCCCTTCACCTCCGCCACCTTCGACGCCCTCGACGCCGAGATTCGCTCCGTCTTCCCCGCCGACGAGCGCATCACCCCCGACGACGTCCGCGGCCACTATGACACCCTTAACGAAGCCGTCCTCGCCGACAATTGGCCCACCCTCGTCAACGCACGCGGCAAGGTCATCTTCCTGCTGGACCAGCGTCCCGTCGGCCCTGTCTATCTCGCCGGCCATCCATCGCTGCGCGGCCGCGTCCTCTTCACCAACGCCGAGCCCGGCAGGCCCGACGCCGCCTTCATCGAGCGCAACGACGGCCCCGCCGCCGACATCTCCGCCCTCGTCAAGCAGGGCTACCTCATCCGCGCCCGCACCGACTCGGACACCAAAGAAGCCCGCGTCGACAACACCACCACGCGCGATGCCATGATCGCCAGCGGCGCGCAGATTCTCAGCACCGACTACCCCGCCAGCGAGCCGGCACGCTGGGAGGGCCACTTCACCGCAGCCCTTCCCGAGAACGCCGTCGCCCGTTGCAACCCCATCAACGCCCCCGCCACCTGCTCCATCTCCACCACCAAATAATTCCGCCTAAACGAAAAACCTTCGGCTGCGACGCTCCATAGCACACCGTGGAGACTCGCAGCCGAAGGTTTTAGAGCGCAATCTACCAGAGTTGCACGCGGTCCTTCGGAGCCAGATACAGCTTGTCGGTCGGCTTGATATTGAATGCCGGATACCAGCCATCGTTATTGCGCACCGTCAACGCTCGATACCGCGCCGGAGCATGCGGATCGGTCAACACCTGCTGCCGCAGCGCCGCGTCGCGCTCCACCGAAGCCCAGTTCTGGCCGAACGCGATGAAGAACTGCTGATCGCCCGTGAACCCGTCGACCAGCGGCGCCACACTCCCCTTCAGCGAAGCATGATAGCCGTCGTAAGCGGCGGTCAGGCCAGCAACATCGGCGATGTCCTCACCCAGCGTCTGTCGCCCATTCACGCTCAGATCCGGAAACGGCTTATAGGTGTCGTACTGCGCCGCAAGCTTCCCCGCAACCGCGTTGAAGTGGGCGAGATCCTCCTCCGTCCACCAGTTCCGCACCTGTCCCTTGGAGTCGAACGCCGCGCCTTCGGAGTCGAAGGTGTGGCTGATCTCGTGCCCGATAATGCTGCCAATCGCACCGTAGTTGAACGCGGCAGGAGCACTGGGATCGAAGAACGGCGGCTGCAGAATCGCTGCCGGGAAGTTTAGTCCGTTATCCAGAGGAAGGTTGACCGCATTCACCGTCTGCGGCGTCATGCACCACTCCTTGCGATCGACCACCGCCCCAATCCGCCCAAGCGAATAGTGATAGTCGAAGAGGCTAGCTCCCCACATATTCGCAAACAGATTGTCCGCCGAAACCTCATAGCCCACATAGTTGCGCCAGTGATCCGGATAGCCAACGCCGACCTGCAGTGTGCCGAGCTTAGCAAGCGCCTCCGTCTTCGTCGCCGGAGCCATCCAGGTTACGTTTTCCAGCCGCACGCGAAACGCCGCGATCAGATTTCCGACCAACGCCTGCGCTTGCGCCTTGGCCTCCGGGGAGAAATAGCGCTGCGCGTAGATTTGCCCCACCGCATCGCCCAACACGCCCGACACAAAGGCATCGCCGCGAACCTCGCGCGGCCGCTGCTGCACCGCTCCCGAAAGCACACCGCCGAAGAAAGCGAACCGCTCATCGGCAAGCGCCTTCGATGTGCCCGCCGCATAGGCCTCGATCAAGTGATACGCCAGGAGGTCCTTCCAGTCCGCCACCGGCTGCGACGCGACCAGCGCCGCCTCACCCGTAAACGCCGAGGACTGCCACACGATAAACGTGTCCTGCTTAGCGAGCCCAGCTGCGCGGAAGTACTCCGCCCAATCGATTCCCGGAGCCTTCGCCGAAAAGTCCGCCGCCGCCCACGGATTGTTAGCCTTGTGAATGTCCTCGCTATCGGCCAGCGAGATCTGCGCTTTCGCAATCGCGGTCTCGAGCGCCAGCACCCGGGCCGCGCGGTCCTCCGCATCCGACACGCCCGCCAAACGGAACATCGCCGCGATATGCGTCTGGTACTTCGCGCGCGTCTCCTTCATGTGCGCCGACGGGTCGAGGTAATAATCCCGGTTCGGAAGCTCCAGCCCGCCCTGCATCAGGTAAGGCGCATAGTGGTCGGGATCGTTGAACCCCGGAGCCACCCACAATCCGAAAATGTTCGCGGTATGGAAGTTCCCCGTGTTCAGCGCGTCCACATCCGCGCGCAGCGAGAGCCCCAGGGCATGCGCCAGTTCCGTCTGATCCTTCACCGCCGCAATCGCGTCCAGATGCGCCTTCAACGCAACCAGCCCATGCGACTCAATCGCCGCCTCGTCCATGTACGAGTGATAAAGGTCTGCGATCTTGCGCTCGTTCGTCCCCGCAGCCGCATTCGACCGCACCGCATCGTCGATAATGCTCGCCGTCTGCTTGGAGCTCCGATCCCCAAGCACGCTAAAGACGCCAATGGCGGCGCGATCCGGCGGCAGCTGCATACGTGCCACATAGCCGCCGTCAGCGTACAGGTAGAAGTTATCGCCCGGCGAAACATTCTGGTCCATGTTCGCAATGGAGATGCCGTGCGAAGCCGGCGCGCCTCCCTGCGCCAGAGAGACCGTGGCCACGCAGAGAAGGGTTGCACTGCAAAAAATCGAGAAAGGGCGCATGGTGCGAGTCGTCAATCGTTTCCTCCGGTTCGACAGGCGTGGGATCTGAATCTGCAACGTCTGCCACCCCCTTCATTATCGGGCACGCAGCCGCCTCTCCGAAATCCCTTCCCCCCCAACCGTATCTCATCGCAGCCTCAGCATGTTAGCCTTGCTCCGTCAAAAAAAACGCTCCACACAACTGCGCGCAGCAACGCGCGGAAGAGAGTTGAGGCCCCGTCTCCCCGATGAGAAAGTCGCTCGTCCGCCACTCCCTGCTTTTCATCGCACTCGCTCCCACCCTTACCCTGCCGGCACAACAAGCTTCCCAGCCCTTCCGCGACCCCTCCCTTCCCGTCGAAAAGCGCATCGACAATCTGCTCTCGCAGATGACCCTCGACGAAAAAATCGACGTTCTGAGCACCAATACCGCTGTGCCTCGCCTCGGCGTCCCCAACTTCGGCAGTTCCGAAGGCATTCACGGCGTCGTCCAGCGCGGCGGCGGCAAAGCCGACCGCTCCGTCATCCCCACCACCCAGTTCCCGCAGCCACCCGGCATGGGAGAGTCCTGGGATCCCGACCTTGTCCGCCAGGCCGCCGGCGTCGAAGGTTACGAAGCCCGCTACATCACCCAGACTCCCAAGTACGACCGCCAGATTCTCATGCAATGGGGACCGCAGTCGGACCTCGCCCGCGACCCACGCTGGGGCCGCAGCGAAGAGGTCTACGGCGAAGATCCCTTCTTCAACGGCACCATGGTCGTCTCCTTCATCAAGGGCCTTCAAGGCGACGACCCCAAGTACTGGCAGTCCGCCGCGCTGCTCAAGCACTTCCTCGCCAATAGCAACGAGGACCACCGCACCAACTCCAACTCCCAGTTCGACGACCGCCTCTTCTGGGAGTACTACTCCGTCCCCTTCCGCATGGGCTTTCTCGACGGCGGCGCCAAGGGCGTCATGGCCTCCTACAACGCCTGGAACGGCACCCCAATGGCCGTCAATCCCATCCTCAAAAGCATCATCCGCGACAAATGGGGCGTCGACGTAATCTCTAGCGACGGCGGCGCCGTCAAGCTCCTCGTCACCTCCCACAAGCGCTTTCCCGACCAGAAGGCTGCCGTCATCGCCTGCCTCCACGCCGGCATCAACCAGTTCCTCGACACCTACAAGGACGAGACCAAGGCCGCGGTCAAGGAAGGCTCCGTCTCCGAGGCCGAGATCGATTCCCTCCTCCGTCCCAAGTTCCGCGTCACCATCCAGCTCGGCCTGCTCGACCCGCCCGACATGGTCCCCTACACCAAGATCAAGGAGACCCCCGGCACGCCTGCTCCCTGGGACTCGCCACGCGACCAGTCCATCTCCGAGAGGATGGCCCTCGAGTCCGTCGTCCTGCTCAAGAACGAAAACTCCCTCCTGCCACTCAAGAAGGACTCCATCAAGTCCATCGCCGTCATCGGTCCGCTCGCCGACTCCGTCCACTGGGACTGGTACGGTGGCACGCCGCCCCACGCCATCACGCCGCTCGAAGGAATCAAAGCTGAGATCGGCCCCAACCTCACCGTCAAGTACGCCGACAGCGAGCTCGGCCAGAAGGCCATCGATGCCGCCCGCACCTCCGACGTCGCCGTCGTCGTCATCGGCAACGACCCCACCTGCGGCCCCGACATGGCCCACGATTGGCACGAGACCGTCGACGGCGGCGGCACCCTCGCCTGCACGGTCCCCAGCGACGGCCGCGAGGGCCGCGACCGCGAAAGCATCACCCTCGCCCAGGAGCAACTGGTCAAGCAGGTTTACGCCGTAAACCCCAAGACCGTCGTCATCCTCATCTCCAGCTTTCCCTTCGCCATCAACTGGTCCCAGGCCCACATCCCCGCGATCCTCCATATGACCCACGCCTCCGAGGATGAGGGCACCGCCCTCGCCAAGGTCCTCTTCGGCGACTACAACCCCGGCGGCCACCTCACCACCACCTGGCCCAAATCCCTCGACCAGCTGCCGCCCATGATGGACTACAACATCCGCGACGGCCGCACCTACATGTACTTCAAGGGCGAGCCCCTCTACCCCTTCGGGTTTGGCCTCAGCTACACCACCTTCCGTTACGCCAACCTGAAGACCAGCACCCCCACCCTTAGCGCCGACGGCACTCTCACCGTTAGCGTCGACGTCACCAACACCGGCGCCCGCACCGGTGACGCCGTCGTTCAGCTCTACGTCAAGCATCTGCAATCCAAGGTGGCCCGTCCCAACGAAGAGCTCAAAGGCTTCCAGCGCGTCACCCTCGAACCCAACCAGACCAAGACCGTCGAGATCCCTCTGAAGGCCTCGACCCTCGCCTACTGGAACGACGAACAATCCCGCTTCGACGTCGAAGCCGAACCAGTCCAACTCCTGATCGGCGACTCCTCCCGCGATCTCCCGCTCAACACCACCATCCACGTCAAATAACCACTCCGCTCGCACCACCACAACCGGGGTGCCCCATTCATGACAACCTTACGGCGCATGAATGGGGTCAATAGACCCCATTTGTCTCCCGCCCCAAATAGAGCTACCCTAAAGACAAGCGAATACGTAGCAAAGCCATCGCGGGAGAGATCGGACCCGCCCGACGCCGAAGGAGCAACCGCGCCCCGGAAACTCTCAGGCAAAAGGACCGCGACAGCCCTCAACCTCTGGAGAGAGACACCTCAAGGGTGTCCGCCGACGGGATAATGATCTCAGGCAAACCAACAGAGTGGGCGCACCCAGCAAGCTGAGTTTCCTCAGACTCGAAAGGTGTGCCATGACAACCCTGAAGCCGCTCGCAACCCCGAAGCCCTCCGCCACAACTGCCCTCGAATCTTCGGACGCCTTTGCCCGCCGCCACATCGGCCCCTCTTCCGCCGATGCCGCTACCATGCTTCAGACCATCGGCGCTACCACCCTCTCCGAGCTCGTCGCCCAGGCCGTCCCCAGCTCCATCCTAAGCCCCGGCCAGCTCGGCTTCGGCCCCGCTCTCACCGAACCCGACGCCATCGCCCACCTGCGCGCCGTAGCCGCCAAGAATAAGGTCCTCACCTCGCTCATCGGCCAGGGCTACTACAACACCCTCACCCCCGCCGTCATCCAGCGCAACATCCTCGAGAATCCCGCCTGGTACACCGCCTACACGCCCTACCAGCCCGAGATCAGCCAGGGCCGTCTCGAAGCCCTCATCAACTTCCAGACCATGGTCACCGACCTCACCGGCCTCGACATCGCCAACGCCTCCCTGCTGGACGAGGCCACCGCCGCCGCCGAAGCCATGGCCATGGCCAAGCGCGGCGCCACCGCCCAGGCCGCCAAGTCCAGCGTCTTCTTCGTCGACCAGAACTGCCACCCCCAGACCATCGCCGTTCTCCAGACTCGCGCCACCCCGCTTGACTGGACCCTCCAGATCGGCGACCCCGCGACGGACCTGAATCCCGCGTTGCAGAGTGACCAGGGCGTCTTCGGCGCCATCCTCCAGTATCCCGGCACCCACGGCCACATCGTCGACTACCGCGGCACCATCGACGCCCTCCACGCCGCCGGTGCCGTCGCCGTCATGGCCACCGATCCTCTCGCGCTCACCCTCCTCGCCTCACCCGGTGAGCTCGGCGCCGACCTCGCCATCGGCTCCACCCAGCGCTTCGGTGTCCCGCTCGGCTTCGGCGGCCCGCACGCCGCCTTCCTCGCGACCAAGGATGCGTTCAAGCGCAATCTCCCCGGCCGCCTCGTCGGCGTCTCCATCGACGCCCGCGGCAACCAGGCCTACCGCCTCGCTCTGCAAACGCGCGAGCAGCACATCCGCCGCGAAAAGGCGACCTCCAACATCTGCACCGCCCAGGTCCTGCTCGCCGTCATGGCCGGCATGTACGCCGTCTACCACGGCCCCGAAGGCCTGAAGCACATCGCCGCCCGCGTCCACGGCCTCACCGCCAAGCTGGCCACCGGCCTCAAGACCCTCGGCCTCCAGGTCGAGCCCGAAGCCTTCTTCGACACCCTCACCATCAACATCAACTCGGCGCTCGAAACAGACGTCATCCATAAGCGCGCCGTCGCCGCCGGCATCAACCTCCGCCGCGTCCCCGCCACCGCCGGCAAGCCCAACCGCATCGGCATCTCCCTCGACGAAACCTCCAACCCGCAGCTCGTCGAAAAGCTCTGGTCCTGCTTCGGCGGCACCCTCTCCTTCGCCGAGGTCGCCGCGCCGGAGACCATCCCTGCCGCACTCCACCGCTCCACCCCCTACCTCCAGCACCCCGTCTTCAACCAGTACCACTCCGAGACCGAGATGCTCCGCTACATGCGCCGCTTGTCCGACCGCGACCTCGCCCTCGACCGCGCCATGATCCCGCTCGGCTCCTGCACCATGAAGCTCAACGCCACCACCGAGATGCTACCCATCTCCTGGCCCGAGTTCGCCGCCATCCACCCCTTCGTCCCCGCCGACCAGGCCCAGGGCTACGCCGCCATGGTCGCCGCTCTCGAGATCCGCCTCTGCGAGATCACCGGCTACGATGCCTTCTCCTTCCAGCCCAACTCCGGCGCCCAGGGCGAGTACGCCGGCCTACTCGCCATCAACGCCTTCCACGCCAGCCGCAACGAGTCCCACCGCCGCATCTGCCTCATCCCCACCTCTGCCCACGGCACCAACCCCGCCTCCGCCCAGATGGCCAGCATGGAGGTCGTTGCCGTCCTCTGCGACGCCATGGGCAACGTCGACGTCGAAGACCTCCGCGAGAAGGCCGCCAAGTACGCCGACATCCTCTCCTGCATCATGATCACCTACCCCTCCACCCACGGCGTCTTCGAGGAATCCATCCGCGAGATCTGCGAGATCGTTCACGCCGCCGGTGGCCAGGTCTACCTCGACGGCGCCAACCTCAACGCCCAGGTCGGCCTCGTCTACCCCGGCAAGTTCGGCGCCGACGTCAGCCATCTCAACCTGCACAAGACCTTCTGCATCCCCCACGGCGGCGGTGGCCCCGGCGTCGGTCCCATCGGCGTCCGCTCCCACCTCGCCCCTTTCCTTCCCGGCCATCCCGAACTGAGCAACGTCAGCCCCGTAGGCCCAGTCTCCGCGGCTCCCTTCGGTTCTGCCTCCATCCTCGCCATCTCCTACGCCTACCTCCTCCTGATGGGCGGCGAGGGCCTCACCCGCGCCACTGAGATGGCCATCCTCAACGCCAACTACATCGCTCAGCGCCTCGACCCGCACTTCCCGGTGCTCTACAAGAACCACAACGGCCGTGTCGCCCACGAGTGCATCCTCGACCCCCGCGCCCTCAAAAACACCACCGGCGTCTCCGTCGACGACCTCGCCAAGCGCCTCATCGACTACGGCTTCCACGCCCCCACCATGAGCTTCCCCGTCGCCGGCACCCTCATGGTCGAGCCCACCGAGTCCGAGTCCAAGGCCGAGATCGACCGCTTCTGCGACGCCATGATCGCCATCCGCCACGAGATCGCCTCCATCGAGCGCGGCGATCACACCATCGAGAACAGCCCCCTCCGCCACGCCCCCCACACCGTCCACGACATCGCGGTTTCCGACGCCGACTGGGCCCGTCCCTACTCGCGCGCCCAAGGCTGCTTCCCCGACACCAGCCGCCTCACCGACAAATACTGGTCGCCGGTCAACCGTATCGACAACGCCTACGGCGATCGCAACCTCTTCTGCTCCTGCCCCCCCACCGCCGAGTACTGCGAACTCGTCGCCCAATAACGCTCCTACGAACAAGGCCCCCAATCCACCGGATGCCCCCGGAAACCGGGTGCCCCATCCTCGCGATAGCTTCACCTTCGCAGGATGGGGTATCGTTTGCGCCCGCAAACGACTACGGAAGCTTCACATCCTCAACGCACGCCCCAGGCCGGTAGATGGTCGCGGACGACCCCGAAGCGCACCACCAACGTTGCCAGCGGCTTTGCCAGCAATGAGTGAACCGCATCAGCGCCACGTTGGCGGTGATCGCTGTATTTGGATCGCCCTGTCCTCCCAGCAGACTGAGCAGCACCGGTACAGCCACAGGGCTTCCAGTGCTGCCAAGCGCGTAGATCGCAGCGTCGCGGATGCCAGGATCCTGACTATGCAGACGCACAAGCAACGCAGGGATCGCGGCATCTCCTCCGCTCTCCGCGTAGGCAAGATACATGACGCCGTGCTGGTCGGCGTCCTCCAACAGCGGCTGCAACCACGCGGGATCATGCGTCTCCCCGAGCCTCTCCGCCGCCATCATGGACTCGTACGTTCCCGGCTGGCTATCGCGGAGCATCTGGGCCGGTGCAGCAAGGCTGGCCTTCGTCCAGAGGTTGGCGAGCGCCAGCGGTGCGAACTCCCGCAGCATGTTGTCCTTCGACGTCGCGAAGCCTAGCAACAGCGGCTCGAGCGCCGGCGGAGCGAGCATCGCGAGGGTACGCGCCGCCTCCCGTCGAACCGTCTCCTCCTTGGAAGCGAGCTGCTGAATATTGGGAGCGTGGATCTTCGGCGAAAGCTCGATCGCAACGTCAACGCGGAGGTGAAGCGTCTGCTGCACCTCCGCGTTGATCGGGTGCGGTGAACACGCGCGAGCCAGCCAGCGGTGCGTACGCGATCTCACGCGAGGCATCCACGGTGTAGTCGCCCGCAAGGCCGACCGGAGCCCTTAGATCTCCTCGCGAGTCGTTCTTGTAATTCAGCAGGAGACATTCGGCGTGCGAGGCACCCGGTCCAAGGGAGATCGCTCCCGACATGCAACTGCAACTATGCTCTGGAAGCAGGCCGGCTCCGGGGGTGCATTCCGCGAGATATGGATCGTATTTCCCGGGCCTTCTCCAGCGAAAAGGCCCGGGGACCTGTGCGCAGCAAAAGGGCGGATCAGACGCCGACGAGAACAACGAGAAACAGAGGCGTGCCATCATGACCCTCCGCGGGAGCGAAGCCTTCCTTAGCCAGACAGGGACATTCAACCATGAACAGAAACGCTTTTAGTCAACCGGCCTCAGAATCCGAAACCCTCCCCCCCACCCGGCCCCCTCGCGACGCCCCTTGAGCTCCCAAGCGTTCCCCTGTATACAAAGTCATGCACGAAACTGAACGTTTGGCCGTCACTCGCTCATTCTGCGCCCCCATCGCCGTCCTTATCGCCACCGTCCTCACTCTCCCCGTCCTCGCGCAAAGCGCCCCCAAGCTGATCCCCGCCCCCCGCGAGCTCCATACCACCACCCTCCTTCCTTTCACCTCGGCCACGATCGTCTTCGACGCCCCCGCCTCTCCGCAAACCACCATTCCCAGCGCCGAGGACCTCTTCACCGCGCAAGATCTCACCCAGGCCCTCTCCGCCGACGGCGTCCACGTCGCCCCTTGCACGGGAGCGCACTGCCTCAGCATCGCCCTCTACACGTCCGACTCGCCCCAAGCCAAGCACCTGCTCTCTGAAAATAACCTCGCCATCACCCCCGCCATGCACGACGAAGGATACGTCCTCATCACCCACGCTCCAGATCCAGGTGACCCGCGCGAAGCCCGTACCGCCTTCCTCATCGCCGACACCCCCATCGGCCGTTTCTACGCCGCCCAAACACTCAAGCAGCTCGTCGAGCAAACCCCCGCCGGCACCAGCCTCTGGACCGCCATCATCCGCGACTGGCCCGCCATGAAGTATCGCGGCGTCGACGACGATCTCTCCCGTGGCCCCTTCCCCACCCTCGCCTTCCAGAAGCACCAGATTCAGGTCTTCGCCGCCTATAAGGTCAACCTCTACTCCCCCTACTTCGAGCACACCCTCCAGTACGCAGCCGATCCCCTCGCCGCGCCGCCCGGCAGCTCCCTCACCCGCGCCGAATCGCAGGAGCTCGCCGCCTTCGCCGCCCAGTACCACATCACCATCGTCCCCGAGCAGGAGGCCTTCGGCCACCTCCACCACATCCTCCAGTACGAAAAGTACTCCGGCCTCGCCGAAACCCCGCACGGCCACGTCCTTGCCCCCGGCGAGCCCGGCACCCAGCCCCTCATCTACTCCTGGTTCTCCCAGATCGCCCAGGACTTCCCCAGCCCCTTCCTCCACGTCGGCGCCGACGAGACCTTCGAATTGGGCACCGGCAGAACGAAAACAGATGTCGACAAACGCGGCCTGGGCCCCGTCTACGCCGACTTCCTCACCCAGATCCACACCACCCTTAGCCCGCTCCATCGCAAGCTCCTCTTCTGGGGCGACGTCGCCACCAGCTCCCCCTCCGCCATCGCCCATCTCCCCAAGGACATGATCGCCGTCCCCTGGATCTACTGGCACCTCGACAACTACGATCCCAACATCATCCCCTTCAAGGACGCCGGCATCGAGACCTGGGTCGCCCCCGGCGATGCCAACTGGAGCGAGGTCTACCCCGTCGGCAAGCTCGCCCTCGACAACATCCAGGGCTTCGTCGAAGCCGGCCAGCGCCTCGGCTCCACAGGAGAGTTACTCACCGTCTGGAACGACGACGGCGAAGGCCTCTTCAACCAGGATTGGTTCGGCGTCCTCTTCGGCGCCGCCACCGCCTGGCAGCCCGGCCGGAGCGACCCCGCCCCCTACGAGCGCGCCTTCGGCCAGACCTTCTACGGCGACGCCTCCGGCAAGATCGACCAGGCCCAGCAGGCGCTCATGACCGCCGAGGACCTCATCGATCCCTCCGACGATGCCTTCTGGATCGATCCCTGGAGCTCCGCGGGCCAGTCCATGGCCGCCAAGCTCCGCCCCAAACTCCACGAAGGCCGCCTCCACGCCGAGCAGGCCCTCGATCTCCTCGCCCGCGTCCAGCTTGACCAGGCAAATCTCCACGAGCTAGACGCAATTAAGGCCATGGAGCTCGGCGCCCGCCGCCTCGACCTCACCGCCGAGAAGTTCCAGCTCTCCGACGAGATGGTGGCCGCCTACGCCCAGGCCTACGCCATCATTCAGTCTCACCCGGACGAAAAACGTGAGGCCCAGGCCCGCGAGCTTCTCTACTCCATCTCCAGCATGAACGGCCGCTGCCAGGACCTCCGCGACGCCTACTCCATGCTCAAGAACCTCTACGCCCAGAGCTGGCTCTCGGAAAACCGCCCATTCTGGCTCGACAACGTCACCGTCCGTTACGACCTTCGCATCCAGCTCTGGCAGCAGCGCGGCGAGGCTATCGACACCCTCATCAACACCTGGTTCGACACGCACCAACTCCCCACCGCCCAGCAAGCCGGCCTCCCCGCCCCTCCTCCAAGCAGCAACTAGCCGATTATTCAAATCGCCAATTACTCCGCCGCCTAACCGACTACTCGGTTAGGCGGCCGTTCACTTAATCGACCAACCAGGTCACCATCCATCCCGTTCCCCAGCCAGCAGTGATCTGGATGGGGGCGAAGAAACGTCATCTCGTCCGAAGCCGCGAACAGCCTTATCGTTCACGGCGCAGCGCAGAGACCCCTGTGTTTCGCCGCTGTCTGCTCGACGCCGCCGGGATCACCCCGCAAGTATCACCATCACCACCTATCCGCATAATCAAATATTCGGATAGATGGTCAATCGAATCGTCGGTACTACCGTCAACCAGCCGGAAAAGCGATTAACCGGCTAACCAAACCACCAAAGATTAGCTTCGGCCAGACGTATCGTGGGTCCACCAACCCTGCTGATCCCTGTTCCCTGTCTTTTCTTGTCCCCCAAAGCCGACGAAAAGCTCAAATCCCCAACAACGACGCGGCTTTTAAATATTTCAGAAAGCTGTCATATAGGCTCGTACCACTTTGGTCAAAGAGATATACAAAGAAAACAGGGCCATGTGCCTCCCGCAGGATGGCGGCAATACCTGCAACACTTTTGAATGAGTACTTTAGCTGCGAATGAGACGTTCACAGGTAAAGGTCACCCGTAAGCCGCCTGTTTTCCCTATTTTGCGCCCAAGATAGGGGCCCCAAGAAAACTAAGCTCCGAGAGCCTTCTCGACCGCCGCGAGCAGCACGCGAGGCCCGATGAACGCGCTCAGGATTTCCACGCCATCGTCCTCCCGCTCCACCGGGCGATGCGTCGTCAGGATCAGCACCTTCGTCTCAGGCCGCCGCCCCCGCGCCTCCGCCAACACCCGCTTGCTATCCTCGCCCGACAAGGTATGGCACAGAATCAGCAGCGCCGTCCCCTGCTCCACCCGCTCCATCGCCTCCCGAAGATCGGTCGTCGCATGCACCGCGAAGCCCGCCTTCTCCAGCACCCACTGACGGGTCTCGAGCAGTCGCGCTTCATGGCCGTACACCAAGATGGAGGCAGCAGACATCGCGAAACAAAAAAGCGCCGGACACGGAGAGCCCGCAACGCCCAGAACAGGACTCCCTTTCATCACTTTGGGAACTACAAAACATTTTTCTATGTCGGCGCTAGCCCGTCAAGAGGTCCTAAAGGTACCTCTCGCCAACGGGATTTCCCTCCGATAATCGAATACCCCCTTCGCCGCCGCAACCGTCCTCGTGGTGCGAAACGTTACAGTAGTTCCATGGGAAAGACAACTGCTCCGCTCGCAATCGAGCAACAACATGTGGCAATCGATGGTCGCGCCCTCTACCGCAAGATCTCCTGGCGACTCATTCCCTACATGTTCCTCCTCTACATTGTTGCCTACTTGGACCGCGTCAACGTTGGCTTCGCCGCGATGGACATGCAGCGCGACCTGCACTTCAGCAACACCGTTTACGGCACTGGAGCAGGCATCTTCTTCCTCGGCTCTGCGCTCTTCGATCTGCCCAGCAACCTTCTGCTGCTTAAGGTCGGTCCGCGCGTCTGGATCGCCCGCATCATGATCTCTTGGGGCATCGTCTCCTTCGCGATGATGTTCATGCACTCCGCAACGTCGTTCTACGTCCTTCGCTTCCTACTCGGAGTCTGCGAAGCCGGCTTCTTTCCCGGCATGATCATCTACCTTACCTACTGGTTTCCCAGCCACGAACGCGCCCGCGCCGTTGCTCGCTTCATGACCGCAACCTCGCTCGCCGGCGTTGTCGGCGGGCCGCTCTCGAGCTACCTCCTCAGGCTCGAAGGCTACCTCGGACTCGCAGGTTGGCAATGGCTCTTCCTCTCCGAAGGAATTCCCACCATTCTGCTCGGCATCTCCGTCCTCTTCCTTCTCAAGGACGGACCAGACAAAGCCGAATGGATGCGTCCCGAAGAGCGCCTCTGGCTAGACAACGAGCTCCTGCGCGACCAGCAGCGTTACGGCGCAGCCTCGCATCACAAGCTCAGTGACGCCTTCCGTCTGCCCGCTCTCTGGGTGCTCGCTGCGATTTACCTCGTCAGTCAAGCAGGCGTCTACATCGTCAACCTCTGGATGCCGCTGATCCTCAACAGCTTCTCCCGCGGTGTAGGAACCGCCGATGGAAGCCTCATCGCGCGCTACGCAACCTTCCCTTACCTCGCCGCCGCCGCGATGACCGTCGTCGTCGGCTGGAGCTCGGATAAGCTCAACGAGCGTCGCTGGCACATCGCCGCTTGCCTCACCTTATCCGCGCTCGGCTTCGCCTGGGCCGCGTTGGCGCATCAACTCCTTTTGGCTTTGTGCGCCATGACCTTCGCCGCCATCGGCTTCTGGAGCATGATGGGACCCTTCTGGACCTTGACCACCAGCATGCTCGGCGGAACCGCGATGGCGGGCGCCGTCGCGATCCTCCAGATCATCGGCGGTCTCGGCGGCTTCGCCGGACCGTACATGACAGGACGCCTGCGCGACGCGAGCCACGGCTTCACCGGCGGTCTCTACGTGATCAGCACAATGGCCTTTGCCGCCGCGCTCCTGACGCTCGCCGTCCGGAAGCCAAAGGCGCAGGAAAAACTACCAGCAAGCGCCTGAATCCTATTGCCAAGCACGTGCGCCAGACCGGGAGCCGCTCCAACCATCACAGCTGCTGAATCCTGGCAGTTCGCGTACAGCAACTGCTGTCTGCGTCGAGCAGTTGCTGCACGCAAAGCAAGAGGCTTGAACGGAGGTTGAATCACCTCCATTCAAGCCTCTCAGATCCCGCGATGCGCTAGGCGTTCTGCTTGAGGATGACCTTGTCCTCGAAGTACGAGGCGTTGGCCATGTGACAGGCAGCGGCGCAGTGATGTCCGAATACGACGTCCTCGACGACAGGCTGGCGTGAGCGAACGGCGTTGAAGAACGTAGCCAGATGCGGACGCAGATCCTGGTAGTTGGGACCATGCCAAACCGTGCTCTCCTCGAGCATATGGGCATTCAGGAAGGGATCATGTTCTGCGTGCCAGGTCTTCTCGTACTCCGCGTGCATCGCGGCAGGAAAGCCGTTGAGTCCGTAGTCGGGAGAGCGATCCACGCCCAGTTGAGGCGTATAGGTGACGGTGTTATTGGTGACCTCGATGATGCCCTTTGGGCCCATGACTCGAGTCATCTCGGGAGTGTCGGTTCCCAGCGTAAGGCGGACGGTAACGGGAACCTTGCCGTAGTCGAAGTTGGTCACCATCAGGTCGGGCATGTTGCGTCCGTCCTTCCAGCGATAGATTCCTCCGAAGGAAGACGCCTTATCCGGGACCGCGTTGATGCCGGTGATGAACTGCATTCCGGTGAGCAGATGCACCATCAAGTCGCCAGCCATGCCAGTTCCGTACTCATGCCAGCAGCGCCAGCGCGCGAAGGTGATCGGGTCGAAGGCCTTCTTGGGTGCGGTCCCGAGCCATGTATCCCAATCGAGCGTCGCGGGAGTGAGGTCGAGCGGAGGTGGATACTGCCAAGCTCCTCCCGGTTGATTGCGGCCGAGTTGCAGCTCGACCTGGAGCACTTCGCCGATTGCTCCACTCTGGCAGAGATCCCTCGCCTTGGCAAAGAGCGCGGAGCTGACGCGCTGCGAGCCGACCTGCACGAAGTTCCTGGAGCCTTGCACGGCGCGAACCATCTCTTCGCCCTCAGCGATGGTATGCGACATGGGCTTCTCGCAGTGGACATCTTTGCCGGCCTTGATGGCGTCGATGGTGATCTGCTTGTGCCAGTGATCTGGAGTCGCGACGATGACGGCTTCGATGCTCTTATCCTCGAGGATCTCCTGGTAGCGGCGCGTTGTCTTGATGTTGGATCCGGCGATCTCGCGGGCGAGCGTGTGTCGACCATCGTACAGGTCGCAGGCCGCGACGCACTGAGCCTGCGGCAGCGTAACCGCCGCGCGCAGCAGCGAAGAGCCCTCGATGCCAACGCCGATGCTGGCGAAGCGCACTCTGTCGCCAGAGACCGCTGGGGTCGGAGTCTGCTCTGCTTCGATCAGGTTGTGTTGTCCCGGTATCAGTGCTGCCATTGCCAAGCCGCTTCCGGCCTGGAGAAATCCCCTGCGTGAGAACTCAGCCATCGAACGCTTTCTCCTTCGTACGTGAACCGTTGCCCTGTACAGCTGTATCGCGTCGTTCTCATCTGCGCTTGCAGTGCCGTTGCAGTTCCCAACGTTCCGGAAGATCGCCTGAGAGTTGCTTGCCAGTCTATATTCGCAGCTGTAGTCGTGGCAACGCGAGGAAGCAGCGACTGCGACACGATGCTGCATTGCCTGGAGCGGAGAGCCAAGCCAATGGCATTCGATATACGATGGGGACGATCGGTTGCTCGATCTCCATGGCATCCGGAACCACAAACCAACCGCAGCGGGACAGATACAGGAGCGACTTGATGGCGTCGATTTCACGTAGGAGCTTTCTTAGAGCAACAGGTATGACTGGAATGGCGGCGCTCGCTGTGAGTAGCTTGCCGCGCGCGGCTTGGGGAAGTCCGATGGGCTTGCCCATTGGGATTCAGTTGTATGTTGTCGGCAAGCCGCTGGCGGAAGATACGCCAGGAACGCTGCAGCAGTTGCATGCAATCGGATACCGCGAGGTTGAGACTGCTGGCTTCGGCAAGTACAGCGCGAAGGAGTTTCGTGGGCTGCTCGACGATGCTGGTCTGGTGTGCCCGAGCGCGCACTTGCCTCTGCTGAGTCCAGATCCTGCTCCACTGTTCGCCGATGCGCATGCTTTGGGCGCAACCTACGCGACGAGCTCGATCCTGCGAGAGCCGAGCATCGCTCCATTGGCTCCTCACACAAGTCTTCCGCCGGTTGGTTTGGACGGGTTCAAACGGACGGCTGCGCGGATGAACGACCTGGGAGCGAAGGCGAAGCAAGCTGGTTTGCGCTACGCGTATCACAACCATAACTTCGAGTTCGAGCGGCTCAGCAGCGGCGAGACTGGTTATGATCTGCTGCTCAAGGAGACTGATCCTGAGCTCGTCCACTTCGAGATCGACTGTGGATGGATGACCGTTGCTGGCTTGAATCCAGTCGACTATATGCGGAAGTTCCCGAAGCGGATTCGCATGCTGCACATCAAGGACTTCAAGCCGATCGCGCATCCGACGACGGATCTTCGCGGACCTGGTCGACCGACGGGAAGCGAGTTGGGCAAAGGTTATATCGATTACGCTCCGATCTTCAAGGAAGGTCGTCGCATTGGGATTCAGCACTGCTTCGCGGAGGAAGAAGGACCATATGAGGTTCCTCAGCTGGAGGCGGCAAAGGTCGATTACCAGTATCTGGCGAGCTTCTCTTAGAACAGATTGCAAAAAGAAAATGGCCCGAAAACAATCTCGGACCATTTTCTTTTTGCAGCTTTCGCGACAAACTTTTTCAGTTACATATTCGCCGACGGTTACATATTCGGCTGCGCTACTTCGCGGGTTCTTCGGCGAAGGTTTGGCGGATGCCTTCTTCGAGGGTGGTGAAGGGGGTGGTGTAACCCGCGGTGCGCAGGCCGCCGGGGTCGGCCTGCGTAAAGTGCTGGTAGCGATTCATCAGGTCGCCGGGGAACGGGATGTACTCGATCTTCCCTTCACCGTGGACGGCCATCAGGGCCTTCGCGACGTCCTTGAAGGTGCGGGCTTCCCCGGTGCCGGCGTTGACGACTGCGTGGACGGGGTGCCGAGGGCTTTCGGGAAGCAGGCAACCGAAGAACTGGTTGATGCGGGCGAGGTCCTTGACGAAGACGAAGTCGCGACGCTGCTCGCCGTCGGCGTAGCCGCCGGAGCCGACGAACATGCGAATGGTGCCGGTATCCTTGAGCTGACGGGTGAAGTGGTGAATGACGCTGGCCATGCGGCCCTTGTGCTGCTCGCGCGGGCCGTAGACGTTGAAGTAGCGGAGGCCGACGACGTTGCTCCTGAACTGCGGGGCGAGACGGCGGACGTAGTCGTCGAAGACCAGCTTGGAGTAGCCGTAGACGTTGAGCGGGCGCTCGTTCGAAGAGACCTCGGTAAACTCCGTGCTGGCTCCGTAGACGGCGGCGGTGGAGGCGTAGACGAAGGGAATCCTGCGGTCGGTGGCGAAGTGGAGCAACTCCTTCGAGTAGCTGAAGTTGTTGTCCATCATGTAGCGGCCGTCGTCCTCGAGGGTGTTAGAACAGGCGCCTTGGTGCAGGATGGCGCGAATCTTGGCGCTCTCGAACTCGCCGGCCTTGAGCGCGGCGCGGAACTCGCGCTTGTCCATATAGTCGGCGAACTGCGCTCCGTGGAGATTGAGGAACTTGGGGCCGGAGAGATTGGCCGCGGGGGCGAAGTTGTCGACGAGCAGGATGTCGCGCTCACCGTGCTGGTTGAGCTGCTGGACGAGATTGCTGCCGATAAAGCCGGCGCCGCCGGTAACGATAATCAAAGACATCTCCTCACTGGTTCGCCGGGGTGCGCAGGCCCTTCCCTCTTCTCCGAGTGGGCCCTCCGGGGGGCATGTTGAAAGCAAGTGCAATGGATAGAGCGACTTACGCAGCATTTACGCCGCCAAAGTATTCATTCCATTTGACTTAACTCTAAAGCACTCAATCTAAATAAGTTATATTCCATCAAAAATGCAGACAGCCCCGGCTGTTTTGCCGGGGCTGCTCGGATTCTTTGGAGTAATGATCGCATATTCGTCCCCGTTTATCTCCAACTATTTTTCGAGTCGGCGTTCTTGCTTAGGCAGGGGTTGGGGGATGGAGCAGGTCGAGGGCACCGCGGGAGACTAGGTCGGTCGCGATGCGGTTGCCGAGGGCGGCCGCGTCGATGTCGCGCAGGATGTGCTGGTCGAGCTGGATCATGCTCTCGCCATCGGGGGCAACCACCTGGGCGTAGACGCGGTAGTGGCCGGGGCCACAGGCCGCGGAGCTTACCGCTGCGGAGGCATCGGTCGGGACTGGGGTTTCGTCGCACGTGACGTGAATGCCGACGGGGAGCTGGCAGCCGCCGCCGAGGGCGTCGAGGGCGATGCGCTCGGTCGTGACGGCGAAGCGGGTCTCTGCGTGATTGAGGAAGGCGAGGGCTTCGAGGAGTAGTGCGTCGCGGGCGGGGTCGGGGTTCTGCGTGGCGGGGTGGCCGGGGGCGCGGGTCTCGAGCGCGAGGGCTCCCTGGCCGGGGGCGGGACAGATCTCCTCAGGTGAGAAGCGGGAGTGGACGGACTCGATGCGGCCGAGACGGTCGAGGCCGGCGGCGGCGAGGACGAGAGCGTCACACTGGCCCTCGGCGAGCTTGCGCAGGCGGGTGTCGATGTTGCCGCGAATCTCGACGAAACGGATGTCGGGTCGGAGGGAGAGGAGCTGGGCGCGGCGGCGCGGGCTGGTGGTGCCAATAGTACCGTTGTAGGGCAGGGTGTGCAGGCCCCAGTAAGGCTCGCAGACCCAGACGTCGCGGGCGTCGACGCGGCGCGGAATGGCGGCCAGGGTGAACGGCGGGGCGAGCGTAGTGGGGAGGTCCTTGAGGGAGTGGACGGCTAGGTCGATGCGGCCTTCGGCGAGGGCCTCTTCGATCTCCTTGATGAAGATGCCCTTGCCGTCGATGCCCGGGGTCGGGACGAAGCCGGGCTGCTGCATGCGGTCGCCGGTGGTGTGGATGATTTCGATCTCGGCTTGGTGGCCGGCGGCCTGGAGGGCGGCGAGGATGTGGTTCGCCTGCCAGAGAGCGAGCTGCGATCCGCGGGAGCCGATGCGGATGGGAGTTCGGCTGATGAAGTTTCCGGTCATGATGTGTTCAGGATACCGGAGGCGGGGAGAGAGTGTCTTTTTGATAATCCCGGTGGTTGGCTGGTCGGGAAAGCGAAGGCAGGCGGATTTGGGTTGAAAGGCGAGAGGACGTGGGTCTTTCTAGTGCACGGGGGTTGGGGCTGGCAGTGGAGCGGGGACGGCGGAGGGAAACTCGACGCGGAAGCTGGTCTTCATGCCACGGGCGAGATCGCCGCTTTGGACCGAGATGCGACCGCCGTTCTTTTCGACCAGCTCCTTGGTGACCCAGAGGCCGATGCCGGTGCCGACGTCCTCCTTGGTGCTGTAGAAAGCCTCGAAGATGCGTGGAAGCTGGCCGGCGGGGATGCCGACGCCGTTGTCCTCGAGCAGGAGGACGGCGAGATCGCCCTCGTGACGGACGCGTACGGAGACCTGGGAGCCGGGGCCGTCGATGGCGTCGATGGCGTTGGAAAGAAGGTTGGTGGCGATCTGGCGGAGCTCGTGCGGCGGGATGGTGATGGTGACGTGGGGCTGGTAGTCGCGCTCGATGTGGATGTCGCGCATCTCGTAGCGGTGGCGAAAGATGGAGAGGACGTCTTCGACGGTCTCGACCACATTGATGTCGGAGCGGCTGGCGCTGGTGCGGACGAAGCCGAGGGTGAGGCGGGTGATGTTGCCGAGGCGGGCGAGCTCGCGTTCGGCGGTCTCGAGCCAGGTATTGGTGAGGCCGGTGAGGGCGATGTCGGTGCGGGCGAGGTAGAGGAGGTTGATGGCGGCCTCGAGGGGGTTGTTGATCTCGTGGGCGATGGTGGAGGCGAGGCGGCCCATGGCGGCGAGCTTCTCCGCGCGCAGCAGGGCGGCCTCGGCGAGCTTGCGTTCGGTGATGTCGACGGTGACGCCGCGCCAGAGGCAAAGGTGGCCGGGGGTGCGAGTGCCGCGGCATTCGAGCCAGTGCAGCTCGCCGTTGGGCCAGAGGATGCGGAACTCGAAGCCGATGGGATCGGCGGAGACACGCATCTGCTCGAGGACGCCGGAGAGCTTGGGTTGGTCTTCGGGATAGAGGAGGAGACGGAAGGAGTCGAGGGACTGATTTTCCTCGAATGGCTGGCCCAAAATCTGATAGCTGCCGCCGTACCAGCGGATGGCCTGATCGTTGACGAGATTGATGGTCCAGGAGGCGCAGCGGCTGTTGTGCAGCGACTGGATGAGGGCGTCGGTGCGCTCCTGGAGGGCGTAGAGCGTGGATGCTAGGGTGTCGGCGGCGGTGCGGCGGCTGCGGTTCATCAGGCTGATGATGAGAGCGCTGAGGAGCAGGGCGAGGGAACGGAGGCGATCGATCTGTGGAAGCGACCAGAGGAGGTGGCCCTGGTTGAAGTAGAAATCGTAGGAGGCGACCGAGGCCACAACAGTGGTGAGCGCAGGCCCGATGCCCCCCAGCATGGCGAACAAGACCATCAGGATGAAATGCAGGGCGAAGGGCGCGAACTGAAGCGCGCGGATGTGGGCGGTGAGGGTGGAGTCGACAACGGGAAGGACGATAGCGAAGGCGTAGGTGACGGCTGGACGCGACAACCATCGCTGCACGCGACCGGGGTCACGAGGCGCGGCGTTACGGCTCGGATCGAAGGGAGGCGCCGCGGACATTTTGGGAAGAGTCAAGTCTCTGGAGATTTTACAACAGCACGGAAACAGTTCGGCCGACGAGCGCTGCGGGAGTTGGCGCTATTCGGTCCCGTCGTCGGTGGGGCCGCTGGTGCCGCGGCGGAGCGCGACGAGCTGCGGATGAAGGAGCTTGGCGGTGAGCGAGCGGGTGAGGGCTTCGACGGCAACCTGCTGCTCCGGGGTGAGGGGGCCGAGGCGCTTGGCGGCGCGGGCGAGCTCGGCCTCGCGGATGTTCTCGGCGTTCTGCTGCAGGGCGAGGATGGCGGGCACGGAGTCGCGGGCGGTGAGGCGCTTCTGGTACTTCTCGACCTCTTTGGCGACGATGGCCTCGGCCTGCTCGGCCTCACGGCTGCGGTCGGCGAGGTTGGTCTGGGCGACCTGCTGGAGGTCGTCGATGTCGTAGACGAAGCAGCCCTCGACCTCATTCATGCGGGGGTCGACGTCGCGGGGCACGGCGATGTCGATGAAGAACATAGGGCGGTTGCGGCGGCGCTGGAGCAGGTGTTGGCCGTGGGAGCGGCCGAAGATCTTTTGCGGGGCGCCAGTGGAGGTGATGACGATGTCGGCACGATCGGCCTGGGCGTAGAGCTCGTCGAAGGGAAGGACCTCGGCGGCACAGGAGGGGCGGCGCAGCTCGGCGGCGAGGCGCTCGGCGCGGGCCTGGGTGCGGTTGGTGATTATGAGATTGGCGGCGCCGTGCTGAATGAGGTGACGGGCGGCGAGTTCGGACATCTCGCCCGCTCCCACGAGCAGGACCGTCTTTCCATTCAGCGAACCGAAGATCTTCCGGGCGAGGTCGACCGCAACCGAGGCGATGGAGACGCTGGCAGAGCCGATCTCGGTCTCGGAGCGGACGCGCTTGGCGACGGTGAAGGCACGCTGCAGGAGGCCTTCGAGGGTGGTGGAGACAGCGCCAACCTCGCGGGCGACGGTGTAGGACTCCTTGACCTGGCCAAGAATCTGGGGCTCGCCGACGACCATGGAGTCGAGCGAGCTGGCGACGCGGAAGAGATGGCGGACGGCATCGCGCTCGCGGAACTCGTAGAGGTGCGGCGCGAGGGTGGCGAAGGGGATGCTGAAGAACTCTTCGAGGAACCGCGGCAGGCTCTGCGCAGCATCGGCGCTCTGGGCCGCAGAATTGTCGAGGGCTTCCTGAGTGGCGAGGAGCTCGATGCGATTGCAGGTGGAGAGAATGAGGCCTTCGCGGATACCGGGCTGGTGGACGAGCGTGCGGGTGGCCTCGGCGAGGCGCGAGGCGGGCACCGAGAGGCGCTCGCGGACCTCGATGGGCGCTGTATTGTGATTGATGCCGAGCAGGACGAGAGTGCGCGGCGCGGTGGAGTCGGCCGAGCAGGCCGCCGGTTGGGGCGCATCGGGAGCCGAGGGGCGATTGGCCTGGGCTTTCTCGGGGATGGTCACGGAGAGTTTGCTCATGGTGCGGTGAACCTATGAACTGCAGAAAATTGATTCGCGGCCCAAACTCCGAGGACGACGAGGAAGACGAAGCTGGAGAGATAGATGGCGCGGCGACCGCGCAGGCCGGAGTGGCGCCGGATGAAGATCATCAGACAATAGGCGAACCACATGGCAAAGGCCAGCAGAATCTTGGGATCAAGGAAGTAGCGTGCGCCGATGGTCTGTTGGGCGATCCAGGAGCCGATGAGGAGGCCGGCGGTCATGCAGGGCAGGCCGAAGAGAAGACTCTTGAGGGCGATCTGGTCGGCCGTCTCGAGCGGCGGTAGGAAGGTAACGCTGGGGGCCTTCGATTTGAGGCGGCGCTCCTGAATAAGATAGAGCAGCGAGGCCAGCAGGCTGACGACCAGGGCGGCGTAGGCGGCGAAGATGAGGGCAACGTGGACGAAGATCCAGCCGGTGCGGAGGGGCAGGAACTGCGACTGGTTCAGGCCCGGGCGGAAGGCTGCGAGCACGCCGAGCAGAAAGGCGACCGGAAGGACAAAGATGCCGATCGCGACGGTGCGGAAGCGGAAGTAAACTGCGAGGAATCCGGCGGCAAGGAGGAGCGCGAAGAGCGACTGGAACTCGTGGATCTCGACCGGCAGGCGATGGTGGGCGGCGTTGAGCATCTCCACGAGTGAGACGAAGTGGAACAGGATGGCCGTAGCGGTGGCGGGGACAGCTATGTGCCGCCAGCCGAGACGGTTATAAAGCGCCGCCGGCAGTACCGCGAGCGCGGCGAGGCCGTAGAGAAAGACCGCGACTTTGAGCCAGAGCAGGGACATGGTTTCTTACGACGGACCAGGAGAGATATGGCCCCAAACCTTAAGTATAGCGTGGAGGCGTTTGCCAGCTGCAGGATTCGAATTGCTCCCGTGCACTTCCCTTCTCTTTCAGAGTGTGCAGGGCGGCTTTTTGCTTCAAAAAAAATCCTCGATAGAGCCGCGCGTGGCGATTTGGAGGGCGGGGTTAAGAG
>FSWS01000129.1_pt1 | contig 30579 bp, 26 predicted proteins | sample 1638091 | NCBI WGS metagenome assembly FSWS01 (sample SAMEA3914788, study PRJEB12502) | metagenome | biome: forest; material: soil | place: Canada | collected 2011-07-03 | depth 0.1 m
CGGCGGCGGAGTTGAATCTGCGCGGACTCGCGGGTGGAGTTGCCGTTGGAGGTAAGGTACTCGAATCCTGTGGGGCAGCTGGGGCAGGGGTTCACGGCGTCGACGGGATTGGTGTTGGGGAGGAACTCCTGCGCGCCGCGCGTTCCCTTGATGCCGGTGTAGATGGCGACGAGCTGCAGCGATGCGGGGAGGTCTCGCTGGAGTTTGAGGTTCCAGGTGTGGACGTAGCCGACGCGGTAGTTGGGATCGACACCGAAGGTTTCGGGCGTGGTCTCGGAACACTGGAGGAAGCCGTCGGCCAGGGTGAGCGGGCACGCGGCGCTGTTCTGGACGGTGAGACTCTTTGCGAGCGGGGCTTGCTGCGCCATCTGGAGCGCGATGCCCTGATAGACCGAGGTGTCGTAGGTCATGCCGTAGCCGGCGCTGACGACGAGCGAGGACGCGGGGATGGGGCGCCAGGAGAGGCCGATGCGGGGCTCGATGCCGGTGCGGTCGGAGCGCATCAGCGAGGCGGGATAGATTCTGCCGGTCAAGGTGCCTTGTGGGGCGCTGGCCAGGACGGGAGCGATTGCTGCGAAGCCTGGGGCGACGTCAAGGTTGACGAGGCGGTTCTTGAGTTCGGTGACGGGCGCGCCGTACTCCCAGCGGGCGCCGATGTTGAGGGTGAGATCGGAGCGAAGACGCCAGTCGTCGAGGAGGAAGGCGTCGTAAGCGGATTGGCGGAGGTACTTGTCTGCGTTGCCGAAGGCGACGGTGCTGGCGTCTGGAATGCCGAGGAGAAAGTCGGCGACGTCGGAGCCGCTGCCGGGGGCGGCGCCTGTGGTGGCGGCTCCGGTGAAGCTGAAGGTGCCGCGGGCGTTGGCCTGCGAGAGATAGTTGAACTGGGCTCTCCGGTAGTCAGTGCCGCCGGATAAATTGTGTGCCCCATGATTCCACGTCATTTTGTAGGACACACCGTTGGTACCATTTCGATCGAAGGAGCTTTGACTGTCGGCGAGGGAGGCGAGGCCGCCGGAGAAGTTGAGGGTGGGTGGGCCCCAGTAGGCGGGATCCTGATCGTTGCCGGTGACGCCGGCTTGGCCGGAGATGTTTTGGCGATTCTCCCAGTAGGGCGTGAGGCGGGTGGACTGGCGGCTGAACTGATACCCGAGATCCATGCGGGTGTGCGCATTGAAGGTGTGGGACCAATCGATGGTGCTGCTTAGGCCGAGGCTGGCGGTGGTGTCGATGAAGCCGAGGAGGGTGCCGTTGCTGGCGCGGATGCTGGTGGCGGCGAAGATGCCGGTGAGCTGGTTGTTGCGGCCGATGGTCTTGCTTGCGTTTGAGGTCAAAGCATCCTGATGGGTATCTGTAACCAGAGGGATCTGGTAGTTGTATTGGGCGCTTCCAGAAAAGATTGGTAGTGGGTACAAATTCAATAGCGCCTGTGCCTGCGGGCTGATGGGGATCTGATTGCCGGGGTAGAGCTGACCGGTTGCGGGGTTGTAGAGCTCGACGGGCTGGCCCTCGGCGTTCAGTTCGTGGGAGAAGTCTCCGGTGCGCTCGGCGAGATCGGGTACGAGGCCGGGAGTGGTGACGGCGACGCTATTGCGGGTGCGCTGGTAGCCGACGAAGATGTTGGGGCCGTTGCGCAGTAGGCCGGGAACCCTCAGGGGCCCCTGCAGTGCGAAGCCGCCGGTGATCTGGCTCGTGTCGGGCTTGGGGGTATCGATGCCGGTGAGCGAATAAGACTTCGCGTCGAGGGCGGAGGTGTCGATGCGGAGATTGGCGCCGAAGGTGTAGAGGGACTTGCCGCTGGCGGTGTTGCCGAAGCGCGGCGCGAGGGTGTAGCGGGAGGTGGCGGCGTTGTTCACGCTGCCGTTGACGAGCAGACCCTCGGTGGCGCGATCGGCGATCTGGTCGGCGGAGGCGGAGGGTAAGAGACCCACGAGTTGGTTGCCCTGGGGCTTGGGCGAGTCGCCGGTGCGTTTGGGGATGACGGTGGCTTGGTCGCTCGTGAGCGGCGCGCTGGGCAGGGGTTGCAAGGCGGTCTGTATCTGGGCCATCGAGAGCTGCGTCAGCTCGACCGTGGTCATGGAGGCGCTGGGAGCGACGGTTATGGCTTGCTGGAGAGGGGAGAAACCGGTCATCTGGACTTGAAGCGTCGCGGAGCCATCGGCGAGTTTGGGGAAGGAGTAGAAGCCCTGCGTATCTGTAACGGTGGCGAGCGGTTTTCCGTTCTGGGTGATAGTGACGGTTGCGCCCGGGACTGGGAGGCCGTGATAGGTCACGGTGCCGTGAAACTCGGAGGCGCGCGCGCTGCTCGCAGCGGTCAGCAGCGCGAGGATGCAAAGGACGAGGCGTACATACCCCAGCCGCGGCGAGATGGAACGAGTTCCCGTCATTCGTTGTCCGAGGGCTGGGCGACGTGATCGACGACGATGGTGTCGACGGGGCCCGTGGTCGATTCGAGCTTGAGGCCGAGCTGCTCTTGTAGCGCGGTGAAGAGGGAGGGAGCGGTGTTGGTGGTGGGGTCCCGCTGGGCGTTGGCGACTTCATCGGACGACCAGCGGAGGGTCATGTCGTAGTTGCCGGGGAGGCCGGTGTTGTCCACTATCTTACGGCGGAGCGTCTGGGAGAGAGCGGATGCAAGGTTTGAGAGGGGAACTCCCTGGGTGGTCAGTTCTCCGTCGCTCATCCACATTGAGCCTCCGTGCGACAGGCCGTCGAGCGCCTTGGGGCCGTTTACGTAGGTGTTGTTCGGGTCGGCTGGCTGGAGTTTGAAGCCTCCTTTGGCGATGGTGAGCGAATAGATGGGAAGATCCTTGGTTTCGTGGTGAGTCTTGAGTTGGAAGCGGTCGGCGAGGAGCTCCTGCAGCATTACTCTGCGCTGCGCCCACTGCTCTTCTTGCGGGAGCTTGTTGAGCGTCGCCATGAGGGCCTCATCCATCTTGGCCTGGATATCGAAGCTGGCCGAGTTTGCCCATCCGGGCAGGCCGGAGATGAGCTCCGGGGCTTGGAGATCGTAGGCGTACTCAATTAAGGTCTTTAGTCCGACGTTGCTGGCGGTGTATGCATCCGCGGAATTGCTGATGCGCATCGAGCGATCGCTTGCGTCGTGTGGCTTGATTGCGATGACGTCGTAGGCGACCGGGTTGGTAGCGGGGGCCGCGCCCTGCGCGCAGAGCGGCAGGACGACGGCCATCGATCCTGCAAGGAGCAGCAGGGGTGCGGGCAGCAAGATGCGTTTCGCCATGATCGGAGCTGTCCTCTTCTTACCTCAAGAACTCGTTACACGGGGACTGCGTTGCTTTATGTGGAGCGAAGGCTAGTTTGCCGAGGGTTTCTCAACGTGATCGATCGCCAGGACATCGACGGGGGTCTTTTCGGCCGTGAGCTTGAGTCCTAATTGTTGCTGGAATGCCTGGAAGAGATCCGGCGCGGCCTCCGTCGTGTCGGTGTGAGCGGGTAGCGGGGGAGGATGGCCGTTGAACTCGGAGTCGTTGGGAGTGAAGGTGACGGTGAAGTCGAACTTGTTCTTCAGGTCGGTCCTGTCCACTACTGGCCTGTCGAGGACGAGGCTCTGTAGGAAGCCGGTGAAGACGGGGATGGTCGCATTGTGGACGATCAACATCACCCCTTCGGGCTTGGGCCGTAGACCGATGCCGGGGAGCGGTCCGGTCGAGGCGGTCAAGGTCAGTTTCTGCCCGCTTGCTTCGGTGGTGAGGACGTAAGCGGAGAGCTCCCGCTTGTCATTATGGAATGTGAACTTGAAGCGATCGGCCAGCAACTTGCGAATCATGATCTTCAATTGGTCGGGACTGGGAACGCCGTCCTGGTCCGGCACCGCAGCGATATCGTAGCGATCTTTACTGATCCAATCGGGCGCGCTCACAATCTGTTTTGCCTGTACGTCGTAGGCGAAGGAGATGAGGTCTTCGAGAGAGGACGCGCGGGTGGCAAAGTTACGGCCATTGAAGGTAAGGCCCTGCATGCTGGTGGCGCCGGAGTCGTTGGGCTTGATGGTGGCCACGTCAAAGGAGGGGTCGGCATCGGCGGCCATCCGCGTTTCGGGCGGCCGTGGCGCAGGCATCTCCCAGGCGGTCTCTTTGGTGGCGCGGACGAAGGTGAGAGGCAGGGGATTGGGGCCCTGAGACCAAGTTCCCACGATGGTGTTGCCGTCCGGGCTGACGGTTCCCTTGTAGTCGCCACCGATCTGGTTGACGGAACACTTGAAGGAGGAACCATCAAACACGATCTCGGAGGCAACGAAGGGCTGCGGCGTCTGGTCGATGCTATAGAAGTTTGCGGACCATCCCTTGTCCGTCTTGGTGATCTTGAGGATGAGGCGAAGCGAGTGGCCGGCTTCGAGGGTGCCTTGCCAGTCGCCGGCGATATCGCCATGTGGGTGTACCGGCGCTGCCGTGGTGGCGGCTGGCGCGGGGTGCGGCGATTGTGCTGCCGCCACGGGCACGTATGCGGCGAGCGCCGCGAGGGTTATCCATCCCGATGCGGCCAGCAACAGCTTTTGGGGGATACGTTCTACCGTCATGATCGGGTCATCACTTTCTTGGAAGCGGAATTCATTTTTACTACGGAGGCCCGGTGAGGAAAGTTCGGTGAACGGTGTTTCGGAGAGAGGCGATCCGGCACGGAGCTGCTGGAGCACGTCGGAGAAGCCACAAATAAAACGAGTTGCTACTGAAGTTTCTCGATAGACGTTGGAGGCGGATGGATAGTTACGGTGGCCAAGAAATATATTTCGTTGGGAGCCGTCGTTCGATGGGATCGGGAGACGGAAAAAGCCCCCGGAGATCCGGGGGCTTCAGTGAGGGGATGGCGACGGGTTAGACGGTCTGGAAGCGGGCGCGGATGGCCTCGACGTGGGGCTGGAGGAAACCGGGGCGGTCGATGGCGCCGAAGGCGATCATGGCGACGCTGCTGGCGGTGAGGAAGTGGGTGTCGGTGACGCCGATGAAGCCGAAGACGGTGCGGAGGTAGGGCTCGACGAAGTTGAGGGCGGCGAGCTTGGAGCCTTCGGAGTAGTTTCCGCCGGTGGGGATGATGAAGGTGGCCTTCTTGCCGGGGAGCTTGCCGATGGGGGTTCCGTCGACGTAGGAGAAGGTCTTGCCGGCGCGGCAGATCTGGTCGATCCAGAGCTTGAGGACGGAGGGCACGCCGAAGTTGTGCATGGGGGCAGCGATGACGAACTCGTCGGCCTCGAGGAGCTCGTTGATGAGGGTGTCGGAGAGGGTGAGAAGAGCGCGCTGCTCGGGGGTGCGGGCGTCCTCGGAGGTGTAGGAGGCGCCGATCCAGGCGGCGTCGAGGACGGCGAGGTTGGTGGTGTTGAGGTCGCGGGTGATGACCTTTCCGTCGGGATGGGTCTGCTTCCAGCTCTGCACAAACTCGTTGGTGAGGTGGCGGGAGATGGAGGCTTCGGCACCGAGGGGGCTGGAATCGATATGGAGCAGAGTGGGCATGGGAGGTCTCCTTACAACGTGTGACGGTTAGACAACGACTGTTGTTTAATCAAAACACGACAGCTGTTGTTTATGCAATGTGGGTTGGGTAGAATTCTGATTAATTCTCAGAGGGCAAGGATGGCCGAAACAAGTTGCGAGGTTCTTGATCCACGTATTCGGCGAACCCGCATGCTGCTGCAGCAGGCGCTGGGGAAGCTATTGGAGACGAAGGAGTTCGAGAAGATCTCGGTGCAGGATATTGCTGAGGCCGCGACGCTGAACCGGGCGACCTTCTACGATCATTATCCGGACAAGTTTGCGTTGCTGGAGTGCCTGGTGGCGGGGCGGTTCCTTGAGCTGCTGGCGGCGCGCGGGGTGGTGTTCAACGCGGGCTGCTCGTCGGCGCTGCGGGAGATCATCCTGGGCGTGTGCGATTACCTGGCGGGGACGCCTCGGTTGGAGTGCGATCGGCAGCGGCAGATGGAGCCGCACCTGGAGTCGTCGGTGATTGCGGTGGTGCGGCGTTTGCTGCTGGATGGGCTGAGGGAGCATGCGGCGGAGAGCGCGATTCCTGCGGAGATGGCGGCGACGACGGCGAGCTGGGCGATCTACGGCGCGGCGAAGGAGTGGGTGCACACGCCGAACCGGTGTCCGTCGGAGGAGATTGTGGAGATGGTGATGGTGCTAGTGGCGCCGATTCTGGCTCCGCGGGGATTGGCTGTGTCGGCGGCTTGAGGCGATGGGCTGGCTGGTCTGCATCCTACAGGAGAGTGGGCTAAGCAGCGGGCGGGCGCCATGATCTTCGAAGATCGCGCAGATGCTGGACGAAGGCTTGGGGAGCGGCTGCAAGAGTTCGCCGATCGCAGGGATGTGGTTGTGCTGGGGATTCCGCGAGGCGGGGTTGTCGTCGCGTCTGAGGTCGCGATGGCGCTAGGTGTGGCGCTGGATATTTTTCTGTCCCGCAAGCTGGGAGTTCCGGGGCAGGAGGAGTTGGCGTTTGGCGCGGTGGCGGCGGGGGCTGGGCGATATCTGGATGCGCGCTTGGTCCAGTCCGAGGCGATATCGGACGTGGAGGTGGAACGCATCACGGCGGAGGTGCGGGCGACGCTGCAGCGGCGGGCGGCGCAGTATCGCGGGGATCGGGCGCCGCTGAAGGTTCATGGGTGGACGGTGGTGCTGGTGGACGACGGGATCGCGACGGGGGCGAGCGTGTATGCGGCCGTTCGGGCGCTGCGGGAGATGCGGCCGGCGGCGCTGGTGCTGGCGATTCCGGTAGCGCCGGCGTCGACGTGCGCGTGGCTGCGGCGGGAGGGGGATCAGCTGGTCTGCTTGTATGCGCCGGCGGAGTTCTATGCGGTGGGGCAGTTCTACAGGGACTTCCGGCAGGTGGAGGATGCGGAGGTGGTGGAGTTGTTGGGGCGGGGGAGTGGGGCGGCCGGGTGAGGCGTGCGGTCTCGCTTCGCTCGATGCCCATCTTCGCGACGGTGAAGCTGTCGCGAAGATGGGCGTCCTTATCGTTCGATAAGATCCTGCCTTCCCCCTCATGTGCGGTGATGCTGCGCATGAATCGGCCACCCGCGGCGAGGCAGTGCGAGGGTTACTGGTGGAGGGGTTCGCCCTCGATGGATTTGCCGGCGAGGAAGGCGGCAATGTTCTCGTTGAGGAACTTCTCGTCGGCGGGGCTGGCGCCGGCGCCGGCGGGATGGCCCCAGAGCGAGGGGATCGGCAGCAGGGTGCAGTGGGGGATGAAGGGGGCTTCGTAGCGGGCGTCGGTGACGGGGAAGTAGAGATCCGTCGCCGAGGGCATGAAGAGGACCTGGGCCTTGATGGAGCCGAGGGCCTTTTTCTCGTCGCCGTTGAAGCCAGGGGTTGCGCCTACGTCGTTCTTCTCCCAGGTGCGCATCTGGAGGATCAGGTTGTTGGCGTCGGCGCCGGGGATGAAGTTGGTGCGGTAGTGATCGATGACCTGCTGGAGGGTGGCGCCGGCGGGCTCTTCGGTGCGCCAGAGCTCTTGACGCCACCACTCCTGCGAGTAGAGCCAGGCGGTCCACACGATGCCGAATGCCTGGATGCCTTTGGCGGGTTCGGCGGTGTAGTTGCCGTTGTTGAAGGTGGGATCGGTCTCGATGGCGGCGATCTGGCTTTCGAGGCGGACGATGCCGTGCCCGTAGGTCTTGGAGGTTCCGGAGGTGGCGACGATGCGGTCCATAAAGTCGGGGTAGGAGACGGACCACTGGAAGGCCTGCTGGGCGCCCATGGAGAAGCCGATGACAGCCTGGAGGTGCTGGACGTGGAGTTCGTGGGTGAGGAGCTGGTGGACGGCCTCGACGTTGTCGCGCATGGTCATGACGGGGAAGCGCGGACCGTGGAAGGGCTCGGGGGTGTTGCTGGGCGAGGAGGAGCGGCCGTTGCCGAAGAGTTCGGTGGCGATGAGGAACTGCTTATCGGGATCGAGCGCCTTGCCGGGGCCGATGAGCCATTCGTAACCGTGCATGTTCGCCATGTAGTGCGAGGGGAGGAGGATGGCGTTGCTGCCGTCGGCGTTGAGGTGGCCGTAGGTGCCGTAGACGATCTTGGCATCGGGGAGGACGACGCCGCTCTCGGTGTGGAAGTTACGGATGATGAAGGAGTGCTCGGTCTCGACGGGCTTGTTGGGCTTGGCCTGGGCCGAGGCGGCGAGGGAGGTGAGGGCGAACAGGGTGGCTGCGAAGAGCTTCATGGCAGTGCGTATCTCCAGGGTTGCAGGTACAGGTGATGCAAATTGGGGGAAGGGTCAGCGGAGCGCGGGGAAGAGCGGCGGATCCTTGCGCTTTTTGGTGGTCTGTTCGAAGTCGTAGGCGTAGCGGATCAGCGTGGACTCGCTGAAGGTGGGGCCGAGGAAGGTGAGTCCCGCAGGCAGATTGCCGTGGGTGAATCCCATGGGCACGGTGATGGCGGGGAAGCCGGTTTGGGGCGAGAGGACCTGGCTGTTGTCGCCGGCGGGACTCTTCATGTCGCCGACCTTCCGGGGGGCGTTGCTCCAGGTGGGATAGACGATGGCATCGAGATGATCCTTGGCCATCGCGACGAGGAGCGCGTTGCGGAACGTGATCTTCGTGGGGTCGTGGTAGACGTCGAGGCAGGGAGAGCGGCGGTCGTCGGACTTGGGCGGAGCGACGGCGCCGCGGATCTCGTCCTCGATGTAGGGAAGGTAGAGGCCGGAGTCCACGATGGACTTGAGGTCGTGGTAGGGCGCGTTGGGATGCTGCGCGAGGTAGGTGTTGAGGTCGGCCTCGAAGTCGCCGCACCAGAGGTTCTTCTCCATCGCTTCATAGTCGAGAATGGAGAAGGGATCGACTATGACGGCGCCTTCCTGCTGGAGGGCTTTGAGGGCCTGCTCGGTGACGGCCTTAACCTCGGGATCGGTGTCGGCGGTGTCGAAGTACTGGCGGAAGACACCGATGCGGGCGCCGTGCAGGCCGTGGCGATCGAGAAAGCGGGTGTAGTCGAGTGCGGGGCGGTTTGCGACCAGCGCGGTGACGGGATCGGCGGGGTCGGGACCGGCGAGGACGGTGAGTAGCGCGGCCGCGTCGGCCACGGAGCGCGCGATGGGACCGCCGACATCGTTGTTGGCGAAGAGCGGGATGATGCCCGCGCGGCTGGTGAGGCCGATGGTGGGGCGGATGCCGACGAGGTCGTTGTGGGATGAGGGGCCGCGGATGGAGTTGCCGGTGTCGGTGCCGAGGCCGGACTCGCCGAGGCTGGCGGCGACGGCGGCGGCGGTGCCTCCGCTGGAGCCGGCGGGGACGCGGGAAAGGTCGTAGGGATTGCGGGTGATGCCGGCGATGGAGCTGGCCGTGAGATAGGGGCTGAAGGCCCACTCGGCCATGTTGGTCTTGGCGAGGAGGATGGCGCCGGCGGCGCGGAGGCGCCTGACCATGGTGGCGTCGCGCTCGGGCAGGAAGCCTTTCATGGCGAGCGATCCACCGGTGGTTTGGAGACCCTTGGTATCGTAGTTGTCCTTGATCAATACGGCGATGCCGCCGAGCGGCGGGAGCTTGTGTGTGCGGGCGAGGTTGCGGTCGCAGGCGTCGGCCTCGGCGAGGGCGTCGGGATTAACAAGGATGATGGAGTTCAGGCGCAGACCGTCGATGGGCTTCTGGTCGTAGGCCTGGATGCGGGCGAGGTAGGCCTCGACGACGGCGCGACAGGTGGTGCGGCCGTCGAGGAGCGCGGCTTGCGTCTCGGCGATGGTTGTGCCGATGGGGTTGAAACGGACGGCTTTGGGATGGGGCTGGGTTTGGGCGTACGCGAAGGCAGAGAGGGCGAGGGCGACTAGGGAGAGGATCCGAAGGGTCCGCATCATGGGGTGCTTTGATAGTACCTTGTGTTGCCTGCGCGGGTGGGTTGGGTCGTTGCTGCCGCAAACGAGGCCCATGTCAGAGGCGAGACATGGGAGGAGCCGATGGGTTGGGAAAGAGGCGTGGTTAGGAGAAGAGGAACTCCTTGGTGCGGAGCTCCTTGACGGTGTCGCGGAGTTTGGCGGCCTTCTCGAACTCGAACTTCTTGGCGGCCTCGCGCATGTCGGATTCGAGCTTGCCGATGTGGGTGTCGAGCTCGGCCTGGGTGGCGAAGTCGGGGATGCCTTCGGTTTCATCGGTGAGATCGGCGTATTCAGCCTTGAGGATGCCGGCGAGGCCCATCTCGAGGGGCCGGTTGATGCTGGCCGGGGTGATGCCGTTCTCCTCGTTGTGGGCGACCTGCTTCTCGCGGCGGCGATCGGTCTCGGCGATGGCGCGCTGCATGGAGTCGGTCATCTTATCCGCGTACAGGATTGCTCGGCCTTCGAGGTGACGGGCGGCGCGACCGATCGTTTGGATCAGGGATCCTTGCGACCGGAGGAAGCCTTCCTTGTCGGCGTCGAGGATGGCGACAAGCGAGACCTCGGGGAGATCGAGGCCCTCACGGAGCAGGTTGATGCCGATGAGGACGTCGTACTCGCCCTTGCGCAGGTCGCGGAGGAGGCGAATGCGCTCGAGGGTTTCGATCTCGGAGTGCATGTAGCGGCAGCGAACACCGACTTCGGAGTAGTAGCTGGCGAGATCCTCGGACATGCGCTTGGTGAGGGTGGTGACGAGGACGCGCTGGTTCTTGCTGACGCGGTCGCGGATCTCGGCGAGAAGGTCGTCGATCTGGCCCTTGATGGGGCGGATCTCGACGACGGGATCGATGAGACCGGTTGGACGGATGATCTGCTCGACGACGACGCCTGCGGCCTTGGTGAGCTCGTATGGGCCAGGAGTCGCGGAGACGTAGACGATCTGGCCGGTGCGACCTTCGAACTCCTCGAACTTGAGAGGGCGATTGTCCATTGCGGAGGGAAGGCGGAAGCCGTAGTCGACGAGGTTCTGCTTGCGGGAGCGGTCGCCGTGCCACATGCCGTGAAGCTGCGGAACGGTGACGTGCGACTCGTCGATGAAGAGTAGGAAGTCCTTGGGGAAGTAGTCGAACAGCGTTGGTGGCGGTTCGCCGGGAAGACGGCCGGAGAAGTGGCGCGAATAGTTCTCGATGCCGTGGCAGTAACCGACGGACTTGATCATCTCGAGGTCGAAGCGGGTGCGCTGGTGAATGCGCTGCGACTCGACGAGACGGCCTTGGGACTCGAGTTCCTTTTCCCACCATTCCATCTCGGCGATGATGGATTCGGTTGCGGCCTTCTTGCGCTCGGGTTGAACCACATAATGCGACTTCGGGTAGATGGGAAGGCGCGAATACTTCTGGCGGACGGTGCCGAAGAGTGGATCGATTTGCGAGAGCGAGTCGATCTCGTCGCCGAAGAGCTCGATCCGGTAGGCGTTTTCGTCGTAGGTGGGGAAGACCTCAATGATGTCGCCGCGGACGCGAAACGTCCCGCGCTTGAAGTCGACGTCGTTGCGCTCGTAGAGGATCTCGACAAGGCGGCGCGTGATGTCTTCGCGCTTGAGCTTCTGGCCCTTTTCGAGGAGCAACAGCATTCCGTAATACGCCTCCGGCGAGCCGAGACCGTAGATGCAGGAGACCGAAGAGACGATGATGCAGTCGCGGCGTTCGAAGAGACTGCGGGTTGCGGAGAGGCGCAGCTTGTCGAGCTCTTCGTTGATGGTCGCTTCTTTTTCAATGAAGAGGTCACCGGCGGGGATGTAGGCCTCAGGCTGGTAGTAGTCGTAGTAGGAGACGAAGTACTCGACGGCGTTGTTGGGGAAGAAGGTCTTGAACTCGTGATAGAGCTGGGCGGCAAGGGTCTTGTTGTGGGCCAGGATGAGAGCCGGACGGTCGAGCTCCTCGATGATCTTCGCCATGGTGAAGGTCTTGCCGGAGCCGGTGACGCCGAGCAGCACCTGATCCTTCTCGCCGGCGTGGATACCGGCGACCAGTTCGCCGATGGCGCGGGGTTGATCGCCTTGCGGTTTGTAGGAGGTGGTGAGCTGGAAGTCCATCCTTGTAGGATAAAGCAGGGCCTAGGGACCAGGGGCCAGACCTAGGGATTGTGCGGAGGATTCGATGGCGGAGTTGTGGCTGATTCGGCACGGGGAGACGGAGTGGAGTTTGAGTGGGGCGCATACCAGCCGCACGGATATCGCGCTGACCGATCATGGGCGCAAGCGGGCTGAGGAGCTGCGGGATTTCCTGCATGGGAGGAAGTTTGCCGCGGTGTTTACCAGCCCGATGCAGCGGGCGCGGGAGACCTGCGCGATCGCTGGGTACGGCGAGGTGGCGAAGATCGAGGACGGTTTGAAGGAATGGGACTACGGCGTCTATGAAGGCAAGACGACCAAGGAGATTCGCGTGGATCATCCCGGCTGGTCGGTGTGGAAGGACGAGATCGCCGGCGGTGAGGCGGTGGAGCATGTGGGCGAGCGCGCCGATGCGGTGATCGCGAAGGCGCTGACGGCCGCGGGTGCCGAGGGCAGTGTGGCGCTGTTTGCGCATGCGCACATTTTGCGGATTCTGGCGGCGCGATGGATTGGGCTGCCGGCGACGGGAGGCAGCCTGCTGGCGCTGGGGACCGGGTCGGTCAGCGTGCTGGGGTTCGAGCGCGAGACGCGGGTGATCCAGAGCTGGAACCGGGGATTCGAAGGCTAGTTCGGTCGGTATGGCTGCTCGTTTTCGTTTGGGCTTGCGGGTTCGAGGTTCCCATCCCCTCCCCAGGGGGGTGGGATGTAAGTGCAATGAATACATTAGTTTATAGGCTATTTTGCCCGTTTCATGTAAATGAGTTGGTGCTAAAGTACCCCTCCTAAACGAGTTAGTGCGTTATGGCAGAAGCCCCAGGGGTATCCGAGGCTTTCTGATCTAATCGGAGCCACCTGGAAGTACCCTTTTACTTCATGTTTTGAACATTTAAATCGGCGTGTCTTTCTTGGCGATTCGCCGCTTTCAAGGGGTTTAAGGGATCGACAAGAAAACACGGAGTTGAGTTTGCCGACTAATCGGATGGTTGAGTAATTGATTAGCTGGTGTGCTGGATGTTCCGAGACGCGACTGCATCGGACGCTCTCTGTGGGCTCGCGACGACTTTGCTGGATTTGCGGGGTGAATTCAATCGCCCGCAGGCTGCGGAGCACGCTTCCCCATGGACGCGGCTGCTCCATGGTTCGATAATGGAGCTTCCATGCAGCTTACTGTCGAAGAAACCGGTTTGGATGTTCTCGATCTGAGAAACGATGCTGCGTTTGCGGCGCGAAAGCTGCATACGCGGGATGTCGGGATGCAAATGGAGGGGTTGCAGCGGCTGTCGCATGCTCTGGTGGAAGATCCTGCCACGATTTTGCAGGAACTGGTGCAGGCGGCGGTGGAGTTGTGCGGTGCGGACAGCGCCGGAATCAGTATCGAGAAGGATGGTGGGAGCGACCAGGAGTTTTATCGCTGGGTGGCTACGGCTGGCGATTATTCCGCCTTTCTGGATGCGGTGCTGCCTCGGTATCCGAGCGCGTGCGGCGTCTGCCTCGCTCGTGGGCATGCCCAACATTTCACGGTTGCGAAGCGATTTTTCGACATCCTGGGAGTCGAGGCGCCGCTGGTCACGGACGGTATCCTGCTGCCCTGGAAGACGGAAGAGACGCGTGGCACGATCTTCGTCATGGCGCACGGGCGGACCGAGGCATTTGATGAGAACGACGTCCGGTTGATGAACATGCTGGCGGACTTCGCCGCGATGGGGTTCCGGCAACAGAAGCAGCACGCCCGATGGATTGCCCAGGAACGCGCGGCGGCGGCGGCGCAGATGGCGAACGAACTCGCACATCAGATCAACAACCCGCTGCAGAGTATGACGAACGCCGCATACATCCTCGCGAAGGGCTGCGGGGAACAAGAAGCACAGGTCCTTGGACAGGAGTTGTCGGACGATATTCGTCGCTTGTCGGGGCTGGTGAAGAAGCTTCTGTCTATTCCTCTCGACTCTAATCGCTCGGTGGATTCGAGCGATTAGAGTCGAACCTTCCCGGTTCCGATCTGGATTAGGCGGTTGGGGTTGCGACTGGGTGGCGGAGTTCGGGGCTGCGGCCTGCGGCTCGCGTGTACTGGACGGGCCAGGTGCCGGGCTGGTGCAGGGCCTCGGCGGCGTGCAGCGGCCAGTAGGGATTGCGGAGGAGCTCGCGGGCGAGCAGGACGAGGTCGCTCTGGCCGGAGCGGACGATCTGATCGGCCTGGGCAGGATCGGTGATCATGCCGACGGCTGCGGTGGGGATGTCGGCTTCGGTGCGGACGGTGGCGGCGTGGTGGACCTGGTAGCCGGGGCCGACGGGGATCTGCTGGGCGGGGTGGTTGCCGCCGGTGGAGACGTCGATGAGGTCGACGCCCTCCTGCTTGAGGAGCTTGGCGAAGGCAACGGATTGGGGGAGATCCCAGGCGGGGCCGAGGGACTCGGGTGCCCAGTCGGTGGCGGAGATTCGGACGAAGACGGGAAGATGCTGGGGCCAGGCGGAGCGCACGGCGCGGACGATCTCGACGGGGAAACGGACGCGGTTTTCGAAGCTGCCGCCGTACTCGTCAGTGCGGTGGTTGGAGAGCGGGGAGAGGAACTCGTGGAGGAGGTAGCCGTGGGCGGCGTGGATCTCGACGAGATCGAAGCCGGCGCGGAGGGCGCGATGGGTGGCGGTGGTGAAGTCGGCCACGATCTTGTCGAGGGCTGCGTGGTCGAGGGCGCAGGGAAGGCCGTAGGGCTCGTCGAAGGCGATGGCGGAGGGCGCGAGAGGCTGCCAGCCGCCTTCGGCCGGGGGAATGAGGCGGGTCTTCTCCCAGGGGACGGCCATGCTGGCCTTGCGGCCGGCGTGGGCGAGCTGGGTTCCGGCGAAGGCGCCGTGGTGATGGAGGAAGTCGGTGATGCGTTTGAGGCCGGGAATGTGGTCGTCGGTGTAGATGCCGAGGTCGTGCGGGGTGATGCGGGCCTCGGGGCTGACGGCGTTGGCCTCGGTGAGGACGAGGGCCGCGCCGCCGATGGCGCGGCTGCCGAGATGGACGAAGTGCCAGTCGTTGGCGAATCCGTCGGTGGAGGAGTACTCGCACATCGGGGAGACGGCGATGCGGTGGGGAAGCGTGAGACTGCGCAGTTGGAGCGGCGAGAAGAGTTGAGTCGTCGAGTGAGTCACGGCCATTTAGATGCTCGGGAGGTGAAGTGGTGCCGGAAGTTTTGGTCGCGCTGTCAGGGCTTGGGCTGTAAGTCCTTGATCAGGGCGAAGAGGTCTTCTCCGATGGTTCTGGTCTTGGCAATGGCGTCTTCGAGCGGGATATCGGCGATCTGAGTTCCCTTGAGGACGACGAGGCGGCCGAAGCGGCCGGCATGGACGAGGTCGATGGCGGCTACACCGTAGCGCGTCGCGAGCATGCGGTCGTAGGCGGTGGGGGTTCCGCCGCGCTGGGTGTGGCCGAGGTTGACACTGCGGGTCTCGTAGCCGGTGCGGCGCTCGATCTCCTCGGCGAGGAGCTGGCCGATGCCGCTGAGGCGGGCGTGGCCGAAGGAGTCGAGCTTGGTGCCGACGGCGGTTTGGGAGGTTTGCTCGGGGAGTTTGGCGCCTTCGGCGACGACGACGAGGGCGAAGCGCTTGCCGCTCTCCCAGCGGGCGCGGAGGAGGCGGACGACGTCGTCGATGTCGATGGGCAGCTCGGGGACGAGGATGACGTCGGCACCGCCGGCGACCCCGGCAGTGACGGCGATCCAACCGGCGTCGCGGCCCATGACCTCGACGACCTGGACGCGGCTGTGGGCCTCGGTGGTGGAGTGGAGGCGGTCGACAGCCTCGGTGGCGATGGTGACGGCGGTGTCGAAGCCGAAGCAGACGTCGGTTCCGCTGAGGTCGTTGTCGATGGTCTTGGGGACGCCGACGCACGGGATGCCACGCTTGACGAGCTCGACGGAGATGGACTGGGTGTCGTCGCCGCCCATCGCGATGAGGGCGTCGATTTTGTGGCGGGCGAGGACGGCGAGGCAGGTCTCGAAGCCGCCGTCGATCTTCTTTACGTTGGTGCGGGAGGAGCGGAGGATCGTGCCGCCGCGGTGCAGGATGCCGCTGGTGGTCTGCAGGTCGAGGGGCATGGTGCGGTCGTCCAGGACACCGCGCCAGCCTTCGAGGAAGCCGACGAACTCATCCCCGTAGTGGAGGATGCCTTTACGTACTACAGCACGAATAACGGCGTTGAGGCCGGGGCAATCCCCGCCTCCCGTCAGCAAACCGATGCGCATCTGAACCCTCCGAGACGACGGGAGAATAATACCCCCTTCTTCGGCGGAGCGGTTGTCAGGCGGGATGGGCATCCATGAGGAGATAGTCGCCGGGGATATTGGGAGTGTAGCCGGCGTGGCGGATCAGGGTGGCGAGTTGAGCGTAGTGGCGGACGCCATGGAGCATGGCGTGGAAGAGGAGGGTGCGGCGGGAGGAACGGCGGCGGCCGGCGGTGAGGGTGTTGAACTCCATTTGGCCGGCCCAGTCGATGGTGGAGTCGGCGACGAGGGACCGGAGGAGGGCGAGAGCCTGGTTGTGGGAGCTAAGGAATTCGTCGGGGGTGGCGCCGGGGATGGCGTCGTAGTCGTCAATGGGGATGGCCGCGAGACGCTGGGCGTGGCGGAGCTGGGCGGCGACGATGTGCTGGAGAAAGCGGGCGACGGTGTCGGCGTCGTGGATGTCGCAGGGGAGGGCGAGGGCGGCGGGGTTGGCAGAGAAGAAGGCGTGCCAGCGGCGGGCGGTGGCGTCGTTCCAGGCGATGAGCTCTTCGGCGGTGAGGGCGGTTAAGGGGGGCATGGCGGGTCTCGCTTTTCTTCTCTACTTTAGCTTTCGATGGTGTTGCTCGGAAAGATGCTTGGGATGGTTTCGATCGGCTTGATCACGGGTGGAACGGACGGATGAGGATACGGGGGAAAGGTGCGAGCGGTATGGGCGTGCGGAGGGTAACGGTCGTCCTTCGCTTGCGCGCAGGATGACGGCAAAAGCTCACAACGGCAACAGCAACAGCAGATCCTCCCGCTTCGCGGAAGCATGACAGGGCATTTTGAGGAGATCGCGGAGTGACGCAGCATTTGGAAAACGCGTGGTGACGGACTGTTTTGGGAGAGTGGAGGAGGGTCGGCGGCGTGGATTAGGAGAGGTAGTCCTTGAGCCAAGGGTCGGTGGAGGTGACGAGCTCTTCGGTGGTGCCGTCGAAGACTACCTTGCCCTCGTTGAGGACGAGGAACTTGGTGTTGGGATCGATGCCGTCGTTGGGAATGCGCTCCATGTGGCTGGTCGCGGGGTTGTAGCGGTTCATGGCCAGGGTGAAGGCGTCCTGGATGCGGTGGGTGATGAGCAGCGAGGTGGTGTGGGAGACGTCGCGCTGCTTGACGACCAGTTCGATGATGGTGGTGGAGGTTACGGGGTCGAGGCCGCCGGTGGGGGAGTCGTAGAGGATGAGATCAGGCTTGGTGATGACGGCGCGGGCGATGGAGACGCGGCGACGCATGCCGCCGGAGAGCTCGGAGGGGAACTTGGCGATAGCTTGCTCAAGTTCGACGAACTTGAGGGCCTCCTCGACACGGGTGTGGGCCTCGGCTTCGGGGACTTTTTCTTCGTGGAGGCGGTAGGCTACGTTGTCTTCGACGGAGAGGGAGTCGAAGAGGGCGGACTCCTGGAAGACCATGCCGATGCGAGAGCGGAAGGGGTAGAGGTCGGTCTCGCGCATCTGGGTGATGTCGCGGCCGAAGATGCGGATGGCGCCGGTGTCGGGGCGGAGGAGGCCGTTGGCGAGCTTCATGAGGACCGACTTCCCGCAGCCGGCGGGGCCGAGGATGACGCGGGTTTCGCCGGGGGCGACGCTAAAGGAGATGTCCTCGAGGACGGGCTTGATGTCGAAGGTGATGGAGACGCCTTCGAAGACGACGATAGGGTCGGAGTTGGAGGGGGTGGCCTGGGTGGGAACTGGGGCGGTGGTCGGGGTGGAGGGCGGAGCGGTGGGCATGGGCGTCACCCCTGGCCGAAGGCGAAAAGCATGGCGCGGCTGACGATGAAGTCGACCACGATGATGAGGACGGAGGAGGCGACGACGGCCTGGGTGGTGGAGCGGCCGACACCCTGGGTTCCACCCTTGGTGTTCATGCCGTAGTAGCAGCCGACGGTGGCGATGATGAAGCCGGAGAAGAGGGGCTTGGTGAGGCCCTGGACCACGTCAGCGTAGTGAAGGGAGCGGTAGGAGGTGTGGAAGTAGGAGGTGGCGTTGAGGCCGAGCAGGGAGACGCTGACGAGCGCTCCGCCGGCGATGCCGACCGCGTCGGAGATGATGGTCAGGAAGAACATCATGATGACGGTGGCGACGAGGCGCGGGGTGACGAGCTTGCGGACGGGGTCGGTGCCAAGGGCGCGCATGGCGTCGATCTGCTCGGTGACCTTCATGGAGCCGAGCTCGGAGGCCATGCCGGAGGCGTTGCGGCCGGAGATCATGAGGCCGGTGAGGACGGGGCCGAGCTCGCGGACCATGGAGAGGGCGACGAGGTTGCCGGTCATGCTAACGGCGCCGAACTCCTGCAGCGAGGTGGCGGACTGGAGGGCGAGGACGCAGCCGGTGAAGAAGCCGGTGAGGATGACGATGGGCATGGAGCCGGCGCCGATGGAGTCCATCTGGGTGAAGATGTCGTCCCAGTAGCGCGGGCGGGTGAAGATGTTCGCCACTGCGCGCCCGGTCAGCAGGGAGTATTCCTGCACAGCGGCAACCCGTTCTTTGAAGAAGACGTCTGGCGAAACAAAAGGCATAGTTTGGCTCACTTTATCAGATGCGGCTCGGGCGCCGTCGACTTCAGTTCGTGAATAGATTTCTCGGAGGGTCATCAATGAGAAAATAGGAGGGATGATTTCACCTCTTCAATCGATAGACAAAGGCCTCGTGAAGACTGCCGGACGAAGAGCCGGACAGATGCGCGCGGTGGTGCTGTATGGCAAGGAAGACCTGCGCCTGGAGGAGGTTGCGATCCCGACGGCGGGTCCGGGCGAGCTCGTACTGCGGATCGGCGCGGCGCTGACGTGTGGGACGGATCTGAAGGTGTATCGGCGCGGATATCACGCGATGATGCTACAGCCGCCGATCCCGTTTGGGCATGAGTTGGCGGGGACGGTGGTGGAGGTGGGCGCGGGCGTGACCAACTTTAAGCTGGGCGACCGGGTGGTGCCTTCGAACTCGGCTCCTTGCGACGCTTGCTTTTTTTGCGAACGCGGGCAGCAGAATCTTTGCGAGGATCTGCTGTTCAATAATGGGGCGTATGCGGAGTATCTGAAGGTTCCGGCGCGGATTGTGGCGAAGAACACGCTGGCAATTCCGGATGCGGTGCCGTTCGAGCATGCCGCGCTGATGGAGCCGTTGGCCTGCGTGGTGCGCGGGCTGGAGGAGACGGCGGTGCGTGCGGGCGACACCATGGTGGTGCTGGGCGCGGGGCCGATCGGGCTGATGTTCATGCATGTGGCGCAGCTGAACGGGGTGCGGGTCATCGCGGTGGTGAAGCGCGCGGATCAGGTGGCGACGGCGAAGATCTTCGGGGCCGAGCAGGTGGTGCGGACGGAGGACTATGCCGGTGCGGCGGAGATTATTGGTGCGGTGCGGGCGCTGACTCTAGAGGGACGCGGGGCGGACTCGGTGATTGAGGCCGTGGCGACGCCGGCGACGTGGGAGTGGGCGGTGGATATGGTGCGGAAGGGTGGGACTGTGAACTTCTTTGGCGGGCCCCCGTCGGGGACCAAGGTGGGGCTCGATACCAACCGACTGCACTACGGGGACATCACACTGAAGGCGAGCTTCCACCACACGCCGGCGACCTGCCGGACGGCATTTGGGCTGGTGACGAGTGGGCGCTTCAAGTGCAAGGAATATATCACTGGGAGGGTTACACTTCCGGAGGTGCCGGAGCTCTTTCATGCGATGCTGACGCGCTCGCAGAAGCCGGGGACGCTGGACATCAAGACGGCTGTGATTCCGAATGGGGGCGAGTGATGGAGAGCTCTGTGCCTATTCTGGGACCTGATTGGACGGGAGCGCCGGCGGAGTACCAGTTGCCGGCCACGCGGCCTTCGCTTGAGGAGGCCACGCAGTGGTGCCATAACCTGGCGACGACGCACTATGAGAACTTTCATGTGGCGACGTTCTTCTTGCCGAAGCGGTTTCGCAGCCACTTCGACAGCGTGTATGCGTACTGCCGGGTGTCGGATGACCTGGGCGACGAGGTCGCGGATCCGGAGACGGCGCTGCGGCTGCTGCACGGCTGGGGCGCGATGCTGGATGAGTGCTACGACGCGCCAGAGCGGTCGCGGCATCCGGTATTTGTAGCGTTGCGGGAGACAATTGTTGCGTGTGAGCTGCCGCGGCAGCTGTTTCATGATTTGCTGGCGGCGTTCAAGCTGGACCAGACGAAAACGCGGTTTGCGTCGACCGCGGAGCTGGAGGCGTACTCGCATGACTCGGCCAACCCGGTGGGGAGGCTGGTGCTTTGGATCTGCGGTTATCGCGAGGAGCCGGTGGCGCTGCTGTCGGATAAAGTGTGCACGGCGCTGCAGCTGGCGAACTTCTGGCAGGATGTGGTGGAGGATTGGGAGCGCGGGCGGCGGTATCTACCGGCGGATCTGATGGCTCGCTTTGGCGTGACCGATGAGCAGGTGGCGGCGCGGCGATTCGATGCGAAGTTCCGCGCGCTGATGGAGCACCTGGTGACGGAGACGCAGTCGATGCTGCGCGAGGGTGCGGTGATTCGCGGGCAGGTGGATCGCGTGCTGGCGACGACGCTGGGGTTGTTCTGCCAAGGCGGCGAGGCGATTCTCGATGCGATCGCGGCGCAAGGATACGAGACGGTGACCCGCAGACCTGAGGTCTCGAAGTCGAAGAAGGCGCGGCTGTTGGCAGGCGCGGTATGGGGGAAGATGGTGGGAGGCTTTGCGGGCTCGGGAGCTGCGGGCGTCGTGGGCGCGACGGGAGCGGGTAAGTGACGGCTGGAGATTTGAACGCTGCGTATGCCATCTGCCGCCGCATTGCAAAGCGCGAGGCGAAGAATTTTTACTATGCCTTCCGGGTGTTACCCAAGGCGAAGAGCGACGCGATGTGCGCGATCTATGCGTTCATGCGACGTGCTGACGACATCTCCGATGATGAGTCGGTGTCGATTCCGGAGCGGCGCGAGACTATGGCGTCGTGGCTGGATGCGTGGCGGCGGTCGGCTGCGGAGCCTTCGCTCGATGCGGTATTTGTTGCGGTGCGCGATACGCAGCGGCGGTTCCAGATCTCCGATGAGCTGCTGGAGCAGCTGGTGCAGGGAACGACGATGGACCTAGAGGAGTTGCTGCCGGGCGTCGTGCCCGTGACTGTGATGGGCAACGGTCCGGGCGAACCGCGGACGTTACAAATTTACGATCGCTTCGAGGATCTTTATCGATACTGCTACCTGGTGGCGTCGGTGGTGGGGTTGGTGTGCATTCGTATCTTTGGGTATCGTGATGCGCGGGCGGAGCTGCTGGCCGAGAAGACGGGCATTGCGTTCCAGTTGACGAATATTCTGCGCGATGTGAAGGAGGATGCCGAACGCGGCCGGATCTATCTGCCGCTCGAGGACCTAGCCCGGACGAAGGTCGATGTGGAGCAGGTGGTGCGGACGGCGGAAGGCAGGCTCGAGCCGAAGACCGTCAACGCGCTGCTGGCGCTCGAGGGCGCGCGGGCGAGCGAGTTTTATCGGGCTGCGGAGGAGTTGATTCCTCTGCTCGACCGCGATAGCCAGGCGGCGATGTGGGTGCTGGTGACGATCTATCGCGGGCTGCTGGAACGGATCGAGGCGAAGGGCTTCGATGTGTTCACGGAGCGGGTGAGCGTGCCGACCTCGGGGAAGCTGTGGATTCTGGCGGAGGGATTGGGGAAAGCTGTGCTCCATCGGGTGATGGGGTGAGCGGGGGCGAACGGTGTGACGTAATCGTAGTGGGGGCGGGCGCGGCCGGGCTGGCGGCGGCGGTGGCGCGGCGATGGCACGCGGGTGACGCTGCTGGAGCGCAGGCCGTACGTGGGCGGAAGGGCGTACTCCTATGAGCATCCTGCGCTGGCGGAGGTGGTGGATTCGCAGCACGTGTTGTTGGGGTGTTGCACGAATCTCATCGAACTGTGCGAGCAGGCCGGGAGTGCCAAGAAGATTCGGTGGTACGACGAGCAGATTTTTCTGACTCCCGATGGCGGCGTGAGCAGGATCGCTACGAGCGGTCTGCCGGCGCCGCTGCACTTCGGGCCGAGTTTTCTGGGGCTGCAGACACTAGGTCTCAAAGACAAGCTGGGGATGGCGCGCGGGCTGATGGAGTTCTTTCGCGGGTATCCAGAGACAGATGAGGAGAGTGTCTCGCAGTGGCTGAAACGGACGGGGCAGACGGAGCGGTCGATCCGGCACTTCTGGAGTCCGATCATCATGGCGACGTTGAACGACCGGCCGGAATACTGCTCGACCAAATACGCTGGCAAGGTCTTCCATGAGCTGTTTGTGAAGTCTTCGGCGGCCGGGCGGTTAGGAATTCCGACGTTGCCGCTGAGCGAGTTCTACGCGAGCATGGCGCAGCTGCTCGAGGCGAGCGGCGGGACGATGCAGCTGCGTGCGAGCGTGGAGGCCATTAAGCAGGAGCCGGATGGGCGCTGGAGGGTGACCGAGTCTGCTGCCGAAAGTCAGACGGAGTACACGGCGGAAGCGGTGATTCTGGCGCTACCGTTCGCGCAGACGCGGCGTTTGTTGCCGGGGCTCCCAGTAGAGGACGAGGGCGGGGTCGCTGGCAGCGAAGATCGAGCGTTTTGCGCACTCGCCGTTTACGTCGATTCTGCTGTGGTATGACCGGCAGATTACGGATCTCGACCATGCCTGGCTGCTGGACACGACGATCGAGTGGTTCTTCCATAAGTCGCGGATACGTGGCTATGCTCCGGAACAGGGCAGCTACGTGGAGGTGGTGATCGCGGGGTCGAAGGCGCAGCTGGGCATGACGCGCGAGGAGATTCTGGTTCCGGCACTCGGGGAGTTGGTTCGCTTCTTTCCGGAGGTGAAACGGGCGAAGCTGCTGAAGAGCGGCATTCTGAAGGAGGCGCGGGCGACGTTCTCGGTGACGCCGGGGCTGGATCGCTATCGGCCGGCACAGGAGACCGCGTGGTCAGGGCTTTATCTCGCGGGGGATTGGACCGCGACGGAGGGGCCCTCAACGATGGAGGGGGCGGTGCGGAGTGGACGGCTGGCAGCGGGCGCCGTGGTGGGTGAGGCGACGCGGTTCATGGCGGCGGAGTTGGCGGCGAGTGGGTTGATGCCGCTGTTTATTCGCTAGCTGGCTAGACCGTCGTTGCCCGAACGGCTTGAGTTAGTGGTCGGACGGAAACGGTGCTAGTTCGGGGAGGGAAGGCGTCGAGCTTCGCTCGATGCCTATCTTAGCGACGATTTGCCCGTCGCTAAGATAGGGCACCCGTTTTCCTGGGGCGGCTTACTTCGAGAGGAGGAAGACGCCGAAGCAGACGAAGACGGCGGAGAGCCATCGGCGGCGGTCGACGTTCTCGTGGAGGAAGAGCTTGGCGGCGAAGGCGTTGCCGATGTAGGTGATGGCGGCGCTGGCAGGAGCGGCGAGCGAGACGTCGACCACGCTGAGGGTGAAGAGCAGGCTGAAGAAACTGAAGGCCATGGAGCCGACGCCGAGCAGAAACATGGGGCTGCCGACGACGGCCTTGATGGCGCCGGGGAGGCCGGAGTGGGCCCGGATCTCGTCGAGGTCGCCGATGCGGCGCATGGCGCCGGCGGTGAGGATGTCACCGGCGACGGCGGTGATAGCGACGGTGCCAATGGTGGCCCAGGTTTCGAAGATGCTGACGGTGGTCATCGTTCCTCCTCGAGGGACAGAGCGGCTGCGGGCTCGGGGTGGGCGCTTGGATGCTCGGTGAGGGAGGGGCCGTTGGCGACGAAGCCGACGCCGCAGACGATCAAGACGATGCCCAGCCAGCGATATAGGGAGATGGTCTCGTGCAGCCAGAAGCGGGAGAGCAGGGCGACGACGACGTAGCCGAAGGCGGTGGAGGGGAGGACGAAGGTGAGGTCCGCCCAACTCAACGCGGTGAGATAGCTGCTGAAGAAGCCGATCAGAAGCACGATGCCGGAGATGACCCAGGGATTCTTGAGCGCCACGAGGAGCATGCCAAGATGATGCAGGGAGACGGGGCCGACCTGGGTCATGCCGTGCGAGAGCAGCGTGTCGCCGACTGAGGCGGTGAGCATGACGGCGAGCAGGATCAGGTAGCGCTGGGGGGTGAGTGTGTGCTTCATGAGTGCGTTCTCTGGTTCAAGTGAAGGACGGCGGGACGACGACAAGCAAGGGCGAAAAGCAGATCCCCTTCGGGGATGACAACAAGAAGGGCAGCGGCAAAGGCAAAGTACAACAGCGGAGCACAGGCAAATGCAACGGAGGATCAAAGAGAAAGGGCGGCCAGCAGAAAGCGCTGACCGCCCTGAGGTATGGACGCCGGCTTAGGCGCCGATGCCGACGGATTCCCGAGACTTCAACGCGTTCTCCTGCTTCTTCAGCTTGGAGGCCTTGTTGCGCTGCGCGCGCAGCTTCATGAAGGCCTTGGCCTCGACGTAGAGGCGGGGCACGTCGCGGTTGACGATCGCCTTCCAGACTACGCGGAACGCCGCCTTGGGCCGGAAGTAGTACTCGTCGTAGAACTTGTGCACCATCTCCATGACGTACTCGGTGGGCAGACCGGGGTACTCGATGTGCGCCATCTGGTGGCCGCCACCGTCTTCCATCTTTTCGTTGGTGATGAAGTTGTTGCGCTGGGCGTAGTCGTAGAACTCGGTGCCCGGGTAGGCGTGTGCGACGGAGACCTGGATGGTCTCGCAGTCGAGGGTCTTGGCGAAGTCGATGGTGTTGCGGATGGACTGCTTGGTCTCGCCGGGGAGGCCGAGGATGAAGTCGGCGTGGATGATGAGGCCGAGATCGTGGCAGTCCTTGACGAAGTCGCGGGCACGCTCGACGGTGGCACCCTTCTTGATGTTCTTGAGGATCTGCGGGTCGCCGGACTCGAAGCCGACGATGAGCAGGCGACAGCCGGCTTCCTTCATGGCCTTGAGGGTGTCGCGGTCAGTGGTGACGCGCGAGGTGCAGGACCAGGTGATGCCGAGGGGCTTCAGCTTGGCGCAGAGCTCGATGGTGCGGGCCTTCTGGATGTTGAAGGTGTCGTCATCGAAGAAGAACTCTTTGACGTGGGGGAAGTTTTCCTTGGCCCACTTCATCTCGGCGGCGACGTCGTCGCTGCTGCGCTTGCGCCAGGCGTGGCCGGAGAGGGTCTGGGGCCAGAGGCAGAAGGTGCACTGCGCGGGGCAGCCGCGGGTGGAGTAGAGCGAAATGTAGGGGTGCAGCAGGAACGGCACGTTGTACTTTGTGACGTCCATGTCGCGCTTGTAAATCTTTGTGGCCCAAGGCATTGCGTCGAGATCTTCAACCTGTGGACGATCCGGATTGTGCTGGATGACGCCGTTGGCGTCCTTGTAACTGATGCCGAGAATTTCGTTGAGCGGCTTTCCGTTGGCGTACTCGACGACGGAGTAGTCGAACTCGCGGCGGCAGATGAAGTCGATGACTTCGCACTCGTTGAGAGCGCGGTCGGGGTCGGTGGTTACCGGCGGGCCGACGAAGCAGATCTTGATGGTCGGATTGGCTTTCTTGATGGCACGGGCCAAACCGTGGTCGCCGGACCAGCCTACGGTCGAGGTGAAGAGAACCAGAAACTCAAAGCCTTTGGCGATTTCGATGGTTTCTTCCGCGCTGACGTGGTGCGGCGGTGCGTCCAGAAGCTTCGATCCTTCCAGCATACCGGCCGGATAGGCGAGCCAGACCGGGTACCAGTACGACTCGATTTCGCGCGTGGCTGGCCAGCGCGAGCTGGCACCACCATCAAAGTTCTCGAAGGAAGGCGGGTTCAGGAGCAGGGTTTTTAGTGGCATATCAATAGGTCAATTTTAGCACTTTGTCACGTCCGGTGCCGCTACCAAGGCTAGCCAGACCTTGCACCACGGATGGTGCAGGCCAGGAGGTTAAACTGGCACCGGTTTACGCGTTCGTGCTATGGCTTTGCGTTGGGAACAGAGACACTGGCAGGGGACGAGGAAGCACTCTTGACCCAGCCATCGAGTTCCCCGGTCTGACGCAGGAGATTGATCTCAACCTGGTTCAACTGGAATTGTGCATTCAGGAAGTCCACGTATTTCTCGCGCTCCTGCAATCGCGCATTCTGCTCGTCCTTCGGGGTCATCTGGGCGCCGCCGGTACTGGCGTTGCCGGGCGTCAACTGGACGGTGATTGCATCCAGCTGGGCTTGCGCGTACTCGCGGGAAATTCCGGCAAGCTGGATGCGCGCGGACAACTCGGCGATGCTGTGCTGAAGCTTGAAGCGGCCTTCGAGAAACTGGTTCCGCTGATCCGCAGCCTGGAAGAGGGCATGGCTGGCATCCGCTGCCGCCTCGCGCGCCCGGGCTTCGTGTCCACGGTCGAGCAATGGAATCTGAACCTGGATGCCGACGGAAAGGGCATTGTCGCTATTGGGATGGCCTGGACTTCCCTTGAAACCGGGATAGTAGTCGGTGTAATCCGTATGGTTGGTGGTGACGCGGTTGTAGTTGGCTCCCAGCGCGATTTCTGGACGGAATTTGTAGCGCTTTTGGCCGAAGGCGAATTCCTGCTTGCTTCTGGCGGTTGCCATAGCGGCTCGAATGCCGTAGCTGTCGGGCAAATCAGTGACATCAGCGCTAAGGTCCGGCATTGCGGGAACTGAGCTTGGAATGGTCTCAAGATGGTCCCCGGGAATACCGAGGAGAAGCAGCAGATGCTCGGTCAACGTGGCGACTTCATCATCGGTCGTCAGCTGGTCGAGATTCAACTGGGCGGCCGTCTGCCTGGCGGCGAGCAAATCTATTTTCGTATCCTGGCCTGCGTCCAAGCGATCGCCGACGATTGTGACCAGTCGTGTTGCATAGCCATAAGCCTGCTTCTTGGCGGCCTGGCGCTGTTCGGCGTTGTCCAAATCGATATAGGTGACGACGACGTCCTCGGTGACCTTTTCGAGAACTTCCTGCAAGGCGAGCTTTGCAGCCTCGACGCCCGATGCCGCGGAACGCAAATTGTCACGCTGGGAGAAGTTGAACAGCAGAGACTGACTGGACATACCAAAGACGACCGGGACACTGAGAGGAGCGCCGGTTCCGTCGCCATAGCCGCCGGTCATGCTGACGCTGGGAATATAAGCGTCCCTTGTCTCGGACAGCGATGCTTTTGCCTTGTCGAGATCGGCTTGGGCGACTCGAACGGCTGGATCCTTGTGTAATGCGAGATCAACCGCCGTGGAGAGAGAAATCTGGGCTGTGGCGCAGGCGCACGACGCCATCATCAGCCCGATGAGCATTATTACGGGCCGTGTCTTCCGCCTTATTTGTGTGAGTCCCTTCGGCAAAATTGCTCTCCTGCATTCAACCATACGATGCGAGCGCGCTCCGCGCACAAAACGAACCGTCATAGATGCTGGATCGCTTTCCTGGCTGGAGGATAATCCCGCGCGAGAGCCAGTGCATTCTGAAATTGCGTTTCAGCTCCCTGGGTATCGCCCGTGCTTTCGAGCAGCTTTCCCAGCTCGGTGAATGCTTTGAAGGCCGGAGCGGCGTCGGTTTTTGCGTTTGACGCCAGGTAATTGCGAAGTGCTTGTTCGGCCAGCGTAAGCTCACTGTGCATTCTGACCAGGATGCTCGCGACATCGACGAGCGCCGGGCCGCGGGCACCGTCGGCTTCAATTGCATGACGCAGGGCATCGATGGACTGGTCCTTTTCACCGCGACGATAATAGAAATGCCCGAGGTCGGTCCAGGCGCCTGGACGCCCTCCCACGGCTACGGCGGTTTTGAATTCGCGTTCGGCTGTGCCGTAGTCGCGCTGTTTCTCGGCTGCGAGAGCGCGGATGCGGGCTGCGGACTGAGGAAGCTGGGTTTGTACTCGATCGGCCAAGGCAAAGGCTTTGTCGATCCCGCCGCCTAACAGGGAAGGCGCGCTTACGTAGTACTCGCTGAGGTCGTCGACCGCAGACTCGTTGCCGGGATCGAGTTTGACGGCAGCTTCAAAGGCGATTCTGACCTTCGAGGCCAGTTTGTAGCCGGCCAGGGGACCGGACCGGTCGGCTTTCATGCCGTAAGCCCGGCCCATCCAGTCCTGCGCCTGGCTGTCGTTGGAAAGTGTACTCAGGGCTGCCTCACACTCTGTGACGGCCGGATCTACCAATTCTTCCGCGTAGAAGGCGCGACACAAAAGAAGATGCGCATGGCCGTCCTGAGAGTTGGCAGCGATGAGGCTATGAAGCCGGGCAATGGCGTCGTCCGCACGGCCCTGCATCAATGCCTTCTCGCTTTCAGCCCATGGATTGGAAGAGGGCCGCTTTGGAGCCATTTCCTTAGGGTCAAGACCCGCCGAAAAGCAGGGAACCGCGGGCAACAAAAGAATGACGGTAAATATCATGAAGCGCCATCCAATAGCACTACGCAAGCCGTTCCGTGTCGCGGTCTCTCCCATCTAGGGTTGTGCCTTTATCTGGAGGCCGTCAGTGAGTTGGTCTTCACTATTGGCGCCGGTCGCTACCTTATCGCCTTCCGAAAGCCCGGATACGATCTCCGCGCGCGTGAGGTTGATCGCCGGGCCTACCTGGACCTGCGTCTTGCGCAAGTGCCCGTCAACGATCTTGTAGACGAAGTCGCTTTGTCCCTGTCCTTCGACGTAGAGAGCTTCACGCGGGATACTCAACACGTGAAGGTGTTCGAGGGTTGTGACCGTGACTGTGACATTGGTGTTGGGCAGCAGATCGCCCTTGGCGTCGTCGACTGTAATAACGCACTCGCCGACGTTGCGCGTGCCGTACGAGATGATCGTCGTCGGCGCTTGTTGAATGTGTCCGTGCCATTCCTGATTTGGCCTTGCATCCCACACGATTTTTACCGGCTGGCCCACTTTGAGTTTGCCAATCTCGGGTTCATCGAAGTAGGCCCGCACGTGAAGGCGGGTGAGATCGGCGACGTTCAGAAGGGCTTCTCCGCCTTCCACGAAGTCATAGTGCGAAACCGGGATGAAGTACACCGTGCCCGATAGCGGGGACCGGATATCCACACCGGCCAGCGCGGCTTCGGCGGTCTCTACTGCCTGCCGCGCCTGCGCGACCTGTGCCTGTTGCGCGGAAAAGTCGGTGGTACCGTATCGACCGGTGCGGCGAGCGTTGAGATCGCCCAATCGTGCCTGGGCTGCCTGCAACTTTTGCGCGGCCGCTGCCACTTCGTTGGCTGACGCGGCGCCCTTGGCCTGAAGCGCCTGCAGCGATGCCAGCGCCGAGGCTGCCTGGGTCTGCTGGGTCTGGGCTGCCGCGAGATCCGCCTTTTCGCCCAGCAATTCGTCCTGCGTTCCGCCACCCTGCATATTCTTCAGTGAGGCTTCGCTGGCCACCAGCGCGGCCTGAGCGGATGCGAGGCGGTTGCGAGCGTCGCTGTCGTCCATCCGCACGAGTTCCTGGCCCTGAGATACCTTCTGCCCGAGGGTAACAAATACCTTGGCGATGACACCTGGACCCGGAGCATGAGCCTGAAAATCCACGATCGGCTCGACTTTTCCGTTGGTCGAGACGACGGTACTGATGTTTTGGTACTCGACCGGCGCTACGCGCACGTCCACAGTGCCGCGAAATTCGCTGCGTAAGTAGAAAACCAGAAATATAACGATTGCCAGTGCAGCGATGCCACCTATCCAACCGCGCCAGCGACCTGAACCTTGTTGAGCCATAAGCAAAGAGTCAGTATATAAGACGCACGATGATGTTCCTGGGAGTCAAAACTTTTCAAACCAACATTTACACAATGCCACTGCGGTTAAACACCGCGAACCAAGATGACAATTCATTCAGTTTTTAGTTGCGAGGCGGCTCGCATCGCGACCACTTCCAGCTCCCATCCGCCGAAGTCGGGATGCCAGTTGCGATGCAGGCGATAGGCGAGGTCCACGAGGTCGCCCTGTGCCCACTCTTCGTCGCGAGCACGCGCGGCCCAGTCGGTGCGACGGCTCCATGCCATGCCGCCGAAGCGTGAGCCATCGGCGGTATCTTCCACCGAGAGCCGGAGGTGACGCTCCTTGACAACCTTGAGCGCCGCGGTGAGACGCACCCCCATGCTGGTGAACAACGGCTCGGGGTTGCCGTTGCCAAATGGGCCGAGCTGCTCGAGCGTCTGGAGGAATACGGGTGTGATTTCGCCGAGGGTCAACTCGGCGTCGCAGTCCAGCGTCGCGGCGCTGGCGTTTGTATTGCCATGCGTGGAGGCGTAGTTCACTATCCGCCGGCGAAGCTCAGGGACGCGCGCGGATGGGAGCGAGAAGCCTACGGCGTGGGCGTGACCTCCGAAGCGGGTAAACAACCGGCCGTCCTGCCGGCTGCTGTTGGGGTCATCGATGGCGGTCAACGCATCCAGAAGATGGAAGCCTGCAACCGACCGGCCTGAGCCGTACGCCTGTCCTTCTTCGTGGGCGATTACCAGTGCTGGTTTGCCGGTGCGGTCGACGATGCGCGAAGCGAGAATTCCGATGATGCCGCGATGCCATTCAGGATCGTCCAGCAC
>FSWS01000130.1_pt1 | contig 28840 bp, 24 predicted proteins | sample 1638091 | NCBI WGS metagenome assembly FSWS01 (sample SAMEA3914788, study PRJEB12502) | metagenome | biome: forest; material: soil | place: Canada | collected 2011-07-03 | depth 0.1 m
CTTATTTGGTGCCCGGAGGGGGACTTGAACCCCCACGACCTTGCGGTCTGCGGATTTTAAGTCCGCTGTGTCTGCCGATTTCACCATCCGGGCGATACTTCATGAAGAAGATGCGGGGGCGCTCTTTGCTTGCTCTATTCTCTGGGGCACGCTCTGCATCCGAGCTTTATTTTATCGGATACAGAGCGCGGTACATCTCTCGGTTACGAAGAATGGCCTGAACATATTCGCGGGTCTCGGTGTAGGGGATCGACTCGACGAATTCGGGGACGTCCTTGTAGTCGTTGCTGCCGAGCCACTGGCGTACGGGTACGTCGCCGGCGTTGTAGGCGGCGAGAGCGTATTCGGCTTGCCCCCCGAACCGGTCCAGGACCTGCTTGAGGTTGTTGGTGCCAAGGGCTAGGTTGGTGTCGGGGTTGAGCAGGTCCGTGGCGGTGAACCTGCGGATGCCCTGCCTCTTGGCCATGGACTTGCCAACCGACGGTAGGAGCTGCATGAGGCCGTAGGCGTTGGCGCGGCTGACCGCGCCGGCGTTGAACTCCGACTCCTGGCGGATGAGGGAAGCGACGAGATAGGGATCGAGGCCGTTGCGCTGGGCATCGGCGACCAGCGCTGGCCAATAGGGCTTGGGGAAGAGGAGATGCCAGTAGGTGTCGGGCACTTGATCCATGGGCACGGCGAAGTAGGAGAGGCCGCTGTGCTTCATGGACTGGAGGGCGCGGGTGAACTCTCCGTAGGAGACGTAGATTTCGGCCTGGGCGAGCGCGCCCCATTCGGCAGAGGTTGGGCTGGCCTGGATCTCGGGGCCGATGTATTCGTTGAGGGAGGCGTTGGCGAGCAGGCGAGCCTTGATGAGGTGGGGATCGTTCTCGGGTAGCTCATCGATGAGGTCCGGGACGACGAGCGGGCGTACCGCAGCGAGCGCGGGATCGGGCGCGGCGGGGCCGATCCCGCCGAGGACCTTGAGGCGCTCGCGGGCGAGATCGGCGTAGTAGAAGTTGGTGTAGGAGTCGACGAGCGCGTGGTAGTAGTTGGCGGCTTGCGGGAGGTTGTGCTCCTCGTCCTCGAGGATGCGGCCGCGCCAATAGAGCGCTGCAGGCACCTCGATGCCTCCTGGATAGAGCTCGACCTGCTCGTCCATCAGACGCGCGGCTTCGGAGTAGTTGCGGAGGCGGTAGTTCATCCAGGCTGCGCGCCAGTGCGCGGATGGAGCGTAGGTGCTGTGCGGGAAGAGGGTCAGCAGCTTGGCGTAGTGATAGATGGTCTGTTGCGGATCGTGCTTGAGCAGGTACATGTTGCCGCCGGAGTAGAGTGCTTCCTCGAGCCAGCGGCTGGTGGGATACTGCTGGATCATCTGGGAGATGATGGCGTCGTGGCTGGTGCGATCGTCCTCGCTGCGGGAGATCTCGGCGAGCATGTAGAGCTTGAGTGCGGCGCTGTCGTCGGTGCTTGCGGGCAGCTTCTCGACGTCTCTGCGGCTGAGGTGCTTGAGCTTGAGGTCGCAGACGGCGGCGTAGACCTGAAGGGTATCGCGGTCGGCGGTGCTGAGGCCTTGGCCGTCGCGGGCGATGTCGTGGTACTCGTCGCTCGCTTCGGTGTAACGCTTGGCGTCGAAGAGCTCGTCGGCGTGTGTCTTGCGCTCGGCGCCGGTGAGCGGAACGCCCATGGCCTGGAGCTGGGCGCGGGCTTGACCGGCCTCGTTGCTGAGCGGTTGCTGCAGGTAGATGCGGCGGAAGATGGCGGCTGCGTCAGTGATCTTGCCGGAGAGCTGGTAGGTGCGCGCGAGGGCGTAGCGGAAGTCGACGTGCGCGGCGATGGCCGTGTCTTCGAGCGGGGTGAGGATGCGGAGCGCGCTGGCGGTGTCGCCGGTTTGGAGGTAGGTGTTGGCGAGCAGGATGGGCGCGGTGACGGCGAAGATGCTGTCGGGGAAGCGCTCGGCGAAGTGGTCGAGGAGCGGATACGCTTCGGCTCCGCGACCCGCCTGGAGCCAAGCCTGCGCGCCGAGATAGGCTGCGTAGTCGTCGAGCGCGACGCCGCTGGCCGCGGCGCGTTGGAACATGGCGGCTGCTTCGGGGAAGCGGCGATCGAGCAGGTAGGCGTGTCCGACGGCGAGATACGCGGCTGCGGCGCCTTCGCCGGGATGCGACGCGGCGTAGTTGAGGACGCCTGCGTAGGCGGCTGGGGAGCGTGTGGCTGCGAGCTGTTGCGCCATGGGACGAAGCTGCGCGGAGGCGGTGAAGGCCTTGGTGAGACGGATGCTCTTCGCGGTGGGTTTGGAGACGATGTGGTGGTGCTTGACAATGAGCTTGGTTTTGGTGCCTTTGCGGCGCGCGGAGGCCTTTTCCGTGCTTTTGCCATGCGCTTCGGCGCTCTTGGCGTGGGTGGTGTGTTCCGATTTCGTGGTGCTGTGTTTCGACTCGCTCTTTTGTGAGGAGGTCTTCTTCGCGGCCCGTTTTGGGGTGCTCGAGGTTTGGCCTGCCGCACTCGCGGCAAGCGTCATGGCGAGAACGAGTCCGGTGCTGCAACCCGCATGGAATTTGGCCCAACCGCTCAAACGCATCTTTCGTCCACCTAAACCCATAGTATCGGCTTCAGACGGCGTGAGCGATGACGCGAAAGTGGAAGGCGGAGGTGAACCTTTCCAGATACGGTGCCGAATCGGGCCGCGCTTTGGAGGCGGGTTGGGGCTTGGCGCGACGCGGCGAACGGCGGCCGAATTGATTGGCAGGCGCTTCGGCAGTTACACTGTCTAGGAAGCGTCTGTGCAATCGAAGCTGCAACTCGGAAGTATCGCTTGTTTTCTCGAAACCTTTCTTTATGGCCGCCATCCAATCCCCAGTAACGGAAGAGATTCACCCCGACGTGGCGCTGGTTGAGCGCGCGCGGAGTGGGGACGTCTCGGCATTTGAGCAGTTGGTACGACAGTACGATCGACAAATCTTCCGGGTTGCGCAGCATATTACGCAGAACCGCGAAGACGCCGAAGATATCACGCAGGATGCTTTTTTGAAGGCGTATCAGAAGTTAGACCAGTTCCAAGGGAACTCGAAGTTCTCAACCTGGCTGGTTCGGATCGCCGTCAATGAAAGCCTGATGCGGTTGCGTAAACGTAAGACGAGCAAGACGGTTTCGATGGACGAGGATGTCCAGACCGAGGACGGCGCCATTCCGCGGGATTTTGCGGATTGGAGTCCGAATCCGGAGCAGCAGTTCAACCAGAATGAACTGGGCGATATACTGCGCAAGACCATCAAGGGGTTGTCTCCTGGGTTCCGAAGCGTTTTTACGTTGCGCGACATTGAAAATCTTTCGACGGAAGAGACTGCAGAGGCACTTGGATTGAGCGTTCCCGCGGTGAAATCGAGATTGCTTCGAGCACGCCTGCAACTGCGCGAGCGACTCAGCCGTTACTTCCGGCAAAAGAAGGAGAGTACAGCGTCGTGACGTGCACAGACTTTTTGAGCAAGATGACCGACTACTTTGATGGCAAGATCGCCCCGGATCTGTTGCAAGAGGTGAGGGCCCATCTTTGCGAGTGCAGCCACTGCGAGGTGGTGGTGAATACAACCCGGCAGACAATCGAGGTGTACCGGGATAACGAAATCTATGAGTTCTCGCCCGAACTGCGGGAGCGGCTGCGCTCGGCGATCATGGCCAAGTGCGGGAAGTAGCCTTCTCTTTTCGTACGTTTGACGCGTACCCGATTCCCCCATCTTAGGCGCAAGGTATTCATTCGTAAGGACTTGACAGAATCTCTTCCTCGTGAAGCCATCATTTTAGATGGCTTATGGCTAGGATCTTCATTCGAAACGAGTTATGGTGACTGCCCTCCTCCCACCGGAGGAGTTTTTGTTTAAGCTCGGTCTTAGTTGTACCGAATTGCGGGTAGTAACTACGCCGTGTTTCTGGAGACTTAAAATCCGCGTCGTTGCTGGGGACTTCTCGCTTTGAGGTAACTCGGGTCCTTGGGAGGATTTTGGATACCTTTGGTTTTGAGGGAGTACCGGTCTCGATTCGCTCGATGCCCACGCATGCGATAAGGCCGCATGAATGGGGCCCCGGGCGGTTCTGCCTTTGGGGAGGCCTGCCCTCGACTCTCTGATCTTTCTTCTCAGATCCCTTACTCCCTACCCCCTGTTCGCTGTCTTTCTCGGTGCCCCTATAATTGGCGCGTGGTTTGATTTGCTATTTCCCGTGAGGACAAATCCTGAATGAAGCAGACGCCGAGCTCTCCGAATCGTCGCAATTTTTTGAAGACTGGCGGCGCCGTGGCCGCTGGATTGTTGGCTCATAGCGCGATGCCGACACAGGCCAAGGCCGCTACTATGCCGGCACTGCCGGTGAATGAGCGGACGCAGTCGGCGATGCCGACGCGGAACCTGGGCAAGACTGGCTACAAGGTGGGCATCTTCAGCCTGGGTGGACAGGCGGCGCTGGAGCGCGGGAACAACTTTGATGTGGCAGTGCCGATTATCGAGCGGGCGCTCGATCTGGGCGTGAACTATCTCGACACCTCATCGATCTATGGCGGCCCCGACCGGTGGAGCGAACAGTACTACGGCAAGGTGATGGCCAAGCGGCGGAATGAGGCGTTCCTGGCGACCAAGACCAAGGATCGGACGCGGGATGGCTCGCTGCGGATGATCGAGAAGTCGCTGCAGTTGCTGAATACCGACCATGTGGACCTGTGGCAGTTGCATGATATCGGGCTGCAGCAGGACGTGGACGCGGTGTTTGCCAAGGGCGGCGCGATGGAGGCGCTGCGCGAGATGCAGGAGCAGAAGGTGGTGCGCTACCTGGGCGTGACCGGACACTATCGGCCGGAGGCGCTGATCGATGCGGTGAACCGGTATCCCTTCGATACGATCCTGATGGCGATGAACGCGGCGGACTCGCATATCCACAGCTTTACGGACCAGTTGCTGCCGCTGGTGGTGGAGAAGCAGATGGGCATTATCGGAATGAAGGTGCCGTCGCGGGGACGGTTGCTGTCGACGTGGACGCCGCCGCCGCTGGATGCGCAGCGGCACTCGTGGGAGGGGTCGGCGATTGCGACACGGCCGGGCGTGATGTCGATGAAGGAGGCGGTGTCGTTTACGCTGACGCACCCGGTGAGCACGGTGATTATCGGCTGCGACAATATCGCGCAGCTGGAGGAGAATGTGCAGATCGCGCGGGAGTTCACACCGCTGTCGGGGACGCAGATGGCGTCGCTGAACGCAGCCGCGGCGCCGGTGGCGGAGCAATCGCTGTTCTTCCGGTTTACGGATCGCTCGAAGGGCTGATTGCCTTAGTTCAGTAAGAGGAGAGAGAGCCCATTGCTTGGCTCGGTTGGCGGGATGCGATCGGGGCGAGGGATGGGCTCTTTGTCGTTTCTGCTGTTGCTGCGAGGTGCGGCGTGGATGACGGATACTGGAGACTATGAGTCTTGAACCGATTCCTTCGCTCGCCGTGTCCTCTGCTCCTGTCGCTCCTGATGTGCTTTCGATCAAGCCGGTCGACGTGATTCTGCATAAGCGGGATGGGAAGGCGCTGAGCGATTGGGAGATTCAGTACTTCGTGCGGGCGGTGGTGGAACATACCGTTTCCGATGCGCAGATTGCGGCGTTCCTGATGGCGGTGTTTCAGCGGGGGCTCGATGGGCGGGAGCTGGCGGCGCTGACGACGGCGATGCGGTTTTCGGGAGAGACCTTCGACTCGGCGGGGTTGGGGGCGTTTTGCGTGGACAAGCACTCGACGGGCGGGGTGGGAGATAAGACGTCGTTGTTGCTGGCGCCGATTGCGGCGGCGGCGGGGCTGAAGGTGCCGATGATCAGCGGGCGGTCACTGGGGCACACGGGCGGGACGCTGGATAAGCTGGAGACGATTCCGGGGTTTCGCACGCAGCTGTCGATGGCGGAGTTCGGCGAGGTGATTGCGAAGTGCGGCGCGAGTATGGTCGGGCAGACGCCGGCGCTGGTTCCGGCGGACCGGATTCTGTATGCGTTGAGGGATCATACGGGGACGGTGGAGTCGCCGAATTTAATTTGTGCCAGCATTATGAGCAAGAAGCTGGCGGAGGGGCTGGATGCGCTGGTGCTCGATGTGAAGACGGGCAGCGGGGCGTTTCTGACCAAGGATGAGGAGGCGCAGCACCTGGCGCGGCTGATGGTGGCGACGGGCGAGGCGGCGGGGACGAAGACGGTCGCGCTGCTGACGGCGATGGACGAGCCGCTGGGACGGTTTTCCGGGAATTGGGTGGAGGTTTGGGAGTGTGTCGACATCCTGAAGAACCGGCGGCACGAGAAGAGTCGGGATCTGATCGAGCTGAGCCTTGCGCTAGCTGGATGGATGATCTTTCTGGGTGGGAAGGCGGAGACGCCGGAGCTGGGTACTGCGCTGGCCGATGAGCTGCTGCAGAGTGGAGCGGCGTACACGGCGTGGTTGGCGATGGTGGCGCTGCAGGGCGGCGATGTGTCGGTGTTCGAGGATCCGGGGGCGTTCCATGCGTCGAAGGCGACGGCTGCGGTGACGGCCGCGCGAGCGGGGTTTGTAACTGCGATGGAGTGCCGGGAATTGGGGTGGGCGGTGCAGCGGCTGGGGGCGGGGCGAGCGCATCCGGGAGATCCGGTGTCCGCGCATGCGGGGATCGAGATGCTGGTGAAGGTGGGGGACCGGGTGGAGGCAGGGCAGGCGATGGTGACGCTATTCGCGGAGGAGGAGGAGCGGATCGCGGAGGCGGCGGAGATGGTGCGGGGGGCGATTGCGATTGGGGACCGGAAGCCGGAGGCGGGGAGGCTGATTCGAGAGATCCTGACGATCGACCGGGTGGGGGAGCGGTAGCGGGTTTTCGTCTGGCGGTATTTTCGTGCGCTGTTTTTTCGCTTGCGGGGGCGGATTCGTTACACTTTGTTTACAACGCCCCAGTTGGCCTGATCGCGAGGAACATTTTTGGCACGGTTTACCGGTCTTTTAGGACTCATCACATTTCTTTGTCTCGCGTATGCCTTCTCCACGGATCGCCGGGCGATCCGGTGGCGCACGGTGGCGTGGGGGCTGGGGCTGCAGGTTGTGTTCGCCTTCCTGGTGATCAAGTGGACATTTGGGCAGGTGGTGCTGCATGACGCGAGCACGGTGATTACGTCGCTGCTGGCGCACTCGGTCGATGGGTCGAAGATTGTGTTTGGGGCGCTGGGGGTGCCGGGGAGCCCGCTGGCGGTGTTTGCGTTTGCGGTGCTGCCGACGATTATCTTTGTGTCGGCGTTCTTTGCGGTGCTGTATCACATTGGGTTTATGCAGCAGGTGATTCGTGTGGTGGCATGGATCATGCAGCGGACTATGGGGACCTCGGGCGCGGAATCGACCAACGTGGCGGCGAGCATTTTCATGGGGCAGACGGAGGCTCCGCTGACGATTCGGCCGTTTCTGGCGGGGGCGACGCGGTCGGAGCTGATGACGATTATGACGTCGGGAATGGCCCATGTGTCGGGTGGGATTATGGCCGCGTATATCAGCTTCGGGATCAACGCGCAGGATCTGCTGTCGGCGGTGATCATGACGGCGCCGGGGACGATCCTGGTGGCGAAGATGCTGGTGCCGGAGACCGAGGTTCCGGCGACCGCGGGGACCGTGCACATGCCGCCGAACGAAGAGCATAAGAACGACAACTTCATAGCGGCGATTGCGCGGGGGACCATTGACGGCGGTCAGTTGGCGTTCAATGTGGCCATTATGCTGATCAGCTTTTTGGCACTGGTGGGGCTGGCGAACGCGATTTTGCTGGGAATCTCGAACTTTGCATGGGCGCATGGGGTGCGGACGCCGCACTCGCTGAACGCCATTCTGGGATTCTTTGGGGCCCCGGTGGCGTGGCTGATCGGAATTCCGTGGAAGGAGGCGCCGGCGATCGGGAACCTGCTGGGAACGCGCGCGGTGCTGAACGAGTTTGTGGCGTACACGCAGCTTGGGCTCGAGAAGGCGGCGCTGTCGCACCGGACATTCTCGATTGCGACCTTTGCGCTGTGCGGGTTTGCGAACCTAGGGTCGATCGGGATGCAGATCGGCGGGATCGGTGCGCTGGTGCCGAACCGGCGCACCGATCTGGCACAGCTGGGGCTAAGGGCGATGCTGGCCGGGACGATGGCGAATTTGATGTCGGCCAGCATTGTTTCCATGCTGATCAAGTAGGGCTTGGGTGGCTGATCCCGCGGCCGCTGATCGAATCGGGGCTCGGATCAAATAGTCTAGAGGGATGACGAGTTTGAATGCCTCTGCCTCTCCCATTGTTGACCAGTTTGCGCGCGCCACCGCGGCGGTTGCGTTTATCCGTAGCAGGACGGGTGTGGTGCCGGCGCTGGGGATCATCCTGGGGTCGGGCTTGGGGGAGTTTGCCGGGGAGGTCGAGGACGCGGTGGCGATTCCGTATGCCGAGATTCCGCACTTCCCGCAGTCGACGGTGGTGGGTCACTCGGGGATGTTGGTTGTGGGGCGGCTCGGCGGGGTTGCGGTTGCGGTGATGCAGGGGCGCGTGCACGCGTACGAGGGCTATCCGGTGAGCGACGTCGTGTTCCCGACGCGGGTGCTGGGGCTGCTGGGATGCCGGACGCTGGTGGTGACCAATGCCGCTGGCGGGATTCGGACGTCGCTGGGTGAGGGCGCGCTGGTGGCGATCTCGGACCACATTAATTTCACGGGGACGAATGCGGCGCTGGGGCCGAATGAGGCGCGGTTTGCGCTGGTCGAGGGCGCGGGGCAGCGGTTCTTCGATATGAGCACAGCCTACTCGTCGCGGCTGCGGCGGCTGGCGGTCGAGACGGCGCGGGCGCAGGGCTTCGAACTGGCGGAAGGCGTCTATTTGGCGGTGCTGGGGCCGAGCTTCGAGACGCCGGCGGAGATTCGCGCATTCCGCACGCTGGGCGCGGATTTGGTGGGGATGTCGACGGTCCATGAGGTGATCGTGGCGCGGCATATGGGGATTGAGGTGCTGGGACTGTCGCTGGTGACGAATATGGCGGCGGGGGTGCTCGACCGGGAGATCGATCATAAGGAGACGCTTGAGGTGGGACGGCGGGTGGCGCGGCAGTTTACGGGGTTGCTGAAGGCGGTGATTCCGCAGCTTGCAGCGGGCGAGGTGGCGTGAGTTCGACGATGCCGCAACAACTTCATTTTCCCCGGCGGCCGGTGATTTTGGGGATCGCGGGATGCTCGGGATCGGGCAAGACGACGCTGGCAAGGGAGCTGACGACGCAGTTGAATGCGACGCTGCTGCCGCTGGATTTTTACTATCGCGATTTGAGCCATCTGGCTCCGCAAGAGCGGGCGCTGCAGAACTTCGATCATCCGGACTCGCTCGAGAGCGAACTGCTGGGGCGGCATGTGGTGGCGCTGGCGGAGGGCGAGGCGATCGAGCGGCCGATCTATGACTTCAGCCAGCATATTCGGGTGGCGGGGCAGACCGAGACGGTGATGTGTGCCGAGGTGCTGATTGTCGAGGGAATTCTGGCGCTGCACTATGAGAACCTGCGTACCCTGTATGACTTCGGCATATATGTGAATGCTCCACATGATCTTTGTCTGACGCGGCGGATCTACCGGGATGTGCGCGAGCGGGGGCGGACGGAGGAGTCGGTGCGGCAGCAGTACGAGGCGACGGCGCGGCCGATGGCGGATGAGTATGTACTCCCGTCGGCGCGGCACGCGGATGTGACGGTGGAGGGGACGGACGCGCTGGATTGGTCGATCGAGCAGGTGCTAAAGCGCCTGTACCAGCTCGGTCTCGTAGGTGGGAATGGGAGTGGGTTGCGCGGTGAGGCTTAAGGCGGCGTAGCGGGTGGCTACGGCGGCGTGCGCGTTTTCGGAGAGGGCGAAGCGGTCGCGGCCTTCGATGGAGGCGTCGTCGAAGTGGATCTCGGCGTGGAGGCCGCGCAGGCCGAGGCTGCGGAAGAGATGGGGGCCGAGGTAGGCGTCGCCCCACCAGCAGACATGGTCGGCGACGGTGGCGTTGCCGTTTTCTGTCGCGTGGTCTTGGTCGAGGGCGTAGCGGAGGGTCGCGGTGCGCAGGGGGACGCGGTTGTCGAGAACGGAGTGGAAGAGGCCGCGGCGGAAGCGCAGGACCTCGGATCCGTTGGTGGTGGTGCCTTCGGGGAAAAAGAGGACGGGCAGGCCAGTGCGGTAAGCCTCGGCCATGGCGCGGTTGACGGCCGGGTAGACGGAGGGAGGGGCGCCGCGCTCGACGTAGATGGTGCCGGCCTGGGCGGTGAGCCAGCCGAGCAGCGGCCAGGAGCGGACCTCGCGTTTGGCGACCATGACGAAGGGGTGGACCGCGCTGTAGAGCAGGATATCGAGGTAGCTGAGGTGGTTGGAGACGACCGCGCCGTCACGGGGAAGAGTTCCGGTGATGCGTACGGAGAGGCCCATGGTCGCGACGATACGGCGGCACCAGGCTTGGATGCGGAGGGCTCCTTCTGCTCCGGTGCGGGGGCGGCGAAGGCGGAAGTCGAGGTTTGCGGCGAGCAGGAGGACGAAGGTCCAGAGGCCGCGCTGGACGCTGCGAAGGGAGTTGCGGAACTGGTGGACGGTGCGCTGCATTCGTGGTCTAGCGGCCCTCCAGGAAGCGTGCGGCGACGCGCGGGTGCAGGGTCTGCAGGTCGAGGATGGTGAGGAAGTCGATGGTCTTGAACTCGCGGTCGATGGCGGGTTCGCTGCAGATCCTGGCGCCGATGGTGAGGTAGGCGCGGAGCAGCTTGGGGGCGCGGGCGTCGGGGATGTGGGCGGTTTTGGCGGGCATGCGGAATTGCGCGGTGGCGATGGTCTGGAGCGCTGGCTCAGCCATCCAGGGGCCGAGGGAGTCGTGGATGGAGTAGGCGAGATCGACGTCGAGCGAGGGAAGGGAGCAGCAGCCCATCATGTAGCGGCCGCCGTTGAGCAGGGAGTAGCGGGCGAGACCGCGCCAGAGGAGATGCAGGACCTCGGAGGAGCGGTGGTCGCGATGGATGCATGCACGGCCGAGTTCCACGATTTGGCTGCGCATGGCTTCATAGGGTGAGAAGCAGAACTCCTGTTCGCCGTAGTAGCCGAAATGGCGGCCGGCGACGTCCCCCATCTGGATGCGATAGGTGCCGACGATGGCGCCGGTGCTGCGCTCCTGGACGATGAGGTGATCACAGACGTCGTCGAAGCGGTCTTTATCGTAGCCGTCGAGGAAGGCGGAGGGGAGGCCCTCGTTGAGCTCGAGGTTGAAGACGAGGAAACGGAGACGGTAGGTGTCGGCGCGCTCCTGCTCGGTAAGGGCGAGGCGGGCGATGTAAGGGCCGGCTTCGAGCTGGAAGGTGCGGTTGGAGGGGACAAGCGGGAGAGGCTCGGTATAGCGTGGCGACGTTGGGGAAATGGCGGGCGGCAGCAGAACGGAAGCGGACTGGCTTGCAATGAGCATCGACTCTCCATGACCACGATGGCAGTAGGTGCGATCTCATTGTGCGGAGGGGAATGTTACCGAATGTCTATGGGGTGTGAAGATTCGTTGAATCGGCGGGGAGGTGCCGAATTCAGGACACGGTTTGCTGGACGGGACGTGGGGCGGGAGCGGGAGGTGGAGCCGGAGCCAGGGCGGCAACGGCGGTGCGGGCCTCCGCGGCGGCGATCTTGCGATTGGCGGCGCGGGGGGAGAAGGCGATGGGCTGGTCGGCGAGGTAGACGTCCGCGTGGACGCCGCGCAGGGCGAGGAAGCGGAAGATGTGGCGCAGCATGGACTGGTCTCCCCAGGCGATGCTGTTGGCGGGGGTGGTGCTGGGGCCGTTGTCCTCGGTGAGGGTGTAGCGGAGGTAGCCGGCCGTGATGGGCATCTGTTCGAGCAAGGCGTGGCCGAGCAGGCCGGAGTGGAACTTGAGCAGCTGGTCGGTGGGATTGGTCGTGCCTTCAGGAAAGAAGACGACGGGGAGGCCGTCGTTGGCGGCGGCGTGCATGGCGGCGCCGGCTTGGAGGGCGGAGCCGCCGCGACCGCGGTCGACGTAGACGGTGCCGGAGCGGGTGGTCATCCAACCGACGATGGGGATGGAGGCGACCTCGCGCTTGGAGACGAAGACGCAGGGGTGGAGGGAGGCGAGGACGATGATGTCGAGGTAGCTGAGGTGGTTGGTGATGAGGGCGCCGGAGGAGGGAAAGGGGCCGTGGACGCGGACGGTGATCTGCATGCGGCGGAGGGAGCGGGCGCAGAAACGATGCAGCCAAGCGGCGCGGTCGTGGCGCGTTTTGGGGTTGGTCACGAGGAGCTCGCAGCTGGCCTCGACGAAGAGAACGGCGACCTGCAGACTGCGTGCGAGGGAGCGAAGGAGGTCCGTAGTCACGCTCCCATCCTTCCATATAAATGACCAGTTTGGGATAGGTTTTCGCGTTATCCGAATCGTCCTGGAGTCGGGCGGGCTATTCTGATGGCAATGAGTTCGAACTCCAACCCCGTGGGTGTTGCTTCCGGTGCGGCTGCCGCGGCTGCGCGGCCGGTGCATCATGGCTGGTTCTATCGCCGAATCGCGTTGCCGATCCTGGCGCTGCTGCGGATGGGAGCGAGCCCGGAGCGGCTGGCATGGAGCATCGCGGTGGGGCTGGCGATCGGTATCAATCCGCTGCTGGGATCGACGACGCTGGTTTGCATGGTGGTGGCAGTGGTGTTTCGGCTGAACCTGGCGGCATCGCAGTTGGCTAATCATGCGATGTATCCGGTGCAGATCGTGCTGGTGGTGCCGTTTCTGCAATTGGCCGCGCGGGTATTTCACGCTGGGCGGCTGCCGTTTTCGGCGAAGATGCTGTACGCCGATGCGCGGGCCCATCCCATTGATCTGATCGCGCAGTTGTGGACTTGGGAGTGGCACGCGCTGATCGTGTGGGGAGTGCTGGCGGTGGTGCTGGTGCCGGTGGCGGCGAGCCTGCTGTGCCGGGTGCTGAAACGGCTGCTCAAGCGCGTGGAGCGGCATCAGTATCCGCTCATCGCGGCGGAGTGAGGGGCAAGACCGAGGGGCCCTCCACGGCGCCGGGAACGATGAGACGGTTCCCGACGCCGCTCGGAATGACGGATTCCTTGGATGATGTGTTCCTCTACAGGAACACGTCATTTAGAAGGCGACTTAGTTGCTTGCGCCGGTCGCGGGCTTGTGGGTCGCGGCGGCGTGGTCGGGGTGGTACTCGGGAACGGGGTCGGCCGATCGGATCCAGGCGGTGTAGATGACGTTGCGGAGCTCGGTGGCGCCCGCGGCTAGGCGCTCGTCGACAAAGGCCTTGCCCGCGGGCGTGCCGGCGCCGGTGAAGGCTCCGGCCTTCTCAAGCTGATAGGTCTTTTCGACCAGGGTGTTGGAGTGCCGGAGGTAGGCGAGGTAATCGTCGAAGACGTCGCCGAGCAGGGCGGGCTGCGCGGTGACCAGCGGCGCGATGTCGGAGGGCTTGACGGTGGCGGCGACAAAGACGCTCTCAAACTGGGAGTGGATGTGGTGTTCGGTGGTGTAGCCGTTGGGGTTGGGGCCGACCCAGCCGTTGTACTGGATGGAGGTGTGGAGGGGCATGGAGCCGTCGCCGACGTAGTGGCCAAGCCAGCCGGCGAGGAAGACGATCTCGGCCTCGACGGGTTTGGTGTCACTGCCGGAGGCCTTGAGAGCGCGGTAGTCGCGCATGGCGCTCTTGAGGCGCTCGTAGACCTCGATGGTGACCCAGGGCTGGAGGCCGACCTTCTCCGGGGTGAGGGGAAGGTCGGGGTGCGTGGTCTGGGCCTTGGCGAGGGCGCGGATGAAGTCGTAGCGATTGCGCGGGAGGGGGCCGGCGAGGTCGGCGTATTCGAGGTCGATGAAGTGCTCGGGGGCTTGGGCGTTGTTCAGCTCGGGCTCGCCGCGGCCGCGCCAGCGATCGGGCTCGGGGCCGTAGTACTCGAGGGCGTCGAGGGCTTCGGGCGAACGCAGGAAGAGGGGGACGTCGGTGGGCAGGGCGGCGCCGGCGAGGCGATTGATCATCTTGTGGCCATCGCTGCCCCAACCGAAGGCGTGGGGAGCGGCGAGAACGGGCAGCAGCAGGACGGCAGAGGTGGCACGGAGAAGGGAAGCGAATCGAGACATTCGGGTAGTATAGCGGCGCCCCGGACTGCGTTCGTTGAAGGCGCGTCAAGGCCGGGCATCGTCGGGGGGCCGGCAGGCACCGGCTTGTTTCTGTGAAATTCTGGGAACTGGCGGGTGGATGCGGGGATTGGCTTGGTATCCTAGAAAAGCCATGCCTACCAAACAAGAACTTCTCTCTCGCCCTATTGAGCACCTCGACATCAAGCAGCACAACGTCGCACCACTGGTCGACGCGATGGCTCATATGGCTTTCAGCTCGCGGGACACGCACCGTGCGGCGACGATCTACGACATGATGCTGCGGGACACCGAGTGCGGTGTAATCCTGTGCATTGCCGGCTCGATGGTCTCGGCCGGTCTGAAGCAGGTGTTCATCGACCTGGTGCGCAACAATATGGTGGACGCGATCGTGTCGACCGGCGCGAACATCGTCGACCAGGACTTCTTCGAGGCGCTCGGCTTCAAGCACTACATCGCGGACGACCAGTACAAGTACGGCAACGAAGACGCCGTGCTGCGCGAGCTGGCGATCGATCGCATCTACGACACGTTCATCGATGAGGACGAGCTGCGCATCTGCGACGACACCATCGAGAAGATCACCAACTCGCTTGAGACCCGGCCGTACAGCTCGCGGGAGTTTATCCGCGAGATGGGCGCGTACCTGGTGCGCGAGGGCAAGACGCCGCAGGCGGGCGGGGTGGATTCGATCATCCTGGCGGCGTATGAAAAGAATGTGCCGATCTTCGTGCCGGCGTTCTCGGACTGCTCGGCGGGATTTGGCCTGGTGGCGCATCAGCATGCGCGGCAGGGTAAGCCGGTGGTGTCGATCGACTCGGCGAAGGACTTCTACGAGCTGACCAAGTTGAAGATCGAGAATCCGTCGACCGGCTTGTTGATGGTTTGCGGCGGCGTGCCGAAGAACTTCGCGCAGGACATCGTGGTGGCGGCGGAGATTCTGGGCCAGGATGCTCCGATGCACAAGTATGCGATCCAGATCACGGTGGCGGACTCGCGCGACGGTGCGTTGTCGGGCTCGACGCTGAAGGAGGCCAGCAGCTGGGGCAAGGTGGATCTGACGTACGAGCAGATGGTCTACTCCGAGGCGACGCTGGCGCTGCCGCTGATCACGGGCTATGCCTATCACAAGCAGGCGCATGCGGCGCGGACGGGCAAGAACTGGACCGAGGTGCTCGACCGGGTGCCGGAGTCGGTGGGCGCCCAGAGCTAATGCCGCCAAGGGAAGTGGTCGATGGGATCGGAAGCGCGTGTGGCGCGCCTTCCGGTCCCATTTTTCTGTGAGTGGTGAAGATGAGCGCATTCCTGAAACCGAAATGGGCTGAAGTGACTTTCGGGACCTTTGTCTCCTGAAATAACTGTCTCCTGTAACAGAGAAACGGGTTACGATGTTATGCACGAAACGGTAATGTCAGTGCTGCATATCGTCGAGCTTATGCTTTTCGTGGTTACCGTCGTCTCCAGCGTCCAGTACCGGCGCATGCGAGGCCGGGTGCGCGTTCTCGAGCGGGAGCTGGAAGCGGCGCAACGGCAGCGGCGCAATGACGCGCTGGAGTTGACGCAACTCTCGGCACTGGACAGCTTGAAGGATGAGTTTGTATCGACGGTGTCGCACGAACTGCGTACGCCGCTGACAAGCATTCGCGGGGCACTGGGGCTGCTGTCTGCGGGGCTGATGGGCTCGATGGACGCCAAGGCGCAGAATCTGCTGCGGATCGCGGTGACGAATACGGACCGGCTGGTCCGGTTGATCAACGACATTCTGGATCTGGAACGGATGGAGTCGGGGCGGGCTACGCTGCAGTTCCGTCGCTGCTCGCTGCCGGAGCTCGTGCAGCAGGCGGTGGACACAATGACGGCGATGGCCGATGAGGCGCAGGTGACGCTGCGGGTCGGCGGTCCGCCGGAGGGGGCGCTTGCGTCGATCTTCTTCGATGGCGATCCGGACCGGATTCTGCAGGTGCTGACCAATCTGCTGTCGAACGCGATCAAGTTTTCGCCGCTGGGAGCGACGGTCCAGGTGGAGATCGAGACGCCGCGGGATCGGCTGCTGTTGAAGGTCGGTGATCAGGGCCGGGGGATCCCCGAGGATCAGCTGGAGAAGGTGTTCGAACGGTTTACGCAGGTGGATTCCACGGACTCGCGGCGGCGGGGCGGGACAGGGCTGGGGCTGACCATCTGCCGGAAGATCGTGCAGCAGCATGGGGGAGCGATCTGGATCGAGCAGAATCCGGTGCAGGGCGTGACAGTATGCGTGAGCCTGCCGCGGCAGCAACGGCAGGGGGATCTGCGGGCGAATAGCGCACCGGCGGCGCAGCGCGGGATCGAGAGCACGATTTTGTTGTGCGACGGCAACCCCGGGAACCGTTCTGCGGTGGCCGAGAAGCTGCGCGAGCAGGGACATCGGGTTCTCGAGGCGCGTTCGAGCGAAGAGGCGGCGGTGATGACAGCGGACCCGACGCCGGCGAGCCAGGTGCAGGCGATTCTGCTGGATATCCATATGCTGGACCGCAAGGCTTGGGAGATGGTGAAGCGCTCGGCGCGGAATGCGGCGGCGGGGAAGATTCCGCTGGTGATCCTGAGCGTGCTGCGACCTGAGGGCATTCTGGGCAGGGCCAAGGTGCGAGGCTGGCTGCATCGCGCGTTTAAGGAGGAGCGGCTGCTGGCGGAGCTAGGGCAGGCGCTGCGCAGCGATGGGCATCCGGGCTATGTCCTGTTGGTGGAGGACGATCAGGATCTGGCCAGTGTGGTGCGGGCGGGTTTTGAGGGCACAGATGTTCAGGTGGATCACGCGATGACGCGGCAGGAGGCGGTTGCGTTCTGCCAGCGGCGGAAGCCGGATCTAATCATCTTGGACCTGACGCTGCCGGAGGGCGATGGATTCTGGCTGGTGGATTGGCTGCGCTGCCAGGCGGAGCTGCGGGCGGTGCCGCTGGTGGTGTACTCGGGCCGCGAGGTGTCGCCGGGGGAGCGGATTCGGCTGCGACTGGGGCCGACGAAGTTCCTGACGGAGGCGGGAGTGCAGGCAAACGACCTGGAGGAGCTGGTGCTGACGATGGTGCAGCAGCGGCGGGTTCGCCGGGCGGCGGATTTGAAGATTACCGCCTCTGGTGTACCGGTATCGTAGCGCAGGCGGGGTTGACAGATTTGGAAGGGAGTTGCTGACGAGGGTGCGACGGGTACTGATTATCGACGATGACGAGGACATTCGCGAGGTTGCGGCGCTTTCTCTGGAGTCGGTGGCGGGATGGACGATTGCGACGGCCAGCAACGGTCCGCAAGGGATTGCAACGGCGCGTGAGTTTCAACCCGACGCGATTTTGATGGATGTGATGATGCCGGGGATGGATGGTCCGACGACCTTTCGCTCGATGCAGCAGATTCCGGAGATTGCGCAGATTCCGGTGCTTCTGCTGACGGCCAAGGTGCATGGCGTGGACCAGCGTCGCTTTGCTGGGCTGGGAGTGGCGGCGGTGCTGTTCAAACCGTTCGATCCGCTGACGCTGGCGCGGCAGATCGCGGACACGCTCGGTTGGAAGGATTAGTTGTACCTGATACCAGGCCAAAGGGAAGAGCAATGACAAAACCGATAGATACGGAGATGGCCCGTTTCATCCATGCATTATGGGAGCGCAGCCAGACCCAAGTAGAGGATCGGCTGCATCTGCTCGATAGCGCGGCAGCGGCGAACCGGCAGGGCGATATGGGCGAGGAGCTGCGCAACGAGGCGCGGGAGATCGCTCACAAGCTGGCGGGCTCGTTGGGGATGTTCGGCTTCCCGATGGGCGGCGAGATCGCGAGGCGGCTGGAGCTGCTGTTCGAGAGCGGCGATCCGGATCCGGATCTGCTTGCGGAACTGACGGTGCAGCTGCGCGGCAGCTTGGCGGATCCGGTCTAGAGATTCTGGGGCGAGCGCTGCGGGTTGCGGAAGCGCCGTCCGGAGCGAGTTGCAGAGGAGCGGCGTCCACACATCCGTGTCGATCGCTGTGGTGGTGATGCTGAGGTCGACAAAGGAGCCGGCGTTGATGGTGACGCTTTCGGTTGCGGTGCAGGAATTGGGGGCGACCGTGCAAGTGAGGATGGTGGCGCTCATGTTGCCGGGGGTTCCATGGCGCAGGGTGACGGCGACCAAGTTTCCCTCCTGGGAGTAGACGGAGAGTTTGTTGCGTCGATAGCAGGTGCCCGCAAAGGAATGGCGAAGAGGGCGAGCAGGAGACAGCTCGAGCGCAGGGCACGTCTTGGTGGGACGGTTGATGAGAGCCCGCGTAATCGCATTGCCTCTCGCTCTCCGGAGCCTGCCGTCTGGCGAGAAACGATCAGGCAACGTTTTCACATCACAGACGGTGCGCGACGATGCAGGTCAAGGTTTCCCGCGGTCGGTGGTGGGAGGGAGCCTGATGGACCCGGATGGAAAGAGGCCGATGGTTGGAAGGGATCATCTTGACGGCTCGGTGTGGGGACAAAAACAAGGTTATTCGCGTTTAGAAGCTGATTTGAGCCCCATACATGATGAAAGTACTCCGTCGAGGAGTTTTTGCATCGTACGAGGATGCAGCTAACTGCTTGTAATCGCACCAGTGGGCGGACGAGAAAGCTGCTTTAATGAGCGACGAGAGGTTACGGACAAACATACTCATGCCAACTGATCTTCAGCACGCCAAACCGGGACAGCACCCCTTCGCAAGCCAACTGACGAACATTCCTCGCCTGATCACGGCGTTTTACTCGCTGCGGCCGGACGCCGGTGTGCCGGCGCAGGGGGTCGCGTTTGGAACCTCCGGACATCGCGGCAGCGCGTTCAACGTCTCGTTTAATGAAGACCACATTGCGGCGATTACGCAGGCAATTTGCGATTACCGCAGGGGGGAATCGATTACGGGACCGCTGTTTCTAGCCAAGGACACGCATGCCTTGTCGGAGCCGGCGTTTGCGACAGCGTTGGAGGTGTTGGCGGGCAACGGGGTGGAGACGCTGGCGGACGAGCAGCTGGGGTATACGCCGACGCCGGTGCTGTCGCACGCGATTCTGACCTACAACCGGGGGCGGAGGATGAACCTGGCGGACGGGATTGTGATTACGCCCTCGCATAATCCTCCGGAGGATGGCGGCTTCAAGTACAACCCTCCGAACGGCGGGCCGGCGGATACGACAGCTACCAAGTGGATCGAGAACCGCGCGAACGAACTGATCGCGGGCGGATTGCAGGATGTGAAACGGATCCCGTTTGCACAGGCTCTGACGGGGGGACACATGCGGCGGTATGACTACATCACCTTGTATGTGAACGACCTGGGCAGCGTGATCGATTTCGATGTGCTGGCCGGGACGGCGTTGAAGCTGGCGGTCGATCCGCTGGGCGGCGCGGGGGTGGCGTACTGGCCGCGGATCGCGGAGCAGTACAAGCTGTCGTACGAGGTCCTGAACCAGACAGTGGATCCGACGTTCCGGTTCATGACGGTGGACTGGGATGGGCGCATTCGCATGGACTGCTCGAGCCCGTCGGCGATGGCGTCGATGATCTCCAGCAAGGACCGGTTCGACGTGGCGTGGGCCTGCGATACCGACCATGACCGGCACGGGATCGTGACCCGGTCGGCTGGGCTGCTGAACCCGAACCACTATCTGGCGGTGTGTATTCAGTACCTGTTCACGCACCGGCCGGGATGGGGCGAGGGGACGGCGATCGGCAAGACGCTGGTCTCGTCGGGGATCATCGACCGGGTGGCTGCGGGGATCGGGCGCAAGGTGCTGGAGGTTCCGGTTGGGTTCAAGTGGTTCGTGGATGGGCTGATCGATGGCTCGCTGGGGTTTGTGGGCGAGGAGTCGGCGGGAGCAACCTTCCTGCGGCGGAATGGGCAGGTGTGGACGACCGATAAGGACGGCCTGATTCCGGGGCTGCTGGCGGCAGAGATGACGGCGCGGACGGGCAAGGATCCAGGCGAACTGTATCGGGAGATCACGGCGAAGTACGGCGATCCGGTGTATCAGCGGATCGACGCGGCGGCGACCAAGGAGCAGAAGGCCAAACTGGGCAAGCTGTCTCCTGCGGCGGTGACGGCGAAGGAACTGGCGGGCGAGCCGATTACGGCGATCCTGACCGAGGCTCCGGGAAACCATGCGCCGATCGGCGGGTTGAAGGTGGCGACCGAGAATGGATGGTTCGCGGCGCGGCCCTCGGGGACCGAGGACGTGTACAAGATCTACGCGGAATCGTTCCAAGGCGAGATGCATTTGAAACAGATTCAGACGGAGGCACAGGCGCTGGTGGATGCGGCGATTGGGTAGGACTTGGGACCTACCCCACCGCCTGAGGCCTAAAGTATCTGGAGCCTAAACCTTCAATGTCAGTTTTCCTGATAAGGTGCAGATTATATTCCAGTTACGGGAAGGAAGTTCATTCGTGGGGTGGGGATCTCTTCCTGCTGGAAAGTTGCCCTTTTTGTGTGGCGCTCCGGAATGGCGCTCAGGAGGGTTGCGTTGGTTGGGGGTGCATCAGGGCCGAAGCCGTGCCCTTCTGGGGGCTTTCCGCGCCCCTCTGTGGGTTCGTGTTCTCACGGGGTTTTGGGTCCTTCCGGAGGCTCTCAAAAGATAGAGAGCAGGCGAGTGTAGGAAGCAGGCATCAACCTTTGGAGGAGTGCGAGGACACGCGCATCGGCGCCCACGAGGATGCGGTTCTCGCGCCGCTCGATTCCTTTCACGATTCGTTCGGCGGCTTTCCACGGCTCCATTCGCAGAAATCTCTGTCCGCTCGTTTTCCTCGCGGCAGCCTCCTGCGGGTTCAATCCCACACTGATGTCGGCAGAGGCCAATATCTTGGTTCGGATACCGCCGGGGTGGACGACGCTGACCCCAATGTCGGTGGTCAGGAGTTCTGCCCGCAGGGCCTCGGAGAAGCCGCGCAGCGCAAACTTACTCGCGCAGTAAGCGACCTGCCCGGGGACACCGATGATCCCAAAGAGGCTGGAGAGATTGACGATTTGGGCCGATTCGCTCATGCGTAACTGGGGAAGGAACGCCCGCACCAGCGAGACCGGCGCTTGAAAATTGATCGCCATGACGCGGTCGAACTGCTCGGCCGTCGCCTGTTCGAAGGTTCCGGTAAGGGCGATGCCCGCATTGTTGATCAGCACCGATGCCGGGCCGAGATCGGCGTGGATGGCCTGCGGCAAGGGCGGGATCGTGGCTGGATCGGAGAGATCCGCGACGTAGTGGCGCACCGGCAGTCCAGCTTGGCGGACCGTCTCCGTGACCTGTTCGAGGGCGGGGCGATTGCGATCGATGAGGGCGAGATGGGCTCCCTTGCTTGCCAGATGCTGCGCCAGGGCCGCCCCGATGCCACTGGCTGCCCCAGTCAGCACGACCACACGATTGCTTAGCTTGAAGGGCATTGTCTCTCTCTTTCCGATTTTGAAGGGGGATGGGATGGCTGAAGCCGTGCCCCAATCCTGGCGACAGGCAAGGGCAAGGCGACAGCAAGGGCAACGGCGAAATGCAGGGGAGAGATGACGTTTCCATTTCCTTCGGAGGCGCTTATCTCCCGGCCTTTTCGGGGAGGCTGGGCAGGTTGGGGCACTTTTGGATTTTGGGTTGGGGGGAGCGGTCTTCGCTGCGCTCGATGCCCACCTTAGGCGCTCTATCACCCCAGCGAGCAAGCTCGCCGGGGACCCCGACGCTGCCGCCGAAGATGGGGCACCCGGATGGAATGTGGGAGCGGGTGCCCGGGGATGGGGTGTTTATTGGGGTGGGGTGTTGGGGTTCTGGGTAGGGGGATTCTGTTGCTGCTGGTCGGGGTTGTTCTTGTCGCCACCACCGAAGAGGCGGTGGAAGAAGCCCTTCTTCTTGGCCGGCTGGGGCTGCGGCTGCGGGGTGACGTCGGGAGCGGCGTTGCCGTCGGTGTTGGGGGTTGGGTGCGCCGGAGCGGCGGGTTGGATTGCCGGGGGCGGCGGATTGTTGGCGGGGGTCTGTGGCGTGCTGTGGAAGCCGAAGAGACGCTGAATGAGGTTCTGCGGAGCCTCGCCCATCTGGCTGCAGGTGTTCTGCGGGGCGGTGCCGTTGAGGAAGGCGATGGAGTAGTCCGCGGGGCACGAGGCGTCGGCGGGGAGCCAGGAGTTTCTGTCGACGGAGAGGACCTGGACGCCGTCGGGGGCGGTGAAGGGCTTGACGTCGGAGTATTGGGGGAGCTGAATGGCGCGGTTCATGAACTCGGCCCAGAGGGGAGCGGCGGCGGCAGCGCCCTCGAGGTTGAGGTTGGTGTAGTCGTCGTTGCCGATCCAGACGATGCAGAGCAGGTTGGAGGTGTAGCCGGCGAACCAGGCGTCATGGGAGGTTCCGGTCTTGCCGGCGGCGGGAGCGGTGAAGCCGTGTTGGCGGGCTGCGGCGCCGGTGCCGAAGGTCATGACGTTCTGGAGCAGGGACTGGGTGAGGAAGGCGGTGCGGGGATCGAGGACCTGCTTGGCCTCGGGGGCGTAGTCGGCGACGATATCGCCGGTGGCGTTGCGGACGCTGGCGAGCATCCAGGGCTTAAGGTAGACGCCGTTGTTGGCGAAGACTGTGTAAGCGCCGGCCATGTCGATGGGAGTGGCGTTATAGGTGCCGATGGCGACCGAGGGGGTGCCGCGGGCGTTGACGATGCCGGCGGTGCGGGCGAGGGCGGCGACGTTCTCGAAGCCGACCATCTGGGCGAGGGAGATGGTGGCGATGTTGAGGGAGTTGGCGATGGCCTGGACGGCTGGGACCATGCCGGGGAACTCACCCTTCTTGAAGTTGCCGGGGGTGTAGTCCTTGCCGTCGACGGCGAAGTTGGTGGGATCGTCGTTGAGCTTGGTGAGGGCAGTGAAGGGGCCGTTGCCGTCGAGGTTGGTGCCGTTGAGCGAGGTGTTGTAGGCGGTGGCGTAGACGAAGGGCTTGAAGATGGATCCGGTGGGCCGCTCGGCGACGGCGTGGTCGAGCTGGGAGACACCGTAGCTGCGGCCGCCGACGAGGGCGAGGATCTGGCCGGTGTGGGGGTTGAGGGCGATGAGCGCGACCTGGGGATAGTTGTAGGGGCCGGTGTAGGTCTTCTTGTAGCGTTTGCGGACGAGCTCGTCAACGTGCTGCATGCCGGCCTGAACGGCCTCGGTGGCGGCGCGCTGGAGGTCGGGGTCGAGCGAGGTGTAGATGCGCAGGCTCTGGTTGCCGATGTTCTGCTCGCCGACGCGCTGGACGAGCTGGTCGTGGACGAGGTCGACGAAGTAGGGGGCCTCTCCGGCTTCGAGGTTGTGAGGCGCGAGGTGGAGGGGTTCGGCTTTGGCGCGGTCGGCTTCCGAGCGGGTGATGGCGTTCGTCTCGACCATGGAATCGAGGACGAGGTTGCGGCGCTCGATAGCGCGCTCGGGATGGCGATAGGGGTTGCGGTAGCTCGGGTTCTGGAAGAGGGCTGCGAGGGTGGCGGTCTGGGCGAGGTCGAGCTGGTGGATATCCTTGCCGAAGTAGGTCTCGGCGGCCTCGCCGACGCCGTTGATGAGGAAGCTGCCCTGGTAGCCGAGGTTCATCTCATTGGCGTACATCTCGAAGAGCTGCTGCTTGTTGAAGCGGGCCTCGAGCTGGAAGGTGATGATGAGCTCGATGAGCTTGCGGCGGTAGCTCTTTTCGCGGGAGAGGAAGATGTTCTTGGCGAGCTGCTGGGTGAGGGTGGAACCGCCGCAGCCTTTGTGTCCGGTCGCGATGTCAGTGACGGCGCACTTGATCAGGCGCATGTAGTTGACTCCGCCGTGTTCGAAGAAGCGGCGGTCCTCGATGGCGGTGACCGCCTGGACCATGCGCGGGGGAATCTCGTTGTAGGGGATGAGGCGGCGCTTGCTGCGGAATTTTCCGGTGGAGAGGGCGGTAATGAGCTGAGGCTCGAGCTCGTAGGCGGCGAGGGCGGCGCCGTTTTCGGCGGTGATGGCGGTGACCTCGGGCTGGCCGTCGTCGCCTTCACCGGTGGTGATGGTGGCGCCGTCGGTGGAGTGGTAGGACTGCGGACCGGGCTTGATGGCGATGGTGTCGCCGGAGAGGCGGTAGGTGCCGAGCTGTGAGTTGGCGTTATAGCCGGCGGCTGCGAGGTCCTGCGCGATGGAGGAGGCAGAGAGCTTCTGGCCGGTGCGTACCTCTTTGGGGGCGGCGTAGATCTGAGCGGCGTTCGCGAAGAGTGGACCAGCGGCGAGGCGCTGGTCCACGAACTTCTGGTATTTGAAGTAGAGGTACCCGAAGATGCCGGCAAAGACTAGCACGCAGACAAGGCCGAGGACGAGAGCGGCACGGAGGAGATTGGAGCCGAGGGTCGCTGGGCGATTGGCGTTGCTGGCGATTTTTAGTTTTACAGGCATAGGGTACGGGATCAGGCTTAAGGAACAGGGACCAGTTGCGGGTTACGGAACAAGCTGCGCAGGGTTTGGACGGTCTCGGAGATAAGAACGTCTTGGGTGGTTCCAGTGAGACGATCGACGAGTTCCACTTTGCCCTCGCTGAGCTTCTTCCCAATATTGATGCGATATGGGATGCCGGTGAGGTCGGCGTCCTTGAATTTCACGCCGGCGCGTTCGTCGCGGTCGTCGAGGAGGACATCGAAGCCGGCGTTTTCGAGGTCGGCGGCGACCCGCTCGCCGGCGGCGGAGAGCTCGGTGTCGGTGGTGTTGGTGACGGTGACGACGACTTCAAAGGGCGCGATGGCTGCGGGCAGGGCGTAGGTGTCGGCCTTGCCTTCTGCAACGAACTTAGCGGCGGAGATCTCGATGGCGGCGGTGAGGATGCGCTCAATGCCGATGCCGTAGCAGCCCATGGTGGGGGTGACCTCCTTGCCGTCGCGGTTGAGGACGGAGGAGCCCATGGAGGTGGTGTATTTGCGGCCGAGCTTGAAGATGTGGCCGATCTCGACGGCCTTGCCGAGACGGAGGGTGCCGGAGCAGCCTTCGGTGGGGCAGGCTTCGCCTTCGTTGATGTTGCGGACGTCGGCGGTGAGGGTGGGCTTGAAGTCGCGCGCGGGGGTGACGTTGCGGAGGTGGTACTCCTCCTTGTTGGCGCCGGCGATCAGATTGGTGCGGCCTTCGAGCGCCTTGTCGAGGATGACCAGGGTGCCGGACTTCTTGGGGTGCGGCGCGGCGGTGAGGCCGATGGGGCCGAGGTAACCAGCCGGTGCGTTGAAGGTGGTTAGGATCTCCTCGGCGGTCATGGGACGGAGATCGGACGTGCCGGCGAGGGCGGCGAGCTTGGCCTCGTTCAGCTGGTGGTCGCCGCGCAGGAAGACGATGACGGCGCGGAGCTTGCCGAGCTTTGCGTGATCGGCGGCGGGCAGCTCGGCCATGTAGGCCATGGTCTTGATCTGGTGGTGCGGCTGGGTGTTGAGGAAGGCGCCGACCTCGTCGATGGTGCGCTGGTTGGGGGTGTGGACAAGCTCGGGGAGGCTGTCGCCTGTGGCGGCGAGGTCTTCGACCGGGGCGAGGCGGCTGGTGGCGCGTTCCAAATTTGCCGCATAGTGGCAGGCGGGGCAGGAGGCGATGAGGTCTTCGCCGGCCTCGGTATAGACCATGAACTCCTGAGACTGCGAGCCGCCCATGGCGCCGGAGTCGGCTTCGACGGAAAGGAACTCGAGGCCGCAGCGGGTGAAGATGTTGCGGTAGACGCGGTCGTGCTTGTCGTAGGAGAGATCCAGGCCGGAGTCGTCGATGTCGAAGGAGTAGGCGTCCTTCATGATGAACTGGCGGACGCGGAGCAGGCCGGACTTGGGTCGGGGCTCGTCGCGGAACTTGGTCTGGATCTGATACCAGATCTGGGGGAGCTGCTTGTAGCTGCGGAGCTCGTTGCGGGCGATGTCGGTCATGACCTCTTCGTGGGTCATGCCGAGGCAAAGGTCGGCGCCCTTGCGGTCCTTGAGACGGAACATGTTGTCGCCCATGCCGGCCCAGCGGCCGCTCTCCTCCCAGATCTCGCGGGGATGGAGGGTGGGCAGGAGGAACTCCTGGCCGATGCTGTCCATCTCCGCGCGCACGATGGCGACGATCTTGTTGACGGCGCGGTTGCCCAGGAAGAGATAGGAATAGATGCCGGCGCCGAGCTGGCGGACGTAGCCGGCGCGGAGCAGGAGCTTGTGGCTTGCGACCTCTGCGTCGGTGGGAGCTTCGCGCAGGGTTGGGATGAAGAGCTGAGACCAGCGTTGCATGAGTGTCGTGAGCGCTTTCCGGCACGCCGCCGGGAGTGCCGGGCGTGCATTCGAGGATGAATGTTCATTCTAAACCGCGGGTAGGCGGGGCGCTGCGGATGCCCCTCGTTGGTAACCGGAGTGGGCAGGAAAGGGGTGCGGCGAATGCGATCGGCGACCATTGGGGCAATGTGTTGGGTATCCGACAGATTATTGATCCATAAAGGCTTATAGTCTTTCCGAATCGCTCAAAACGTACCGCATGCCAAGGCCTCGTTCCTTGCGGCCAGTGGACGGAGTGTCCTCGCGTAAAGGATGGCAAAAGTTGACAGAAAAGAGTGCTGCGCAGGGCCAGGGAGCCCGCCCTAGGAATGCAATGCTGGGGCAACTCCCCGCAGATGAGTATGAAGCGCTGGCCAAGTTCATGGTCGAGGTGGAGCTGCCACTCAACAAACCCTTGTCTGAACCAAACGAAGTAATCGAGTATGTGTATTTTCTGAACCACGGGTTGATCTCGACCGACGCGATGACGCAGAGCGGCGAGTCGGTGGAGGTGGGCGTGATTGGGCGAGAGGGCTTCTCCGGGCTGCCGGCGCTGCTGAACCAGCCGCAGATGTCGCACGCGGTGGTGGTGCAGGGTATTGGGTCGGGGCTGAGGGTACGGGCGAGTGTAGTGCGCGAGCTTTTTTTGCGCGGCGGCATGTTCCAGACGATGGTGCACAACTTTGCGTATCTGGAGATGACGCAGACGGCGCAGTCGGTGCTGTGCAACCGGATGCATACGGTGGATCAAAGACTGGCGCGGTGGCTGTTGACCTCGGCGGACCGGATGGAGTCGGAGGAGCTGCATCTGACACATGAATTTTTGTCGCACATGCTGGGGGTGCAGCGGTCGACGGTGACGGTGGCGGCCGGTGATATGCAGCGGCAGGAGCTGATCGGATATAGCCGGGGGAAGATCCATTTACTCGATCGGCCGCGGTTAGCGCGCGCGGCATGCGAGTGTTACGGCATCGTGGCTTCGGCGTACGAACGGCTACTGAAGTTCGGAGACGACAATACTCTGCGTTATGTCATTTAGATGACTGAACTCTTGGGCAATCAGGGTATAGATCTTTGATACCGCGTCGAAGAGGCTGGAAGCGGGCCAAGGAGGACTATTTTGGCCATTCTATTAGTCGGGGAAGATTTGCGGTTGCTGGCTACGCGGGCTGCGGTTCTGCGCCGGGTGGATGCGGTGGTGGACCTGGGCAGGCCTGAGGAGCTGAAGGCGTTGATGTTGGAACGTCACTACGACCTGTTGGTGCTGTGCCATACGCTGCGCGAGAAGGATGCAGAGACGATTACGCAGTTGGCGCGCCAGGGGTGGCCGGAGACCCAGATTCTGCAGATTGTGCGGGAGCGGTGGATGGAGAAGCCGCAGCGGACGGGGATCGCGGCGCTTTCGACGCCGGAGCCGAGGCGGCTGGTGGAACGCACACGCGAGCTGTTTCCTGCCTCGCTACACAGAGTGTAAGAGATCGTGAGCTGGTGGCTGTGCCGGCACGCGGAAGCGCGCCTCGTTTCTGCGTGAGGGCGCGCCCTTTTCTGCGCTGCTGCCTGGTCACGGAAGGTCGGGCTTGAAGAGGTTGTAGACGTCGTGGATGTGGAGGACCCCTTCGGCGTGGCCGGCGGCGTCGGCGACGATCAGCGAGGTGATCTTGCGCTCCTCCATGAGGGCAAGGGCGGCGGAGGCGAAGGCGCCGGCGTCGATGGTGATGGGGGTGGGGTTCATGATCTCGCGGGCGGTGTGGGCGAGGGCGTTCGGTCCGTCGCGCTCGAGCAGGCGGCGGAGGTCGCCGTCGGAGATCATGCCGAGGAGCGTGGGGAGAGCGGTGGGTTCGGTTGGTGCTGCCAGGACGGTGGTCATGCCGAGCTTCTTGCGGGACATCTCATAGATGACCTGGGGCATGGGGGTGAGGGGGGAGACGGCGGGCAGGGCGTCGCCAGCGTGCATGAGGTCGCGAACGCGGGTGAGGCGCCGGCCGATGCGGCCTCCGGGGTGGAGGTCGGCGAAGTCTTCGGCCTGGAAGTTGCGGCGGCGGCAGACCTCGATGGCGAGGGCATCGCCGAGGGCGAGCAGGACGGTGGTGGACGCAGTGGGCGCGAGGTTGAGGGTGCAGGCCTCCTCGGTGACGCTGGCGTCGAGGAAGACTTGGCTAGCTTGAGCCAGGGTGGAGGTGGGAACGCCGCAGAGGCTGACCAGCGGGTTACCGAGGCGCTTGAGGACGGGAAGCAGACGGAGGATTTCCTCGGTCTCGCCGCTGCTGGAGAGGGCGAGGAGGACGTCGCCCGGGGAGACGAGGCCGAGGTCGCCGTGGAGGGCTTCGGTGGGGTGCAGGAACTGGGCGGGGGTGCCGGTGGAGAGCAGGGTGGCGGCGATCTTGCGGGCGATCAGACCGCTCTTGCCGATGCCGAGCAGGACGACGCGTCGGCGGGCGTCGGCGGCGGCGACGAGGAGACCGACGGCCTGGGCGAAGGCTGCGGCCATCGGGCTTTCGGGGGCGTCGAGGCGGATGGCGAGCGCAAGCAGGGCACGCGCCTGGACGCGAACGAGATC